>Ga0078972_1009465_pt1 | contig 19210 bp, 14 predicted proteins | sample YelNatPaOPGAMG01_FD_67568 | JGI IMG/M metagenome (GOLD analysis project Ga0078972, IMG submission 67568) | Hot spring thermophilic microbial communities from Obsidian Pool, Yellowstone National Park, USA - OP-RAMG-01 (SPADES assembly) (version 2) | ecosystem: Environmental > Aquatic > Thermal...
TCAGTTCCACGGCAATTTCCGCCTGCGGAGATGGGAGGTTGCAGGCTGTGTGCCCTCCGGGGCGCATGGCCGGTGCCCGTCGTGGAAGCAGGAACCGGGCTGGGTAATATTGTCCATATCCCGGAGAACGGTCACCACCGGCAGGTCGCGCATGGTCCACAGCCCCGGCGGCGCCTCCCGCACCCGGGGGATGGCGTTGACCAGGATGGCCGCCGTGGCGATGTCGCCGTTGGTGCCCTGGAGGCGAACCTCCAGGTCGGGCCGGCCGGAGAGGCGAATCGTATCCCCCTCCTCCTCCGCCTCCAGAAGGGCCATAAAGGTGAGCGCCAGGAATTCCCCCTCTTCCGTATAGACCCGGGCTTCCTGCCGCAGGCCCCGGACCTGGCCGGGCTGCACCTCCACATAGGCCGTGCGGAAATGACGTTCGGCCACCACCGGCTCGATCTTTTCCTCGTACCGCTGCCACCGTTTCCCCAGGGTGTGCAGGACCATGCCGGCCGACTCGCGCAGCCCCACATGCCCCAGGCGGCCGGCCTCTACCCGGGCGCGAAACTCCTCCACCGTCATCCCGCAGCCGATCTTTCGCTGGAACGGCCCACGGCGGTTGGAGGCGTTGATGACCCGACGGACCTCGATGTGCTCCACCTGCTGGCAGATGGCCGTCAACGCCAGGGGCAGAAAATCCATGAGGAAACCGGGGTTGACCCCGGTGGCGAGCACACGACGCCCCACCCGCCGGGCGGCCGCATCGATCTCGGCCGCCTCCTCCGGATGGGCCAGCCAGGGGAAGGTCAGTTCCTCGGAGGAGGAGACGACATCCAGCCCGGCCTCCAGGAGTTCCAGGATTTGCCGGTGAAAGAGGTCGAAGTAGGAATGGGTGGTGTGCAGGGCCACATCGGCCTCGGCCTGTTCCAGGAACCGGGCCAGCGTGGCCGCCACGGCAAAGCCCAGCGGCCGGCCCAGGCCGATCACCTCCCCCACGTCTCGTCCCGCCTTGGCCGGGTCGATGTCCACCCCGCCGACCAGTTCCAGGCCCGGGCGCTCCACCACATGGCGAGCCACAGCGCAGCCGATCGGCCCCAGGCCGTATTGGAGGACGCGAATCCGTTCGGCCATCCTTTTCCTCCAGGAAATCAAGGCGGCCCGGCCGCCATCTCCTCCAACCCCCGAAAGGCCGCGCCCAGGAGGCCAGTTCGGGGGTTGAGGATGACGTGCACCGGAATCCGGGCCAGCAATCCTTCCATCCGTCCTTTGGAGCGAAAAGCCTCCAGAAAGTTCTCCTGCTGGAGGGCGGGGAGGATGCGCGGCGGGATGCCGCCGCCCAGGTAAACCCCGCCTCTGGCCAGCACCTTGAGCGCCAGATTTCCGGCCTCCGCCCCCAGAATGGAGACGAAGAGTTCCAGGGCCGTCACGCAGATTTCGCACCGCCGCACGCCCAGGGCCGCCTCGATCAGCACGGGGGTGGGGTCCTCGACCGCCCGCAGGCGGGTGGTCAGCCAGGCCGGCTCCGAGGCCCGGCCGCTCTCCTTGAGGAAAGCGTAGATATTGGGCAGGCCCCGGCCGGAGCAGAGGCGCTCGTAACTGACGTGGCCGAAGCGGCCGTGGAGGTAGTGCCAGAGGTCGGCCTCCAGCGGGCTGCGGGGGGCAAAATCGGCGTGGCCGCCCTCGGAGGGGTAGGGGCGGTAGCGCGTGCCGTTCCAGGTGAGGAAGGCCTCCCCCAGGCCGGTGCCCGGGGCGATTACGGCGATGGTCCCGCCCGGGGCCGGCCGGCCCGGGTTCAGGGTATAAAGGTCGGCCGCTTCCAGGTGGGGGATGGCCCAGGCCATGGCCTCCAGGTCGTTGATCAGACGGACGGAACGGAGGCCCAGGGCCGCCTGAAGGCGGACCTCCTCCATCTCCCAGGGCAGGTTGGTGGCGCTGACCCGGCCCTCCAGCACCGGGCCGGCCACGCCGAAGACGGCGTGTTCCACCGGCAGCCGGACCTGGGCCAGAAATTCCCCGACCAGGGCTTCCAACCCGGAGTAGGCAGCGCTGGGAAAGGCGGCCGCCGCCAGGGGGGTCCGGCCGGCCTGGGAAGAGAAGACGGCCAGTTCGGTCTTGGTCGCCCCGATATCGCCAGCCAGGAGCAGCATCCGTCCCCCTAAATCCGCCGCCAGACCTGGGCCGCCAGTTCCCGGGAACGGGCGGTCACCTCCTCCTCGTCCAGGGTAAGGAGGCGGCGGTCGCGCATCAACACCCGGCCGGCGCAGACGGTGGCGGTGATGGCCGAGGCCTCCAACCCGAAGAGGAGGTGCCAGGGCAGATTTTCCGCCGTAAGGGGCGTCGTCGGGTGGTAATCCAGAAGGATGAAATCGGCCGAGGCCCCTGGGGAAATCTCCCCCAGGGTGAGGTCCGGCCAGAAGATGCGCACCAGTTCGGCGTTGTGGGCATAGGCCAGGCGCACGACCAGGTCGCCGGGCATGGCGCGGGGGTCTCCCTGGGCCAGTTTGTGCACCAGGTAGGCGGCCTTCATCTCGGCGAACATCTGGTTGGAGAAGCCGTCGTTCCCCAGGCCGACGCGCACCCCGGCCCGTAGCATGGCCTCCACCGGGGCCACCCCGACGGCGTTGTTCATGTTGGAGCGCGGCTGGTGGGTTACCCAGGTGCCGGTCGCGGCCAGCACCGCCATCTCGCTTTCGTCCAGGTGGACGCCATGGCAGGCCAGCGTCCTGGGGCCAAGGATGCCCGCCTGGTGGAAGCGGTGGACCACCCGTTTTCCGAAGCGGCGCAGGGCATCCTCCTGGTCCGCCCGGTCCTCGGCCACGTGCACGTGAAAGCCCAGACCGGCCGGGCCGGCCGCCGCCACGCAGTCGGCCAGCGTCTCGTCGGAGAGGGTGAGAGAGGCGTGCAGGCCGAAGGAGGCGCCCAGCAGGGGGCGAGGGTTATCGGCCAGGGAACGGGCGAAACGGATGTTCTCGGCGATCCCGGCCCGGGCCCGTTCCGGACCGTCCCGGTCGGTCACCTCGTAGCAGAGGGCGGCCCGCAGCCCGGCCTGCTGGACGGCTTCGGCGATGACCTCGAGCGAGCCCTCGATGGCGTTGGGGCTGGCGTGGTGGTCGATGAGGGTGGTGGTGCCGTGGCGGATGGCGTCCAGAAGACAGACCAGGGCGGAGTACCGCACGTCCTCCAGGGTGAGGGCCTTGTCCAGCCGCCACCAGAGGCGCTCCAGAATCTGAGGAAAGTTGCGGGGGGCTTCCCCGGGAGTGGCCATGCCCCGGGCAAAGGCGCCGTAGAAGTGGGTATGGGCGCAGATGGAGGCCGGGAGGAGGATCTGGCCGGCGGCATCCCACCATTCCACCCCGGGATGGCGGGCAACCACCTCTGCGGTAGGCCCCAACCCGGCGATGCGCCCGTCCTCGATGAGCAAGGCCCCATCCTCGATCAGGCGGGGTTCCCGACCCAGCGTGGCAACGCGGGCATGGCCGATCAGGAAACGAGGCGACGTGGACATCGAAACTCCTCCTGCGGGGCGGCGGCCGGCCTATTCCATCTCCACTTCTCCCCCGGCGACGGCCATCTCCACCTGCCGGCGGTACAACTGGCTGTACAGGCCGCCCCGGCGGAGCAGTTCGCAGTGGTTGCCCACCTCGCGGATACGCCCCCCCTCCAGGGCGATGATCTTGTCGGCGTTGCGAATGGTGGAAAGGCGGTGAGCGATGATGAGCGCCGTGCGCCCCTTGAGCACCTCCTGCAACGCCTGCTGAATCAGGTACTCGGCCTCGGCATCCACCGAGGAAGTGGCCTCGTCCAGAATCAGCACCCGGGGGTTGGTCAGGATGGCCCGGGCCAGGGCCAGACGTTGCTTCTGTCCTCCGGAAAGGCGCACGCCCCGTTCGCCGATCTCGGTGTCGTAGCCGTTGGGCAGTTGACGGATAAATTCGTCGGCGTTGGCCGCCCGGGCCGCCGCAACGATCTCCTCCTCGGTGGCATCGGGCTTGCCGAAGGCGATGTTCTCCCGTACCGTGGTGTTGAAGAGAAAGGTCTCCTGGAGCACCACGGCCACGTGCCGGCGCAGGGAGGACAGGCGAATCCGGCGCAGGTCGTGTCCGTCCAGGAGCACCCGCCCGTGAATCGGGTCGTAGAAGCGGCAGAGCAGGTTGGCGATGCTCGTCTTGCCGGCGCCGCTGGGCCCCACCAGGGCCACCACCTCCCCGGGGGCGATGGTGAAATCTACGTCGTGCAGGACCTCATCGGTGCCGCCGTAGCGAAAGTGCACGTCCTCGAAGCGCACCTCGCCGCGCACGTCCTCCAGGTCGATGGCGTCGGGGGCATCGCGAATCTCTGCCTCCCGGTCGAGCAGTTCGAAGATGCGTTCGCCGGCAGCGATGGCCTGCTGGATGACATTGTCCACCTCGGTCAGGCGGTGCAACGGTTCGTAGAAGGCGGTGGTGTAGGAGAGGACGGCCACCAGCGTGCCCAGGGAGGCCCGGTCCTGCACCACCAGCCAGGCTCCCACCCCCAGCACCAGCACCGGCCCCCAACTGGCCACGAAGCGAAAGGCCGGGAAGAAGGAGGCCCAGGTGCGGATGGCCCGCACCCGGGCGCGGTAGTACCCCTCGCTTTCGGCGGCGAAGCGTTCCAGTTGGGCCTCCTCCTGCCCAAAGGCCTGGATGACGCGGATGCCGGCCAGGTTATCCTGCAGCCGGGCGTTGATGTCGCCCAGGCGGGCGCGTACCTGGCGGTACATCGGCCGTACCCGGCGGTTGAACCAGCGCAGGGAGACCGCCAGGATGGGCATGGGGGCCAGCACGGCCAGGGCCAGCCGCCAGTCCAGGAAAAAGAGCACGGCGCCGGTGCCCACCAGCCGGAGAAAATCCACCGCCGTCAGGCTGCTGCCGTGGGTGACGAAATCCTCCAGGGAGTTGACGTCGTTGGTCAGGCGGGACATGAGTTCCCCGGTGGAGGTCTGCTCGAAGAAGGAGAGGGAGAGGCGCTGCAGGTAGGCGTAGAGGCGCACGCGCAGGTCGTAGATGAACTTTTCGCCCAGGGCGTGGCGGAGGTACTGGTCGCCGAAGTTGACCAGGCGAATCAGGGCATAGGCCAGCACCAGGCCGCCCAGCAGGAGGCCCAGCCGGCCCAGGTCCCGATTGACGATGACCTGGTCCACGATGGCCCGCTGGAAGAGCGGGGGGACGAGTTCCAACCCGGCCTGCAGGAGCAGGATGGCCGCGATCAGCGCCAGGGTGGGCCAGTAGGGCTTCAGGGCAAAGAAAAGGCGCTTGAGAACGTTCAAAGTTCCTCCTTTGGGAAGAACAGGCGAGACCTCTTCGGGCCTTCGCCTGATCCACCGACACATTCTAGCATAGCCCCAGAGGGGCGTCAAACCGGTGGGGGCGACCGGGTGGGTCGCCCCCTACGAACGACGCTGCTCCGCTTCGCTGCGTGGCCGGCTACGAACGCCCCTACGGAGGCCACTCCCGGGCGGCGTATCTCGCCGGTGGGCGGGGCCGGCCGCGAAGGAGGACCTCCGGGGCGCAGCCGGCCCCGCCGCACCCTCAGCGCAGGACCAGGGGCAGATAGATGGCGTATCCTCCCACCGCCGCCGTCCCCAGGCTGACCTCATCCAGAACCACCCCCAGGCGCTCCCGACCGCCCTGAAGCCATTCCAGACGCAGCGTCGCCGTGGGTCCCAGCCCGGCCGGGAGGTCCCAGAAGCGATGCACCCAGCCGCTCTCCGTCAGGGCCAGGGTATAGGTGAGCGTCTGGGTCGGGCCGGCCACGACCACCCGCAGGGTATCGGTGGGCACCTCCGCCCCGAACACCCGATAGAGGAGGGAGAGCGTCCCGCCGGCCGGAAGGGCGACCTCCTGGCTCAGACGGCCCATCCAGGGGCCAACATACGGCGCCCCGGCCAGGGCGTACAGCCCCGGACGCGCCGTCCTGGCCCTGGCCGTGTTGCTCACCGGGTCCAGGGTGGTGGTGAGCACCGTCCAGGTGGCGCTCACCGGGTCGTAGCCCCACAGGCGTAGCGTCTCCTCCCCGGCCACCTGGGCCGCCTGCCAGGCCTCATCCGCATAGCGCACGGTGAGCGTCAGGGGGAGAAGCGTCCCGGTGAGCGGCGTCCCGTCCGTCAGCGCCGCCGCCCAGGCCAGGTGCAGCCCCACATCCTGCTCCGGCAACCCGGTCACCGTGGGCACCCCGCTCAGGGTGAAGACGACCGTCCCGCTCACCGCCCCGGCCGGCACCTCCAGGAGGGCCAGCGAGGTGCTCAGCACGCCGCCGGCCGCGGTCAGGACGGCGCTCGCGGTGAAGGGGGTGGTCGGCGTCACCACGGGCGAGGGGGCCGTCCCGCCCAGCGCGGCGGCCCATTCCCCGGTATGCCCCGGCCCGGCCAGCGTGGGCAGGATTTCCCCTTCCGGGTTCCACGCCGCCAGGTCTCCGGCCTCGAAACCGCCATCGGCGACCCCGTCATCCAGCGGCGGGAGGTAGAAGAAGGGGGTTTCCCCGGCCGGCACGACGACCTCCTGCATCGGGGGAAGCACCCCAAAGCCGCTGCGGGTCACGCTCAGGGCATAGGTCCCGGTCAGGTGGGAGTAGAGGGTAAAGGACCCGTCGATCCGCGAGTAAGCGGTGTTGGACATCGGCGGGGAGGCTTCCACCCGGGCCAGGGCCACCGGCTGTTCCCGGTTGCCCAGGACATAGCCGCTCAGGCTGTAGAGGGGGGTGTGGGTGTGGCTGTCGCCGTCGCCGCCGGGGTAGGCCTCCAGGTTGCCGGCGTGGTCGCGGGCCCGGCAACGGAAGTAGTAGGTGTGGCCCGGTTCCCCGACAAAGAGGGCGGAGGTTTCGGTCGTCCCGGTCAGCCAGTCGCTCCAGGGGCCGTCCCCATCGCGCACCTGCACATCGTAGGAGGCGATGCCGGAGACGGCGTCGCTCCCGCTCCAGGAGACCGGGAAAGCCGGCGAAGGGGCGTACTCCGGGGAGGAAGCGGCCGAGGAAGGGGGCGTGGCGTCCACGGTGGTAAAGGCCTCAGCGTCCGCCGGGTAGGGTTCGACATTGAAGGCATAGTCGCGGGCCCGGCAGCGGAAGTAGTAGGTGTGGCCGTCCTGGCCGGAGAAGGCGGCCGTGGTCTGGGGCGTATCCCCGAGCCAGGTCGTCCAGGCGCCGCCCTCGCCGTCGCGGTATTCCACGTCGTAGGAGCGCAGGCCGGCCCCGCCGGCGTCGCTTCCGGACCAGGAGACGGGGAAGGTGCTCCCGGACCAGGTGGGGAGCGGCTCCATCTGGGAAGTGGGGGGCCAGACATCGGTCGGCTGCCAGTCCGGCCACCAGTCGTAGCCCGAACCGACCAGGAGGTAGGTGGAGTTGGTGGAGAGGTCCAGGCCGTAGATGTAGGCGTCCACCCAGTACCAGTTGCCGTGGTAGTAGATGTACTGAATCTGGGAGAAGGCCAGGTCGTTCCCGTGGGGGGCCCAGGCCGGGGCCAGGCGGTCGTAGTTGGCGGGCGACTCCCCCAACGGGTGGACGAGCCCGGTCCCGTCGGCGTTGAGGACGGCCAGGTCGAACCAGCCGTCGCCGTTGAAGTCGTCGTTGAGGGCGATGCGGCTGCCGTCGGGCGACCAGTCGGGGTAGGCGGCATAGTAGAGGCCAAAGGTCAACTGGCGGAGGTCGGAGCCGTCGGGGGCCATGGTCCAGAGTTCGTATCCGCCGCTGCGGTTGGAGACGAAGAGGATACGGCCGCCGTCGGGCGACCAGGTGGGGTGGCCGTCCCAGGCCGGGTCCCAGGTCAGGCGGGTCTGGCCCGAGCCGTCGGCGTTCATCACATAGATTTCGGCGTTGGTCTGGGTATCCGGGTAGCCGTAGTAGACGATGCGGCTGCCGTCGGGCGACCAGGAGGGCTGGTATTCGCCGAAGGAGGTGTAGGTCAGGCGGGTCTGGGCGGAGCCGTCGGCGTTCATCCGGTAGACTTCATAGTTCCCGTCGCGGTTGGAATAGAAGGCGATCTGGGTGGCTCCACGGTTGAACTCGGGACGGGAGTCGATCTTGTTGTTGGCGGTCAGGCGGGAGGGGTAGGCTCCATCGCCCCGGGCGGCGTAGATTTCCCAGTTCCCATCGCGGTAGGAGGCGAAGGTGAGCCGGGCCCAGTCGGCGAGGCTGCCCGAGCCGCGGGCGTACTTCAAGGCGCAGAGGGAGCCGTTGTAGTAGCCCACGTGCGGCTTGTCAGAACTGTCCAGTTCCAGGGAAATGTACCCACCATAATACCCAAGGTTCCTGTCGACGGTTTCGATTTGCCAGGAGGTCCCATCGAAGCGGGCATGCTTGAGAGCGTAATTGATATTGGTCCGGTCATAGTAACCGATGTGGGGCCGGCCGGCGGTGTCCAGAGCCAGGGAGGTATATTCGCCGCCTTCGCTATCGATGATTTCGAGGTGCCAGGAGGTGCCGTCGAAGTAGGCGTACTTCAGGTCGTAGTTTGTCGCATCGAAGTAGCTTATGAGTGGTCGGCCGGCTTCATTCAGAACCAGGGAGGTGTAGGAGCCTACATCGCCGACGCTGTCCACCACCTCGATATGCCAGGTCGCCCCATCGAAATAGGCGTACTTGAGGTCACCGTTGCCCCAATCGTAGTAAGCGATATGCGGCCGGCCATTTCCATCCAGGGCCAGGGAGGTATATCCGCCCACCCATCCGGCGTCGTCGATGGTCTCGATGTGCCAAGTCGAGCCATCGTGGAAAGCGTACTTCAGATCTCCGTTGGCCTGGTCATAGTAACTGATATGGGGTCGGCCGGCCTCATCCAGGGCCAGGGAGGTATGCGTCCCTACCCCCCATCCGGCGCTATCGACGGTTTCCGTCACCCAGGTTGTCCCGTCGAAGTAAGCGTAGCTGAGGTAACCGTTGGTGCCAAAGTAACTCACGTGCGGCCAGCCGGCTTCATCCAGGGCCAGGGAGGTGTAGGAGCCCGCGTTGCCAACCGCGTCTACAGTTGCGATATGCCAAAACCTGCCGTCAGAATAGGCATACATCAGGTCGAAATAAGGACTGTCTTCGTAGAAAGTCATATGTGGCCGACCGCTTTCGTCCAAAGCGAGGGAGGCATACTTGCCCATATCGCCTTCCTTGTCGACGGCTTCGAGTCGCCAGGTGGTGCCGTCGAAGCGGGCGTACTCGAGGTCGCCGCTAATCCAGGCGTAGTAACTTATGTGTGGCCGGCCAGAAGCATCCAGGGCCAGGGAGTTGTACTCGCCCGCCCGGGTTGCATCAACGGTTTCGATCTGCCAGGTTGACCCGTCGAAATGGGCGTATTTGAGGCCCTCACAGCTGGAATAGACGTCCAGGTTACAGTAACTGATGTGTGGCCGGCCGAAGGCATCCAGGGCCAGGGAGGTATACTTGCCCACCCATCCGTCACTATCGACAGTTTCGACCTGCCAGGTCGTCCCGTCGAAATGGGCATACTTGAGGGCATAGTTGACATCGTCCCAGTAACTGATGTGCGGCCGGCCGTCTTCGTCCAAAGCCAGCGAAGTGGACCGACCACCCGTGCTATCGACGATTTCAAAGTGCCAGGAGGTGCCATCGAAGTAGGCGTACTTGAGGTCGTAGTTGGTATTGTCAAAGTAACTGATGTGGGGCCGGCCGGCGGAATCCAGGGCCAGGGAGGTGAAGTAGCCTACGTCGCCTGCGCAGTCGACGGTTTCGATGTGCCAGGAGGCGCCGTCGTGATAGGCGTACTTGAGGCAGGCGTTGGTCCAGTCGTAGTAACTCACGTGCGGCCGGCCGGCACTATCCAGGGCCAGGGAGGTGTAGTAGCCCACGGAGCCTGCGCTGTCGACGGTTTCGATCTGCCAGGTAAATCCGTCGAAGAAGGCGTACTTGAGGTCGCCGTTGGTGCCGTCGTAGTAACTCACGTGCGGCCGGCCATTCCCGTCCAGGGCCAGAGAGGTATGCTCACCCACATAGGTTGTCTGGCAGGTGCCCTCCACCTTCTCGATCTGCCAGAGGTGCACCCCCTCCGGCGAAATGCTTTCCAGACCGCTCTCCGGGAGAAGGGGCACTTCCTCCGGGCTTCGCAGCCGGGCCTCCCGAAAGCGGGCCAGTTCCGCATCCGGCCCCTGGCCCTGCACCGCCGCCGGCCAGGAGGCCGCCAGAAGTACCAGAATCAGCAGGAGCGCTACCCCTGCCTGCCTTCGATGGCGATTGTGCTTCTGCTCACCCATGGCTTTCCTCCTCCGAGAACTCCTGATTGCCCAGCCGTTCCATCGTCCTTTTGATGCACCCGCCGATACGCACCTCCTGCCGTTCCTCCTAAGCCCTGGGTCCTGTCTCCTGAGCCCTGGGTCCTGTCTCCTGAGCCCTACCCCGAAGCCCTGTCCCCGCACCCGGTTCACAGCCCCTCCAACACCCCCTCCAGTTCGGCATAGTCGGCAAAGACGGCATCGGCCATCCCCCGACCGTCCTCCCGCCGGCTCACCCCCAGGAAGAGGATGGCCTTCATCCCCACCCCCCTGGCCCCGGCGATGTCCGTCTCCGGCAGGTCGCCCACATGGGCGGACTCCTCCGGGCGCACCTCCAGGGCCTCCAGGGTCTTTCGGAAGACCAGGGGATGGGGCTTGGTCCGGCCGGCCTCGTCGGAGAAGGTGAGGGCCTGGAAGTGGGGGAGAAGCCCGTCCCGCCGCAGGAAGTCGCGCAGCACCCGCCCCGGCGTCAGCCCGATGTCGGAGATCAGGCCCAGGCGGAAGCGCCGGGCCAGGCGGGGAATCACCTCCGGAACGCCGGGCACCGGCCGGGGTGGGTCTTTTCGGAGGGCCTCTTCCAGGGGACGGTACAGGCCGCGCCGCTCCTCTTCCGGCAGTTCGGCCTCCAGGAAAGCGAGCATCTCCCCCAGCCACTCCCCGACCGAAAAGGGCCGCTGCTCCTCGCGCCAGATGCGCTCAAAGGTCTGCCAGGCGTGCTCGTAGGCTGCCTCCAGTTGCTCACGCTTCCGGGGACAGCCGCTTTTCCGGAGGGCCTGCTCCAGGAGGTCCAGCCGCTCCTCCCGGCCGGAAACGCTCTGATACAGGGTGCCCCAGAAATCAAAGGTCAAAGCCCGCAACATGCCCCCTCCACGGGAAACCAGGCATGGCCTTGGGGACGATAGAATTATACCTCCTCCGGGAAACGCCGTCAACTTGCAATGCCGGCCGGGTATAGTACAATAGTGCCATCGCCGGTTGGCCCCCTTGCAGGGCCACGCTTCCGATGGAGATGGACCGAATCATCCGCAGCCGGGCGCCGTTGCGCCTCTCCTTCGCCGGGGGCGGCACCGATGTCGAGCCGTATCCCCAGGAGCGGGGCGGCGTCGTCCTCTCGGCGACCATCGATAAATACGCCTACGCCAGCCTCCGGCCGCGCCAGGACGGCCAGATTCGGGTCGAATCCCTGGACTATGACATCGTGGCCAAGTACAACGTGGATGAAAAACTCCCCTACGACGGCGAACTGGACCTGGTCAAGGCGGTGGTGCGCACCCTGGGCGGCGGCAACGGGTTGGAACTCTTCCTGCACACCGACGCCCCGCCCGGCTCCGGGCTGGGCTCCTCCTCGGCCATGGTGGTGGCCCTCCTGGGGGCTTTCCTGCGCTGGCTCAACCGCTCCCTGGACGAGTACGAGATCGCCCGCCTGGCCTATCACATCGAACGGGTGGAACTGGGCGTGCCCGGCGGCTGGCAGGACCAGTTCTCCGCCACCTTCGGCGGCTTTAACTTTATCGAATTTCTGGGCAACGACGTCGTCGTCAACCCCCTGCGCATCCAACGCACCACGCTGAACGAACTGCAGTATCGTCTCCTCCTGTGCTACACCGGTCGGACGCGCCTGGCCGGCCACATCCTGGACCGCCAGATTTCCGGCTATGTGGGCCGGAAGGCGGAGGTGGTGGCGGCGCTGGACGAGATCAAGGCCCTGGCCATCGCCATGAAGAACGCCCTCCTCCAGGGGCGGCTGAACGACTTTGGGCTCCTTCTGCACCAGGAGTGGGAAAACAAGAAGCGTCTGGCCGAAGGCATCAGCAATGCGGCCATCGATGCGCTATACGAGACCGGCCGGCGGGCCGGGGCGATCGGCGGGAAACTCCTGGGGGCCGGCGGAGGCGGCTACCTCCTCTTCCTCTGCCCCTTTGAACGCAAACACCGCATCGCCCAGGCCCTGGAGGAGGCCGGCGGCCAGGTGGTGCCCTTTAACTTCGACCTGCGCGGCCTGCAGGTCTGGGAGACCGGGGAGGAAGGCGATGCGTATTGACATCCTCACCCTCTTCCCCGGCATGTTCACCGGCCCCTTCTCCGAGAGCATCGTCCGGCGGGCCGTGGAAGAAGGGCGGGTGCAGATTTTCCTCCACAACATCCGCGACTGGGCCACCGACCGCCACCGCACGGTGGACGATACGCCCTACGGCGGCGGGGCCGGCATGGTGCTGAAGCCGGAAGTGCTGGGGCGGGCCATCCGCGCCGTTCGCGCCCTGGCCGAGCCGGCCCCGGTCATCCTGCTCACCCCCCAGGGCCGGCCGTTCCACCAGCGCCTGGCCGCCGAACTGGCCGGCCGTCCCCGCCTGATCCTCCTCTGCGGCCACTACGAAGGTGTGGACGAGCGGGTGCGCCTCCTCCACGTGGACGAGGAGGTCTCCATCGGCGATTACGTCCTCACCGGCGGGGAACTGCCGGCCATGGTCCTGGTGGACGCCGTCGTGCGCCTGCTGCCGGGGGTGCTGGACCAGGAATCGCTGGCCGCCGAATCGCACCATCAGGGCCTCCTGGAATATCCCCACTACACCCGGCCGGCCACCTACGGCGGGCTGACCGTCCCCCCCATCCTCCTCTCCGGCCACCACGCCGAAATCGCCCGCTGGCGACGCCGGGAGGCGCTGCGGCGGACCTTCCTGCGCCGGCCCGACCTCCTGGCCGTCGCCCCCCTCACCGCCGAGGACCGGGCCTTCCTGCGCACCCTGGGCTGGACGGAGCCGGCGGATTCGCGCCCCCGCCTCCTTCTGGCCAGCGCCAACCCGGGCAAGGTCCAGGAGTACCGCGACCTCCTGGGCGACCTTCCCCTGGAACTGGTCACCCCGGCCGAACTCGGGTTGGAGGGGGAGGTGGAGGAAAGCGGCGACACCTACCAGGAGAACGCCTGCCGGAAGGCGCTGACCCTGGCCCGGCGGAGCGGCCTCATCACCCTGGCCGACGACTCCGGCCTGGAGGTGGATGCCCTGGGAGGCGCGCCCGGCCCCCGCTCCCATCGCTACCAAGCCGGCAGCGACGCCGAACGCTATCGCCATCTTCTCCAGCAACTGGAGGGCCTTCCCCCCGAACGGCGCACCGCCCGCTTCCGCTGCGTCATCGCCATCGCCACGCCGGAGGGGGAGGTGTACACCGTGGAGGGCGTCTGTCCGGGCCGTATCGCCGCCGAGCCACGGGGGACAGGGGGATTCGGCTACGACCCCATCTTCCTCCTGCCTGAACTGGGCCGGACGATGGCCGAACTAAGCCGGGAGGAGAAGAACCGCCTCAGCCACCGCGCCCGCGCCGCCCGCCGGGCCCGCCCCATCCTCCGGCAACTCTTTGCCCTGGGGTAAGGGCCCGCCCCTCTCCACCTCCGGCCCTTCCCGTCCTTTTCCCCCGGCGAAGGCCGGCCCTCAATGCCCCAGGTGCCTGACCACCTCTTCCCGGGGCACCCGGAGGAAGCGCCAACTCCGGAAACGTCGAAGCAACGCCCCGGCCTCATCCCGCAGGGCGAGCAGTTGGGGATGGCGGGTTCTCCAGCGGCCCTCCAGTTGCTCCTGGAGCAGACGGCTGTCCCCCCGCACTTCCAGAACGACCTGGCCGGCCCTTTCCCCCAGGAGTCCCAGCGCCTCCTTCAATCCGGCGAGCAGGGCGTGGTACTCGGCCTGGTTGCCGGTCAGGAGGCCGAATTCGTGCCGCCGGTGGACCCTCCGGCCGTCGGGGAGCACCAGGAGGAAACTCCCGTAGGCGGGGCCGGGGTTGCCGCGGCTTCCGCCGTCGAAGAGGAGGACGGCATCGGCCTCCCCCTCCGAAGGAGGAGACGGCGGCCAGAGGCCCCCGGCCTCCAGGCGGGAGAGCAGCCGGCCGGCCAGTTCCACCTGCTCGGCCGGGCTCAGGCGGGAGATATGCTCCAGAAGCCTCTCTACCCGGGACATCCTACGCTTCGGGGTGGGGAATCAGGCAGAGGAAGCGCAACAGGTCCGGGCCGTTGTTGTAGAACTGGTGGAGTTCGCCGCCCGGCACAAAGACGGCCGTCCCCGGGCGGAGGGGCACTTCTCCGTCCCCGGTGCGCAACACGCCTTCGCCGTCCAGGATAAAGACCTCGTGCTCCCAGGCATGGCGGTGATGGGGAGAACCGCTGCCGGGCGGCAGTTCAAAAAGCCGCAATGTGCGCCGTCCGTCCGGGCGATCAGCCAGCGTATCGTGACGCCCTCGGCCTCGGCCACCGGTTCGGCCGGCACCTGGCTGTAATGGACCACCTTCACCGCCATCCGGAACCTCCTTTATCTCACTCTTCGGGATTCCCAAAAGTTCTCCACCAGGCTTTCCACCTCGGCGGCGCTCGACCGGAAGAGGGCCTCCCGGGCCAGCGCCTGGACCTCGGGGATGCTCAACCGCCCCAGGAGGACCTTGACCCCGGCGATGTGCCCGGCCGGCAGACAGAAGCCGTCCACGCCCAACCCCAGGAGGAGGGCCACCGCGCCGGGGCTGCCGGCCGATTCCCCGCACACGTCCAGCCTCCTGCCCCGACGGTGCAGCGCCTCCACCGCCTCCTGGACCAGGCGCAACACGGCCGGATGCAGGGGGCGAAAGAGGTGGGCCACCCGCAGGTTGTGTCGGTCGCAGGCCGTCAGGTACTCGGTCAGCCGGTCCAGGTCCAGAAAAAAGCCGACCTCCTCGCCGGCCAGGGCCTCCAGCCCCAGGACGGAAAGCGGCGTCTGCAGGAGGACGGCGGGGGCCACGTCCTGGGCCTGGGGAAGGCCGGCGTTCTGCAGGTCCAGCCGGGCGCGCTCCAGCCACTCCAGGGCGGCGCGCAATTCGGCCAGCGTCTCGGCCATCGGAAAGACCACGCCGATGGACCGGCCGGCCCCGGCCCGCAGGATGGCCCGCAGTTGCTCGCGAAAGGCCGAGAGGTAGGCCAGGGAGAGGCGCACCCCCCGCAGCCCCAGGAGGGGATTGCGCAGTTCCGGCTCGGCGGGAAAGGGCAGGGGCGCCTCCGGCCCGGCGGAAAGGGTGCAGAAAAAGACCCGGCCGGCCGGGACCTGCTCCAGCAGACGCCGGTAGGCCGCCACCTGCTCCTCCTCCGGGGGAGGCGTTTCCTTCCCCAGGAAGAGGAAGTCGGTGCGGGCCAGGCCGATGCCCTCCGCCCCGCCGGCCAGCGCCGGGAGGAGTTCGTCCGGCCGCTCCAGGTCAACCCGCACGTCCACCCGCCAGCCGTCGGCGGTTACGGCCGGCGCGCCCACCTCCCGGGCCGGCCGGACCTCCTGGAGCAGGCGCTGCCGCTCGCGGTAGTAGGCCAGGACCTCCGGTTCCGGCTCCACCTCGACCAGGCCGGTGCTCCCGTCCACCACCAGGGTCTGGCCGCTCCGGACCTGCCGCAGGAAGTCTTCCCCCAATCCAATCGCCGCCGGCAGTTCCAGCCTGCGGGCGACGACGGCCACCGGTGCCGTGGGCGTTCCGCCGGCCAGACACAGCCCCCGGGGCGGCTGGACGGCCAGTTGCAGGGCCTCGTTGGGCCCCAGCATCTCCGCCACCAGAACGGCCCCCCGGGCCATGCCGAACGGGGCCGTCTCCAGCCGCCCCAGCAGGGCGGCCAGCACGCTGCGGCCCACATCGCTCAGGTCGGCGGCCCGGGCGCGCAGGTCCTCGGCCTGAATGGAGGCAAAGATGGAGAGGTAGGCCTCCACGGCCTCCTGCCAGGCCTGTTCGGCCGGCCGGCCCTCCAGGATGGCCCCCCGGGCACGGTCCACCAGGGCCGGATCCGCCAGCAGGAGCACCTGGGCCTCCAGCAGCCGGTCGGTCTCCGGACGCAGGGCCGAGGGGATGGCCGCCCGGAGGGCCCGCAGGTGGGCCTGGACCCGCTGCAAGGCGCCCTCGAAACGGGTCAGTTCCTCCACCGTCCTCCCGGCCCGCCGCCGGCCCACCTCCAGCGGGGCCGGCCGGTAGAGAAAGGCCGGCCCGATGGCGATTCCTCTGGCCAGACCGATGCCCTGAAATACGGCCATTTTCCCGGCCTCAGACCGCGCCCTTCCGGGCCACCGCCAGCAGGGTGGAACGCCACGGCGGCACCAGGGCGACCATCCCCCACAGAATCGCCTTGGGAAGGCTCCGCCAGGGGCGGGAGAGCACCCGTCGCCAGGTCACCCCCACCCCCTCCCGGGCCGCCACATACCGGATTCGTACCCCTTCAAAGCCGGCCTCCTGAAGCAGCCAGCGCACCTCCCCGGCCGTGTAAAGACGCTGGTGGCAGGTGAAGCGCTCTTCGCCCCGCAGCCGCATCCGTCGGCGGAACTCTTCCGGCGGTTCCAGGCTGCGAAAGGAGAGGAGACGGCCGGCCAGCAGGATTCGCTCCCGCAGCGAACAGGCGTTGGGCGTGCTCAACACCAGCCATCCGCCCGGGACCAGCACCCGGCGCACCTCCTCCAGCGCCGCCAGCGGCGAGGCGGCCAGGTGCTCGATGACCTCGGAGAGGACCACCGCCTCGAAGGCGTCTTCGGCGTAAGGAAACGCGTCCGTCTCCAGGTTGCCCCGGCGCACCTCCACCCCCAGCCGGGCCCAGAGGGAGGCCCGGTCCTCCGGACGCAGGTCCAACCCCCAGACCCGATAGCCGGCCTGCACCAGGATTTCGGTGAACTGGCCCGGGTTGCAGCCGATTTCCAGCACCCGGCTGCCCGGCGGCGCTTCCAGCGCCTCCAGGAGGGCCTGGTAGCGCCGGCGGTGCAGGCGAAAGTACTCCGGTTTTTCGCCCGACGGGGCGCTCCGTCCGTATCGCTCCACCAGCGCCCGGGCCTGTTCCCGCTGCATCAGCACCTCCGCCCCATTCCCACCAGCCCGTTGCCCAGGAGCGGCGGCCCGGGCAGGCCGACCTTCCAGCGCAACGGCAGCCAGAAGAGCGGCTTGACCCCCGTGCGCACCCGTACCTCCTGGAAGCCGGCCGCCTGCAAGGCCCGGCGCAGTTCGGGCGGGCTGTAGAGGCGGATGTGGCCCGGGTCGGCCCGGCCCGACCAGCGCCGTCCCTGAAAGAAGCGCCGCAGGTCCCAGCGGTTGACGGTCCGCACCAGGAGCACTCCCCCAGGACGCAGGACGCGCCGACACTCGCTCAGCAGGGCCTGTCCCCCGTCCAGGTGCTCCAGCACGTCGCCCAGGAGGACCAGGTCGAAACTTTCCCCGGCAAAGGGAAGGCCTCCGGCCAGGTCGCCCTGGACCAGGCCGGCCTCGGGGACGAGTTGACGGGCCCTTTGCAGGGCGTAGAAGGAGCGGTCCAACCCCAGGACGCGGTTGCCCCAGGAGGAGAAAAAGCGCAGCCCCGGGCCGGCCCCGCAGCCCGCGTCCAGCACCCGCCGGCCCCGGGGAGGCCGCAGTCCGGCCAGACGGAGGAGCCGGCCGTACTCCCAGGCCACCTTGGCCTCCGACTTGCGCTCCTGGGCGGCGTAATAGGCCCGCTCATCCATCCCTTGCTCCCCTCCGGGCCAACGCCACGGCCTCCTGGTAGACCTGGAGGACCTGCTGCACCAGGCGTTCTCCGTCGTAACGCTCGCGCAACGTCCGCTCCCCGCCGTCGGCCAGGCGCTGGCGCAACGCCGGGTCGCCGAGAAGGCGGAGGATGGCCCGGGCCAGGGCCTGGTGGTCCTCTCGGGGGACCAGGAGGCCGTTCTCGCCGTCGTGGACGATCTCCCGAACCACCGGGATGTCGGTGGTGACGAGCGGAGCCCGGCAGGCCATGGCCTCCAGAAGCGGCAGGCCGAAGCCCTCGTAGCGGGTGGGAAGGACGTAGACGTCGCAGGCCCGCAGGAGGGCCACCTTTTCCTCCTCCGAAACCGGGCCCAGGATGTGCAGGTGGCCGGCCAGGCCCAGGGCGGCGGCGCGGGAGAGGAGGGCCTCCCGGCCGGCCGGGTTGTGGGTGACCAGGACCAGGGCCGCCTGGGGATAGCGGCGGACCACCTCCGGCATCGCCTCCACCAGGAGGTCCGCCCCCTTGCGGCGGGTCAACTGGCCGATGTAGAGGAGGAGCGGCCGGCCAAAGGCCCGCTCCGGCGGCCGGCGGGGGACGGCGGCGATGAAATCGGCCTCGATCCAGAGCGGCACCAGGCGGATGCGCTCCTGGGGAATGCCCATGCGGGCCAGTTCCCCGGCCTCGTGTTCGGAACAGGCCAGGTACAGGTCGGCCTGGAAGAGCGGCCGGTGCAGGAAATAGTTGCGCAGATGGGTGCGCACCCGGCCGTCGCGGAGCACCCGGCGCAGCAGGGTGGGGAAGGTATGAATCAGGCGCTCATAGTGCGGAGGGGTGCGGTAGGGGTCCTCCCGGTCGTCCACCAGGAAAGGGTCGTGGAACGGCCCCAGCCAGGTGTAGACGATGGGCACCTTCCAGGAGCGGAGCAGGCGGACGGCGGCAAAGGCCAGTACATTGCGGGGATGGAGGAAATGGGCCACGTCGGGGACGATTTCCCCGGCCAGGGCCCGACGCAGCGCCCCGGAGGGCCAGAAGCGGGGCGGCAGACGGTGGACGCGGATGCCGGCGATCACCTCCTCTTTCTCCCGAAGATGGGGCGAGTTCGGATCGTGGTAACCGTAGAAAACCACCGAATGGCCCAGCCGCACCAGCCGTTCGCCCAGCACCCGCTCCGGCCACTGGCGAAAGGTCTGGGTGACGCCTCCCAGGCCGAAGATGGCGATATGCATCGGTAAAATCCTCGCTCGGCACCTGCCCCGCCATTGTACTATAGCCGGCCCCCAGGCGCAACTTCCCCATAAAGCGGGGGGCGCGCCATTGGCTTTCTGCGCTATTCCTGTCCCCTGCCTCCGATTCACCCATCAGGGCCCTTCGGAGGGCTATAGACGAGCCTACCTTTGCTCGGGTAGGGGCGGGTTCCTTGAACAAACCGGATCGTAAGCCGACATAGCGTAGCAGACCATCTGAACCCTTTGCTTCGCCTGCACCCGCCTTCCCACCGCCGGCCGGCGCGCGATGGGGCCGATGGAAGGCGTCG
>Ga0078972_1009468_pt1 | contig 19209 bp, 12 predicted proteins | sample YelNatPaOPGAMG01_FD_67568 | JGI IMG/M metagenome (GOLD analysis project Ga0078972, IMG submission 67568) | Hot spring thermophilic microbial communities from Obsidian Pool, Yellowstone National Park, USA - OP-RAMG-01 (SPADES assembly) (version 2) | ecosystem: Environmental > Aquatic > Thermal...
GGAAACTTATTTTTGCCTTTAATTTTTGCATATTGTTCAGGGGCGGATAGTTCCAAGAGTCAGCCAGCCATCCAGGTCACGGTCTTGTTCCTGATTGGCAAAGCGCAAGGGGCGTCCACCCGGTGACGGTTTTAAGTCATAAGTTTAAGGCTTACCAGAGTCAACTTGTCCAATGATTATTGAAATACAGTAATATAAAATAGAGGTTCAAAGAACCCATAATAATAAGAATATACCAATGTATCCATTTTTGACCCGGTTTATTGAAATTAACCCCAAAGGCGATAAAAACCGGAAATGCCATCATAAACATACGCGGATAAGACCAAAAATAATGAGACATAGCCGGGATAACACCAACCAATACTGAATATTCAAAAAAGCGCTTATCAAGGAACCAGACCAGATATAATGCTTCTATCATAATCAGAAAATGAAATCTATCTAAAGCAGAGTAAATTGTATCATGAAATGAATTAACATTGAAGATACTAATAATAAATTTATTTAAATTTAAGATATTCATTATTGAAGGTTGATTTGGATAATCATTTTGCGCAATAAATCCTTCAAATGGATTTCCTGTATAATATGCCATTATGCAAAAGTAAGACACATAGCCGAACATAGGGAGTAGAATTACAGCGTATTCACGAATCGGACGGCGTTTCGTCCATAACCATAATGTTAACGGTAATAGTACGAATATTCCAACCGCGCGTGTCATAGGCATAAGAAATGCCGCAATACCTGCCAACGTTAGGTTATTTTTAAAAAGATACCTAAAAAAGGTTGTCGCTAAAAATAAAAACATACTCTCTGTATAAATTAACTGGAAAAATATCGCCCCCGGAAATACCAGTAAAAATATCAGAGACCATATAGCCGCTTTTTTGCCGTATCGTTCGTAAACCAATAAATAAAATTGGTAAAAAGCGAGTAGCGAGAATAAATTTGATAAAATCATACCGGATAAGAAATACCTTAATCCGGTTATTTTTGAGACGAGCCAGATTAAACCTGGAAATAAAGGATAGAAAGCGCATATTCCATCATTCGGTATATAACCGTACTGCGCAATTTCTAAATAATGTATCGCGTCAAATGTGCAGAATCTTTTTTCAATTTCCGATACTACAAATACCTTACTCCTTGTATCAATAGGAAGGTAATAGTCCTCAATCAGCATCTTTCCGTACTTACTAGCCAATATTGCAAGAATAAAGAAAATAAGTTTATAAAGTATCAACCCTATTGCTATTTGATACTTATCTTTTGCATTTATAATTGAAGACTCAGTTGTATTATTAATATTTGTCGTCATTTTCCTGTTTTTTTTTCCAATTATATCTCGCGTTTAAACCGAAATTCCATATTGTAACTAATCCTATGGAAAGTAAGTTAGATAAATAAATATTTAAGTGAAACACATAATGAAATAAGTCAATTAATATTACCGCAAGAATGATACCTGCGCCGCAGATAAGATTAAATTTTAACAGTCTGGTAAAAAATACTGACGCAGTTTCTTTTGAATCATTTCTGTTTTTAAAGGTCCAGTAATTATTAAGTAAGAAATTGTTTAATAATGCCATTTCAGCCGCAATAAATTTTGCGATGCTTAAATTTATACCGAGCGTTTTCTTGTCTGCAAGAAGCCAAAGGAAAAACATATCAACAAAAACGCCGCTGCCTCCTACAAGGCAAAACTTTACAAACTCCTTTGCCGGGAATGATTTTATTTTTTCTTTAAGATTATACATTCATTTAAATCTATTTAGTTAAAGGCTTTGAAAGTTCAGGATTATATGCTTCGCGTAAAGTTAGCGCCTTTACAGAGCCGTCAAATTGTCCCACTAACGTTTTATTTCTATGCCTGTATGCAAGGCCTTGTAATGTGCGTATTGATTCGCATGCGCCACTATTTGGGTGATTTTCTTCAAATAATATAATAAGATCGTTCTTAATTATTAACTTATTTAAAGGTAACTGACTTAAATTGGGGTTCATTGTATAACTAAAAGGATAACTTCTGTATCGGTAATTTTTATCCAATGGACAAATAAGTTTCTTTATGTCTTTGTCCAATTTAACTGCCGAGTCTTCCAATCTTCTGTTATTTTGCCAATATATCCAGTCATTTTTTAAGATATTATGACTGTCAGCCGCAGCTGGAAATTGTTCGTTTTCCAATACATAGTCCAGAATATGTTTAGTAATATTTTTCATATTCATACGACATACATTTTCTTCATTTGCAACATATAAGTTTTTATGTAATGCAATCGCCAATAATAGAAGCATAATAAACATTGCATCACAGACGAGCATATCTAATCTGGTAAAACCATAAATCTGGTGTTTATATTTCTTCATTTTGCAATATTACATTGTTCTTTTTTATTTAAAGCGAGAAATAACATTATAAAACCTCCAAATAACATAATTATAATAAAAATAATTCCAATATAATCCGCTACATTGATTAACTGTTTAATATTTCCGAAGCATCCGCACGGTCCACGATAGCCGATATATCTCATAACGCCTCTATAAATAGCAAAGATTGTTGCAATCCACATTATACTAAATATTTTTATTAATTCATCTTTTGTTAATAATACCGTTAATGCTATTATTATCTCTAAAATAGCAGCTAAACCAAATACCTGTCTGAAGGTAGTGAAAGAAAATAGCGGATGAATTACAGTCAATATTCTGTCTTCCTGAAATGTGAACAATATCTTTACAATTCCCGAAAATAAAAGTATAAATACGGATATTTTTAAATAATATTTTAACAGAATGTGATATTTTGATTCCATAACTAATTGTGATTATATTTTAACGTTTAATTATCTTTCTTAAAACAAAATATAGAAAAGGCGCTGTTGCAATAATTAATAATGAAAAGAATATTATCCTGCCATTCCTTGACCTGTTTTCATACATTGAACTTTTTATTTTCATTTCCCTTAATCTATTACTCTCCTGAATAAAAGCAGGATGCTTGTAAAATTCTTCATCCGTTAACCAATTAGTAGCATAATAATGGATATAAACAGGAAGATTTGAATTACATATATATCTTTCGTCACCAATATGTATAGAGCCATTGAATTTAGGTATAAACTCTTTTATTTCACAAACCGAATTTATAGAAGTTACAGTAACTGTAAATATATGGTTTGTATATGCAGCTTTTTGCCCCGGTCCTAAAACTATATCAAAAGCTCGGGTCTTAATTGGTATATATACATCATTTATATTTGTATAATCATCTACATTATAGTAAATTTTTCCCTTTTCATCCTGATATTCAAGATATATTAAAAGCCTGTTATTATCGGATAAATATTTCATCTTCGCCAGGATTGGTTTTTCTTTATATTTATCCGAATCCATTAGAAAATTTAAAATTATAGGATAAATATAATTAGTCTTTAAATTCATAAAATAATAATAAGAACACTGTGATAACCAAATAGCCGCACTACCACTATATAAAGATGAACCAAAAACTGGGATGCAACTAACCACTGCATTTGTAAAGTTTGCACCATTTTTCATATAACTTTCAAAAATGTAATAGGTATATTTACCATCATAACCTGCCTTAATAAAATAATATTCTAATCCGTGAATTATTGGAACATATAAAATGTTTGTTAAATACCATTTATTATCTTTCACATAAGCCGAAAAAGGATGTGTGTTGGTGATTCTTTCTTGAAATACATCCTCTAGTATCCCTTCGGTTTTATATTCAAAACCATTTAGATTAAATCCATAAATAAAAAATAATATTGATATTACACAAGCATTTTCAACTATTCTCATTTTATTACGGATATGATTAAAGCTGTGTATAGACAAATTAGTAGATTTTGTGAATTCCTGGAGTTTCCGACTGATTTTAATTATAAAGTAAAAAATAATCATAAAAAAGATATTTTCAGGATTATTTGCTTTATTAAATTTAATCTTTTTATACAACAGATTTTGATATTTTAATTCCATATTAATTTTAATTATTTCTTAACGTTTAATTATCCTTCTTTATAACAATTATCTTTCAATCGTTGTTCTTTTTATAAGCCATTCAAGGTCTCTATCTTTTGGCGATGTAATTATTGGAACACCGCTTAAATGAATACCTCGTATTAATGGCGGAGTTGTAGTTGCTTCCAGCCATTTATGATATTCAACATGACCATCGGAAAAAGAGACGATTGCGCCGTTGTTATGGTAATTTGCTGGGACATCAATAATCGTGTATTTTGAATCAACCATAACGGCAAAATAACCGTCATTGATGGAGTCCTCCCTTTCTTCAATGAATACCCACGTATTCGCAGGATTCGGGATTTCAACTAATTTACGAAATGTTACATAGTTGCTGTTTTGCCAGATTCCGGAACCGTTCATATAGGAGTTCATTGCAACTGTTCGCACGCGCGGATAATCTATACCGCTAATGTTTACGGTGCTTCTATCGAGGGCGCATTTGTAAACAGATGCCGATTGCGTGAAGGGACCGATTGAACCGAATGGGGCGTATTCTTTGCCAATGAGTAAAGAAACGTTTGTAGAATCGGATTTATCTCCTGTTTCATTATCAAGGCGGAGCCATCCTGCCACCCAACTTGGGAATTCAGCGCTTTTTCCCGCATAAGGCTGGTCATTATTTGGCGGTAAATGGTTGAAATCAGTGGTATACATTAACCATGCAGCCTGAAGTTGTTTAAAATTTGAAATGCACCTGACGGTTGAAGACTTGAGTTTTGAGGAGGCAATTACGCTTAACAATAATGATGCGAGGATGCCGATAATCGCAACGACGACCAGAAGTTCCAATAATGTAAATGCCCATTGCGAACGTTTAGAATAATCCATATTTGTTACGGGACTTTTAAATATCAAATTAAACTGGTTTATTTTCATGAACGGATTTTAATGATATATGCTTTAAAGGTAATTGTTTAAAAATCAGCACTACAGCGGCTATTAAACATAGGTTTCTGATAAGCAATATAATTGTTTCTAACAATCCCAAACCTGTTCCATAATTCAATCCGGGATAAATGAATGGTGTCAGGATACCGGCGATTACGAATAAGGTAATATACAAAGTCCAACGCCCGGTAGCGGCGAGGGCGGCAAAAATTGAAATCCAAATCAAATATTGAGGACTAAGTATTATATTGAAGGCGACAAACACCGTGAGAACAGCAAGCAAAATCTGGACTAATTGAGTGAACTCCAGAGGATGGTTTGATTTATGGGCGTTCCTAATAAAAATTGTGGCAATAGAAATCGCCAAAACTGTTCCCAAAATCCAAACAATTTTTGCGACGGTTAAGACATTTGAAGAAGCGGATCCGGTTACTTCTACCCAGGCTCTGGTAAAGGTCCATTTCGCGCCGAACAAGCCAATTCTATGTAATAGCCAAATAATACCAGCCCATAAACTTTCGCATTGAAGACCGCGGGTGCTGTGAAATTCCAGAAATTTCCACCAAGGCATAAAAAGAGAAAAAAGTAATAATGGAATGCCGCCGATAACTACGCCGGATAGGAATTTTGTCGTATTTCTGGAAAAAGCCACGTAAACAAGAAGGGGTATAAAGAATAAAACTGGATAGAGTTTTATACCGGCTCCTAACATCAAAAATAAGCCTGCTAAAAAGAAGTTTCCTTTGTACAACGCGACCATCATCAGAAGGCATACAAACGCCGGGAATAAATCATATCTTTGCAGATAAAAATAATGGTTAGGGGCTGTAACAAGGGAGAATACCAAAACCGGAAAAAAAACTGATATTGGCAAAAGTTCATTATTTTCGCCTTCTTTTGAATTTCCTGTTTTTATTTGCCGGTAGAATTTTAAAGCCAACCAAAACAATAAAATTTTTATTAATATATCTGCCAGCAAAACCTGAATCCCAAATGCAATCCGGAAGCCTTCTGTTGTTTTGAACATAGATGGTATAACAAAGAACGATAATGCATAAGGCGGATATTCAAGCTGGAAATCCTTATAAGGGATGCTTCCATCTGATATGTTTCTCATAACACGTTCATATAACTTGATATCTCCGTGTGGTTCACTTTTAAGAGACCTCGGCAATTCTGCAATCTGAACCATCGCCAGATAAAATAAAAGAAAAACAATCCAGAATTTGCGTGAGTCTGATAAAATGGATGAGATTATTCTGCCTGTATTACTTTTTTCCAGAATATCCTGAAGGGAATAATCATAATTGTTTAACGCCTTCTGCATCCTACAAATTTAATAATGTAAAGGTTTTTAGTTGTCAATCAGTAAGTACGAAACGAGATACATATCCTCCTCAATCTTTACGATCTTAGGAAATTTTGCATTTTTTTGGTGAATTTTTTCTACTGATTTTTGTCTTAAATTTCAGAGATATGGCTCCAATTATAAAGAAGAATACGCGGTTAAATTGGGGTACGAAAGTTTGCTGATGATAGCCAACTTAGTGTTTGGTTGCGTGAGCAGACGCCGGAGAGCGTTGAGGCGTTGAGGAGACTTTTGGGGGAGTTAGTATCATGGATAATAGCCAATACTCATCCACAACGGTTATTGCATGCTGGACAGTTAGAGATCTTTTTTGATGACACAGAGATAGAGGTTTACGGGGATCATTTTGAGGGGGCAAAGATTAATTACAAAGGAGATAAGGCGTTATCGTGGCAGACACTTTGGGTAGGACCTTTATTGGCTGATTGTTATTTAGGGAGTCCTGGGGATGTGAGTAGTCGGTTATTGGAGATGTTGGAGCGGAATCAAATCCTAAATATCCTGCCGATCCTGTTAAAAATCCTTAAAAATATTCAACTGCGCGTAGTTGATGGGAAGATGTGGTGGTTAATTTATAGGGGTGCTCTGATCCTTTAACACCAAAGAACACAAAGTTTCGGTTTTATACTCGTGCCGGGCACAGGCAATAACAAATCCTCACTCATTTGGAAGGTGGTGTCAATTGGCTGCGGCTCAGGGTCAATTTATAGAGTTCTTTTCCGTCTTCACTCACTACGCTCATTGTCACGGTGGGGTCGGCAACTGTTGTATCAAAAGAGAACTCACCAAAAGCCGACTGATTAACGAGACCAAACAATTGCTGTTCGGGGTTAGCGCCTGTCGCCTTAGGACCAGTGTGGGCTCCAAGACTACCGAGTTCGAATTCATAGAAAACGAAGCCAGATGGACGTGGAATACGGATTACACGGGCTCCATGTCTATCGCCCGAAAGCAAAAGCACACCGCCAATACGCTGCTTTTCAATGAATTCAAACAGTCTCTCGCGTCCCTCAGGATCCCATTTTCCCCACGAATCTTTTCCGTTTGATATGTTGTCACTCCACATCGTGCCGCTGGTTAGGATAATGAACGGACCTGTGCAGGAAGCCAGTTGATCCATTACCCACTTCATCTGTTCCGCGCCAAGGAAAGCATCCGTTTTGCCGATAGAAGTACGGAAAAAGCGCGTATCAAGCATAATGATGTCGCAAGGTCCAATACGCGTCCGGAAAAAGATTCCCTCGCCTTTATCCTCAAATCCGTAGGATGGATTATTCCACGACTGTTTCCAGGCAGCACGCACTGCTGCTCGGTCTGCAGCATTAAAGCCGGACGGTATGCCGGACAGGTCATTATTGAAATAATCGTGGTCATCCCAAGTTGCATAGACGGGAACCGATGCTACAAGTTCTTGCCAAGCAGGAGAAAGGTCGCGCAAAAGATAATCGGAGCGGTGCATCCCCACGTTAGCGTCTCGGTCATCAACAGCGCTGTCGCCCAAAAGGAGCATTGCAATATTGCCACGAATCCGAATCTGCTCCAATAGTTGTCTGTTCCATAATCCCGACTTGTGAAAATCGGCACCGAACGCAATTTTCATCCGCGTCGGAACGGTTGGTCTAGGGGCAGTGGTAATTACTGCATTTGTGGGCATCATTATAGGTTTGCCATCCACAAGTACTTTGTAAGGATAATGTGTATCTGGTGAAAGCCCGGACACCGTTATAACGGCGGTGAGATCACTTTCGGCGGTACTTTTTGTTGGACCGAAAGTACGTTCGCCTTCAGGTGTTTGAACTTGCACGGTTACCTGTGCAGGTTTCAATGTTCGCACCCAGATACGCACTCCATCGTGTGATAAGCAGCCCAACATTGGTCCGCCTAAGTGCGTTAAGCCGTGTTTTTCAGCAGACTGTAGAATTTCCGGAAGATCCACAAATCTCGCTTTAGGGTTTTTCTCGAACGCATTGCGGGCATCAGCAAAGAATTCCTGCACGGATTTGGGCTGTGGAGCTCGATTCAGAAGTTCAATATCCATTGCTACGGAGCTGTTATGTAAGTTTTTTAAAGGAATGTCGGATCCTCTGGGCTCGGCGCTCATACCTAAAACTGCTAGCGCGATAGAGACAAAGGCACAAGCTCCGTGGGTGACAGAACTCTTTTTCATTTTGACAATCTATTATAATTCTGCCACAACTTTGCCGGGTTTAAAGTAGATTTCTGAATGGCAATCGCAAATTATATGCTGCGTCGGCGGGAATAACATTTCAACCTATCTAAAAATCCGGCGCATTCAATTTATGGGCTTCAGCGTGAAATCTTTAATACTTACATCCCTGCTTCCGTCTGTAAGTGCAAAGCGAATAATATTCTTTCCGCTAACGAGTGAGAGCTGAACCGGCTGCGTTTGCTGCCACATGCCAACGGTGTATGGCACTGCAACTTCAAAAGGTGTTTTGGAGCCATTTGCAGCAATCAGAAATTTCTGTCCCTCCTGCACAGTCACAACCCGTGCGCTCAACGCATATGTCCCGGCGCGAGGAACCTCAACAACATATTCGGCATTGAATCCCCCGGAACAGTGTAATTGCATACCGCCGAGAAAACTCTTCATAGCCGCGAAGTGTCCGGATGGTTTGTTGCAAGCGACTGCCGGAATTGTGATTACTCCGTCCTTATCAACTACTGGTTTAGAATCTGTTTCTGATAGTTTGATTTTTTCGGCTTTAAGTTTTTCTTTTTGTTCGTTTGCCTCAGCAAATTCCTGTCCAAGTGGTCCTAATTCGACTGCCGTAGATGCGAGTATAACCGTTTGGTAGTGGGCAATTTTACTCCAAAATCCGCCTTCAACGCCCTTTCGGTCATTGTAGGCTTGTTCGCCCAGAACACGACTGATCCACTGCGCCCGCAACACTTTCCAGTAATCCTGCGGATGTTCTCGCGCCTGTGTCTCCAGCAGGAAATCCGTCCCGCTGCGTGGAGCCTCATCCTTGTCCCACCAGCTTTTATGGAACCCGGCGCCAAGATTAATTACCCAGCCTTTCGGAGTCCAATGGCTTAATGCGGCGTGTGCATGCTGAGTAACACCCCACGTTGGTATGCCGAAGCTTTTAAGAATGAAACGTCCAAAGAAGGCGCGTCTGCCGCAGACTCCACCATCTTTAATGATATTCTGAAAGAAGTTCAGTGTAGGCAGGTCATACTTCACGTCCTGTGAACCATAGCGGACGTCCGTCCGAACAATTGCCGAGTAACGCCAGCCATAATCCGGATTGTAAACGTGGTCAGGTCGGTAATTCCGGAGCATCTGCCGACCCCATGCAAGGATATGATCCGGGGCTTCGGAGTTGACTACCATCCGGTATTCCCAGACTGAAAAATCCTTGAATGCCGGATCAAGTTCACCATCAAGGTACGCTTTTTCATAATGCAGATATCGTTTCACTGGGTCAACGAAAGCTGGAGCGTTGGTTTCAATTTCAGCGTTTCTTTGTTCAATCGGGACTGCATGTTCGAGACTGGTTGCCAGCGCCAATCGTTGAAAGAGACCTTCATGGGCTCTCGGACTTGCCTTCTGAATTGCCGAATAAATTTCCATAGCCCTTCCATATTTACCAAATTTGGCGCCGCCAGCTTCGAGCATTTGTTTCATCAATTGGGTGTCAGCAAGCAATTTTTCTATCAACGCCTCCTGTTCTCTGCCCTGCTGTGCGAATTCAGCCAAACCGCGCGGTGTGGCATCGGTCAATACAACACACTTGACCAGTTTTTCATCCAGTTTATCGCTTGCAAGGAAAGGTTTAAGTTCATCCAGAATTGCCTTTACCACCAAAAGTTCATTACTCCGCGCCTTAGCCAATGCAGCCTGCGCATCCTGATTTGCCTTAAGCAGCCTCGACTCATCAGCCTTTAACTTGTCCAATGCTTCCTGACGCTCCTTCAATGCTTTAAGCCCCTCCTGCTTGTTTGCCTGCCATTTTGCTAATTCTTTTTTTGCCGCTTCCCGCTCAGCCTCAGTGGTAGCATTTTTAAGCGCAGCCTCCGCCTGGGCAATACCTTTCTCAGCCCCACCGATCCACTTGTTTTTGGCATGTTCTACAAGCGCTTTTGCCTCCATAATTTTATCTATGGCTTTCTGCGCCGCGTCTGCAGATGCCTCCGCCTTTTTCACCGCGTCTCGGGCTTGCTGAAGCGCTTTTTTGTTTTCTTCTTTCAGATTTGGAAGCGATTTGACGATTTCTGCCTTAAGCTCCGTTAGCATAGTCTCATACCGTGCCCGGAGTTTCTCGCCTGTTGGAGTCAAAGGTTTGTTTTCAACTTTTGACGTTGAATAAGCATTGCTGGCTGCAAGTACAAAACTTAGCCAAAACAATATACTAATTCCCAAACATTTCGTTTCTGCCTTCATAAATATTAATTTTTAGACGTCCATACTGGTATTTATATTCTTTAAATCAGATTATTTTTAGATTCTCATTAAAGTCAAAGGTGCTTCACTTTGTTAATTTTATGAAAAATAACAACTACTATAAAAAGTGAAATATAAATTTTTTGTCCAAATGCAAAATTTGAGATAATAACTCGAATTATACCAATCGAGGCTGAATTTTTTGCTTCGTGTATCTCGGCTCCAGGCATTGATGAATTTGACGACTTTATTTTGGTGTTGAGTCTGTCCCAATTGCCTTCAAATACCTATCCAACCATTCATAAGCCGCCATCCGAACATCTGGAGGAAAGTCATGCCCACAAGCCGGATGCAGGACTTTCAAATTATCTACTACCCCGTATAGCTTATAGACTGGCAGCGCGGCTATTATGCAATCCCGTACCCCCGACACTTCAAAGTTATCATCATAAAGTGGTGCATTAATAAAAACCGGCCTCGGCGCCAAAGCCGCAAGCACTTCAGTGAAATCAAACGGCATTAATCTGGCATCATTATTGTAAACAGACGCAATCCGCGGCATGTAACCAGCGTGACTCCAGCCACAGATATTGCCACCGGCATATTTGAAGAAGGAATTGAACCCGCAACTTACCACAACCGCCTTTATCCGCGAATCGAACACGGCTACAAACATTGCATTGTGACCTCCGAGTGAATGACCAATTACTCCTATCCGCTCGGGATCTACAAATGGCAGCGAGCTAAGCAAGTCAATAGCCCTGTGATGGTTCCAAATGCCTTTCATTGTCGCGCTCTCGTAGCCCAATTTATACACATCAATTTTGTACTCGCCAAAATTCGGATAATCCGGCGACAACGTTACATAGCCCCGTTTTGCCAACTCATGAGCGTAGTGAAGATTAGTTTTTGGTCCATGACCAACAGGCTCGGCTTTGCCCAAAGAGGTTGTTTGATGCAAACAAAGCATTGCAGGCGCTTTTCCTGAAAGCCCATGCGGCTTCAGCAAATATGCTGGAACGCGATCACCTTTCTCGCTCGAGTATGTTATCTTTTGCAATGTATAATCATCCAAGCGGCTCTCTTCATGGACTTGCATGTCCAATGGGACTTTATAATTAGTTCCGGGCATCCTGCCCATAACCGCCTCCATGCTGGAAATAATATGAGCACGCCTTTTTTCCCAATCTGCCTTCGTTTGAACAGGATGCTCACGTCCTTGCGCATCACACCAGACAAGCAAATTTTGCTTATCGGGGTAAAAGACAGGAAGGCGAAACTTGTCGTTTCTCACAAGTTCAAATATTGAGCTTTTTAATCGCCCTTCGCTTGGCGGTTCGACGCGTGAAATGGTTGGGTCGTAGCTGCTATCCTTAATATCTTCGTTACTACAAACGTAGCCTTCCCCACTTTCACCATAAGTAGCAAATGCAAGTAAACCATCCATTTTCAGACTGTGCGCATACAACTTATATTCAATGAACACTTCTAACAGTTTGGCTGGCTGATCGCCCGCAAACAAGTGCCCAAGCCCAAATCCAGCCCCAATTATAATCACCTGAAGTAGTGAATATAGCACAGCACGCATACCCATATGGAGTTCCAAGCAGACAGGATAACATCCGCATGAGATACCGTCAAACTCCAAATGCCGTTTCCAATCCGGAGCCGACCGGGAACACATCTATTTTGGCCCTATCATTTTGCGAGTCAATGTCATGGAATGCAAATTTTTTAAGTCTGTTACATAGATAGGAGATGAAACCCTAAGCCAATTTGGAGAACAGCATGGGCAGCAGCTATTCACATTTGTAACTGCAAGCACGCAAAGAAGAACCAAAAATCTCTATGATCTTAGCAATTTTTAATAAAAAAATACAACTTGGATAACAAAAATGAACACATCTATTAATTCTGTGCCTAAATCTCGAAGAGTTTCGGTTAATTAATACATTAATGTTATCTCGGGAATCGCAGGTAAATGTAAAAAATTCTCTAAACTCTTTGACCGGGTGGCAAATCATCGCGTGGCAGAGGGGGTGAGCCAGGTTTTTGCAGGCGCGCCGTGGGTATCATACAGGGCAAGACCGGTGATAATGATATCGCCGGGTGCATTACCGGGGTCGATGCGAATCGCAGAAATGGATTCTACGGGCAGTGTGATTTCATAGTCGTGAAATTTGCCGTCGTGCTGAATGTTGAATGAAACGGAGCGTTCAATATGATAGTTCGGGTTAGTTTTTGTGGCATAATAAACGACACCTTTGCCTTTGCCGGTGCTACTTAACCGGATTTTTACTTTGAACGGTCCTTTGATATCCGATGGCAGGTTACGGATACTTATCCATGGATCGTTGCCGTTCGACTTAATTCTAAGTTCGCCATCGCCAATTTCCAGTTGCGTATCTTTACTTATCTGATAACCGCCAACAACAGAAGGTTTGTTGGCAGTCCTGCTGCTTTCGGTTCTCTTTTCTTGCGTTCGTCTGCTTTCAGGTTCAATCCGGATTTTAGCAGGATCATAAGCCGGATTTGGAGCCGGAACGACAGCCTTTGTATCGGCAAGAAACTTCTCGATTAATGCATCAAGTTCGCGCACTAATTCCGGTTTTTGATCGGCGAGGTTGTGTTTTTCACCAATGTCATCGCGGAGATTGAAAAGCAAATAACGATGAGCACCGTTTTCTCCATCGTGAAAGATTCGGATAAGTTTCCAATCATCTTTTGTATGAACAGAGACAGATGGCGGGAGAAAATCAGGAACCTTCGGGCTATGCGGGAAGTATTGGAAAATTGCTTCGCGGCTGAGCGTGTTGCCTTTTAGGGCGGGCAGTATGCTAATACCATCAAACCGTTGATCCGGTGCAGGCTTGATTCCAAGTCCATCGAGCAATGTCGGATAGAAATCCTCGCTCTGAACCAATACATCATTGGTAGTACCAGGTTTTGTGATACCGGGCCAAACGATGACACAAGGCACACGCGTACCACCTTCGAACATTGTTGCCTTGCCACCACGTAAAGGATGATTGCTGGTTGGTGTAGTGCCATCTACTTTGTCATACATATTACCGCCATTGTCGGAAGTGAAGATTATAATGGTGCGGTCGGCAATTTTCAGCCGATCGATGGCATCAAGCAATTTACCGACGGCATCGTCAAATGACTCTATCATAGCAGCGTAGGTTGGACTGCGTTGCGGGTCGTTGGGATCGACTCTGGAACGATATTTTTCAATAAGTGATTTTTTGGCATCGAATGGGGCATGAACGCTAAATGCCCAGTAATTCAGGAAAAACGGACGGTCTTTGTTTTTTTCCATCCATTTAACCGCTTCTGAAGCCATTCGGTCTTCGATATGCTCGCCGGGGAAATTTTCTTTGAAATTGGGAAATTTCCATGGCGCGACATAACTGCCCGCAGGTCCGGGTCCGTGCCAATGTGGGATATCCACATCAAATCCGTGTTGCAGCGCAGAGTATGGTTCCGCCCCAAGATGCCATTTACCGAAATGACCTGTGGCATATCCGGCATTTTTCAATGTTTTAGCAAGGGTATAATAGTTGGTGTTTAGCCGCGTTACTGAGATGGGCATAATAACTTTATTATGTGCAGGCGCATTTTTCGGGAGTGTTGCTTCAAGGATTACTTGCGGTTCATGGCAACCCGGGGTGGTAATCCCGGTACGCGCCGGGCTCAGTCCGGTAAGGATGGCGGAACGAGTGGGCGAACAAAGCGGACTTGCAGAATATGCGTGGGTAAACACCATACCGCGCTTTGCGAGCCGTTCGATGTTAGGTGTCCGGTAAAATTTAGTAGTGCCGAACAATGTAGTGTCCGACCAACCAAGGTCATCGGCGAGAATGAAGACAACATTCATATACTCTGAGGCTGACGAAACGCCGCATAGGATATAAAAAGCAAAAATGAATATAAGAAAGCCACCGATTATTGACCTGCAGAACTTTGTTTGGAATTGAAATTCAATTTTCTTGTTGTTTTTATTCATTGTAATTTCTATAGCATTTAATTTTCCTGTTCCAAATCTTTTTCCCGGACTTCATCATTTTACCCGAAACACTACGTTCTTAGCAAACTTTGAAATTTCTGGTATGTCTTTTTATGATAAATTTAAGAAACTCATAATAAACGGAGCAACGAGTTTAAATACTTTTTAATAAATCGGATTTAAATTTTTTTTGCAGTTTGCCTTTCTAAATTCTGTCTGTTTTAAATTTGAGTCTGTTTTAGATTTGTAATTTTTGTTATGTAAAATCCAATCTTTATGATTTCAATTCACATATCCCTGAAAAAATCGCTATAACTGATGGACTTATTTTATCTCTTTCAATTGACGTAACTGCACAGGACCAAGAAGTCCGGATTCGAGTGGACCATTGATGTGAACTTTTTGTGTAAGGCGCGTAACCCGTTTTTCGCGCGGAAGTTTAGCATCACCGACCAGCCGGTTTGCCCAAGTGTTTACAATTTCAACTTTTAACTCGTTTTTACCGACACGGATGAGACTGGTAACGTCGTAGCTAAATGGCGGTTTCCACGCAATGCCAAGTGGCTTTCCATTCAACGTGGCATCAGCAACGTTACGAACCTGCCCGAGGTCCAATTCCAAACGGCAACCATTAGATACCATCGACGCTGGGACTTCAAATTCCTTAATATAAGTTGCAGTACCTGAAAAGTATTTGATCCCGTCATCCGGGATTTCAGTCCAGGAAACGAGTTTTTCAAAAATATACGACGGAGGCGCTCCGAGGTTTGGCGGGAAACGGACTTCCCATGGACCTGTTAATTCGAGCGTTGCTACCGTCTTGATGAGTGGTTCTGGCGATGGCGTCGGGGCAGCCTCCGGCGCAACTCCGGAAAACACGACGAAGACAGAGCCGGCAGGCGGCAACCGCAACCTTAACTTAGTTCCGCCGGGGATATACGTGTATTGATTGCAAGGTTCGATCTTACCGGTGTCCGGATACCAGAATTGCGGTAGCCGTTTAGAGACACGGAATGTGCAGTCAGCCACAGCGTCTTCCATTTTTGTGTTGCTTACGAAGTAAATGTCAGCGTTGGGGGTACGTCTGTGGATATAATCGAGGTCTGCCTGATTGTCCGGACTGGTGTAGGAGAAATCTGGTCCAATACCCAACTGCTGAAGAATTTCCCGGACGCGTTTGCGGTCGGCAATTACTCTCCCCTTGCCGTAGGGACGATCGGCGTTTTGTTCAATCTTACCGGGTCCCCACATCCTTTCTGCAATAGCCTGAACTTGTTGATCACAGTGCGGATAATCAGCGAGTGTAACATCGCGTGATGGTTTTGGTCCAAGCAGTATTGCACCATCTAAAACAAGTTTCTCCAATTTCTTAAGGACGGACAGAGGGATGTCTGAGCGTTCCGGCAGCACGATGATAGAGTAACTAACACCGTGCGGTAGTACAAGTCGTCCATCCCTGATTTCCATCATATTTTCTATTACATCGGAATTCACGACGTCATAATCGTATCCGAATCCCAGCGCATCAACAGGAGCCGGATTGGGTCTTCCACAATGCGCACAAGTAGGACCATCTAATCTCTTCGAATCTGGTCCAATACGACGGGTAGCAACAAGGTTTGGCGCATCATCGCCATAGTAGTAACAAACATCAGCAACCGGCAACCCAAGTTGCAGTAAATAGCAACAGCGGGAGAAATAGGAAAGCATCGGCGCCGACTTTTGCCACCATGTAGTATTTACGTTGAAATGTTCGCCAGCGTGATACATATGTCCTGGAACGCCACCTTGCGGCGGGGTATGGGCAAAAGTGTGAAATGTGATACGATTCAATCCAGCGCAAAATGCAGTATCTGCCAACCGTTTATATTCAAGAGGACCGTCCTGCCAGTGCCGCCATCCGGTAAAAGACTCTGAATCGACAATCGGTCTGCCATAGATGTGTGCCGCTGATGCCGCTTCTTTTACCACCCAGAACCGGGAGCCGTTCCAGAATTCCCCCCGCGGGACATCCACCACGCCACAGGCACGCAATGGTTCAGCGCGAGGGTAACCTCCATGCCCAGCCTCTGCCACCAGTTGCATTCCGTATTCGTTCAGGAATTCGGTACCACTTTTGTAGTGACCTTCAATCCATAAATCGCTGACAGTTTTGTTATAATCATGCAGAAAACGAGCAGTAATTTCTTTGTCAGCAAATTTTTTGCCTTTCAGTATAGGTAGATACGGAGTCGGATCATAACCCCGACGTTTGATGAATTCCTCTATAAATGAATCAGTCCAGTCCGTTTGATTGTCAACTTCTACACTGTCAAGTTCCATATAGCGTAATGAATCGAGACTGGGACGCACTTTAAGGATTTGGTCAATGATATACTTAAAATGGGTTTTGATAGCGTTGCTGTCAAGGTGATCGATAAGCAGTCCATTTGAGTTCGGGCTTGGCACCATAAGTTTTTGGCCGGTGTTGCTTGTAATAAATCGCGCAATCGTCCACGACCCAGAAGGGACATCCCAAGTGAGACGTCCATCGCGGTCCATTTTATCGCTGAGGTTAATAACTGCTGAAACATCCTTGATAGTTTTGTCCGGCGATTGTGGAAAAGCCAGAACGGCAATCTCCTTGTAGTAAAGCGGCAAGCCATTTGTGCCTTTTGGTGCCCGGCAGGCAGGAAAAGGTAATACCTGCGACAGTTTGGTTGGACCACTGACAGTTATTTCACTCACGTAAAGCCCCTTCATTGCATCGCGCGGCTGAACCCAACTGCCACCTGCGTTCCAACTGCTTGAAGCGACAATTCCAAGATGTAATCCCAGACGGTCTGCCTCATTTATTGCGTGATTAATGGCTTTCAGCGAATCAGGGCTAAGAAAAGCCGGACCTGCCGGGATCGGTTCTTCAGGGTTTGGATGGATGACGCCGATATCCCAAATTTCAGCACCAGACATTCCCTTTGCCTTCATCTCTTCGAGCTCGTAGGTTATTCTGTCGAGGTCAACATAGCCATTCATCCATGACCATAATGCGCCTGGTCTTGCTTCGATAGGCGGGTCTTTAAATAAAGCTGCATTTGGCTCTCGCTCAAAAGGTGGTATGGCATATTTGATGACAAATTCGACAAGTTCCTGACATTTGAAAAATCCTTCCCAAAGGTTATGTCCCTGGCCGGAGGCAATTCGCAGCTGGATTGAACCTCCCAACTCACGGTAGCGATTGGCAAGCAAGGCAGAGTTATCGGACAGAGGCACCAAATCATCTTTGTCGCCGTGGATGTGGAATATGGGGATTTTTGCCTTTGCCAACGGGGCAAGTCGGTCAACAGGATTGTGCTTTGCAAGTTCATTGGAAAGCTGTTCTGCGCTCATACCATAAGCGCCGCATGCTTTATCAAGACCCGGATAGCTCCGCAGATTGCAGACAGGATAAATACCGGCAATGCAAGCCACTGAATCAGGATGTTCTGCTGCCCAGTTATAAAGCATCAGACCGCCGCGACTGCGAACCAACAGACAAGGCTTGCGACTGAAACCGCGCCGCTCCACAAGTTCGCGATAGAGCGCGGAAAAGCCTTCGCGTCCTTGAGGGCTACCATACGATTCGCCGACGTCGATACCAGCAATTGCAATCCCTGCAGCAAGAAAGCGTTCGAACATCCAGCGTTCGTTTTTATCGGGAAGATTGGGCAAAGTAGGCGCATACCATACCCACGGAGTCGGACGATTTGTGTAACGGTTCTCGATAGACGGAAGAATGACAAATGCAGTGTGACCATCGATTTCAAAAACCTCCCCCGGAAGAGGCAAAGATTTTGATGGCTTTGTCGGGTTAGCGCCCAAAGCTGGATACAAAAGACACATCGCCGATAAAGTTACCAGCGCAGTGGAGAATATTTTAATAAAAGACCAGCGGGAACGAATTGTTTGGAATAACCGTATTTTCATAATGAGAACCTCCTTCTTAAATCAGCGATTTTGGGACTCCAGAAGTTTCAGATTTGCCTCGGCAAAGGCTTTGCCCATAAGCGCGAATGTTTTTGCGCATCCCAAATAATGATAGCCGGCATTTGAGGCGCCGCGTTTCCATATTGCTACTTCCCGGGGACTGATGAGTTCAGCTTCATATTTTTTAATATATTCGTGCTTTTGTTCTTCGGTCATCTTGCCATCAGCGTTTGGGTAATCTTTATGTTTCGAGTCGAGAAACCATCGCATCTGGTTGACCTTTTCATATTTCTCTGCAATAGCGCCGAGTTCATCAGACCAGAACGGGGCAGTTTGAACTGCGATTACATTACCTTTGAATTCGGGCATATCTGCCGGCGCTGCCATCGCCTGCCGAAAAGCAATCATGTCCGGGGACTTATTTTTAAGTCCTCCAACACCCATTACGCCGATGATAAATGGCATCTTAGGCGCATTAAGGTCTTTACGCACATCGCGGATAAAATGGGCAAGTAATTCCGAGTA
>Ga0078972_1009469_pt1 | contig 19207 bp, 10 predicted proteins | sample YelNatPaOPGAMG01_FD_67568 | JGI IMG/M metagenome (GOLD analysis project Ga0078972, IMG submission 67568) | Hot spring thermophilic microbial communities from Obsidian Pool, Yellowstone National Park, USA - OP-RAMG-01 (SPADES assembly) (version 2) | ecosystem: Environmental > Aquatic > Thermal...
TCTCATTTCTCCCTTTGTGGGCCGTATTCATGACTGGTACAAAAAGGCTTGGAACGTGGATTCCATCCCTCCCGAAAAAGACCCGGGCGTGGAATCGGTGCGCAACATCTATCATTACTTCAAGAAGTTCGGCTATCCTACGGAGATCATGGGGGCGAGTTTCCGGAATACAGGGGAAATCCTGGAACTGGCTGGCTGTGACCTTTTGACCATAAGTCCTGCCCTTCTGGAGGAACTTTCCCAGAAACAAGGGGCCCTCGAGGTGAAACTTTCTGCCGAAAAAGCGCTATCCTCGCAGGTACAACGTCTACCGACAGACGAGAAATCATTCCGATGGCTCCTGAACGAGGACGCCATGGCCACGGAGAAACTCGCCGAAGGGATCCGGCTTTTCGCCTCCGACTTACTGAAACTCCGAGCCATGGTGGAAAAGATGCTGTAATCCCTAACTGTTCGCCCCTTTTGGCGGTTCCTTCCTTTTGGCGGTCCCTTAGGGGCGGCTGCCAGGTCAGTTCTTCTTGAGTTTTTCGATCCACTCCCCTGCGTACTGCCGGAGCTGCGGAGAGGGGTGGGTTTCCAATTTCCTGAAGTATTCCAATGCCTTTTCCTTCTCCTTAAGCATCGCATAACATTGCCCGATATTGGCCACCACCACCCCATCCTGCGGATTCAAGGCCTCTGCCTCTAGGAGGCAGGCGAGGGCATTCCGGAAGTCCCCCACCTCCCGGTAGTACCCTGCCAGAATGTTCCACCCCCAGGGATTCTTCGGATAGAGGGTGGTTTCCAGCTCGGCTACCTCTTTCAGGTACGGCCCGGTTTCGGCAAACCGCTCGAACCATTCTCCCAGGTATTCCTCGATCCCCGCAAACATGCTGGATTCCCCCTCGGTGATGGCAAGCCCCGAAGCCCACATCCACCGGTTCCCATTCCGCTTCGACTGCTCCAGGATAGCCACGATGGCATCCTTCTGCGCCTTGAAATCTCCCAGTTCGGACAAGAGTCTCGCTTTTCCGAAATGGATGTCCAACCGATTCGGCGCCAGGGATATCCCCTTGTTGATAGAAGCCAAAGCGGCTTTCGCGTGTTCCGGATCGTACTCCCGCTTCTCATACACGAGGTATCGACCATCCGGCGCCTGTCCCATGGTCTGAACAGAACGCCTGCCCCTGTTGAAGTGGTAGTTGAAGTACGCGATGTAAAGCTCCGGATTCGCCGGTTCTGCCTTTTCCCACCGGCTCAGTAAGGTAAGTAACTCATCGTACTGTTGGCTTTTCAGGAGTTCCAAGTATCTGCTTTTGAAATCTTCCGCCCCTAAAGTCGTTAGAAGGCCCAAAAATAAAAGTGCCGTTAGGAGTTGAATGCCCCCACGGTTTAAAATCGATCGCTTCATCGTGATAACCCTCCATTCATACGTAAAATAAAGGTAAGATCCTCCTTAATGATGGATTTGATCTCTCTCTGTGAAATCTCGCTGTTCTCCAACAGGGGCGAAGCCTGCAACTCGCCGGCGATCTTTTCTGCACTCTCCCTATCCTGTTGGAAAAAATAGAAGAGAAAGAGCTGCATTCCTGCATGGAGCTTGTCGAGGGGGTTGGAATTTGGATCCTCGTAAATCTCCTTCAGTATGGGGAGTACGTTGGAATCGTTTTTCGGATTTTCGTCCCGGAGGTAGGAATCGGTGAGGTTGAGCTTTGCCCGGGGACTCTTCGCCGATTCGAGGGAAGGGAGTTCCCCGCTTGTGCGAAGGGAGGAAGAAACCAGCATGTTCCCCTGCACCGCGAAGATGTACGTTCCATCCGCTTCCACCATGGTGTGGTTGTCTTTAGTCATAAACCGGGGATAGGGATATTGGGGATCTTTCTGTCGGGCTAACTCATACCCTAAACGATCCAGGATTATGTCGGAGGCATTCATCAGCACCACGATGGCAGGAAACTTTCTGGTTTTGCCTTGAATGAACACGGTTGTTACTTGCAGAATCAGGGGGAAACCATTCTTATACCACCGGGGAATGACGATATTCCTGATGGGTGCACCGTCGGGGTTCTCTACCGGAATATTTTCGAAGAGAGCTTTGATGAATCGTTCCGAGGCTTCCTCATTCAGGGTATCCCGCAATCCCAGGTAACGAAGAAGAAGGACACCCTCGTAGGTCATACGTTCATTGTAGAACTGTAGGGTTTGCCTACCCTGCTGTGGAGCCTGCAGTTCGTCCACTAGAAGCCCTTCCTTCAGTTCCTTGTAATGGGAAATCCGCCCCTTCTCTTCCTCGTTCAACTGCTGAGGCGGGGGTGCAGCCGGGACTCCCCTCGATCCTATTGTACCGCATCCAAGGACTCCCAGGAACGCAGCTCCTAGAATCCACACCATCCACCGTCTTTTCATGCTGATACCTCCATACATATGATTTCCAATTGGTTCACCAATTGCCTTTCTTGTACCCCGGGCCACGGACGAACTGGTTGCGGTCTTCCAGCCTGGAAGAGATCACGTATCCCCGGGTGACGCCCATTGACTTGAGGGCGGTCATCAGCTTCTTCATGCTTTCCTCTCCCACCGACACGATGCATCCATCACTGGTCCCATACCCTGTGTAATGAATCAGCCATTTCCCTTCATGAGGATGATCCTCCCCAAATCCGCTGGACAGGATCCGTTCGCCGGAGATGGTTTTCGTATCCGACATAATGAGGACTTCCTTGAAGTTCCGGCTGTCCGACTGGGCCCAGCGTAGATTCAAGGCTCCGGGCGCCAGGGTGTTTCCCTGCACGAGGGGGCCGCTTACAAACTGATAGGGTTGATCCACCCCAATGGGGTGCCCGTTTCGATCCCTCTGCCCATAGCTATTGTCCACCGAATTCCAAGCCCCTTCTGCTGCGTAGCTTTGTACCACTCTTCCCGAATCGAGATCCCACTTTCGGACGACGATACTGGTGTTCCCTGCTCCCACGGGGCCCGGCTTGCCGTTCATCCACACCGAATACGCTCCCTCCTGCCGGAGGATCTCCGTGGTGACACTGAACCGTTCGTACTCCTTACCCCCGAGGGATCGGATCGCCGCACTGCCAGGGAGGATCGCACTGGTGATACGGATCCCCGTTCCTTCTCCTTCCCAGACACCCTTCAAAGCATCCCACTGTATCCCTGCCCTTTTCATCAGGGCTTCCCCCATCAATTTTTCCAGCTGGTCGGCATTGATTCCCGCAAGACGGTTCCTGGCGTAGGCGGGATTCCTCTGCATCATCTGGATTTCCTGATCACTTACATTGAGAACATCCTTCAAGGTTTGCGAATCATACAGATCGATGTTCAGAGGATTCTTTCCCAACAGTTCGGTTGCACGTTTCATACCCAGATAGTGCACCAGGGCAGCGGATGGACTATGCTCCTGTTCACTCCCTTCCACCAGTTGCCATCCCCGCGTCCCGTCGTCATTGAGGATTTCCATCAGCAGCCTGCCCTTCCCGTCGTTGATCAGCGTTCCATCCCTTAAAAGTTTCCAGTAATCCTTACTGCTCTCGTACCCCTGGGAAATGTAGGTTTTGAGGGTTTCCATGGAACCCGTTGCGTTGGCAGCATTGAAAAGGGCGACCTCCCGTCTCAGTTTGTCGTTTAGCACTCCCTCACCGTAGGCAAGAGCCACCTGAGAGGCCACTGCCATGTGCCCCATCACTGCCCGCTCCGTTTCATATTTTTGAAGTTCCTCCCCATCGTCCCTCCCATTCCGGAAGGCTTCATGACTCAACACAACCCCCAGTTCCAAATCCGAGTTCTTCCCTTCCCGGGAAAAGGTTCCCGCTGTATTGATCCGGACCACCCGCTGGTTCTTCTCCCGATCCCAATCGGTACGGGCTTCGAAGTCGGCATTCTGTTCCTCCACGACTCTAGTTTTCCCGCTGAGGATCTCCTCATACAGGATACGTCCATTGGCTTCTCCGCTACCGTAAAGAACCCGCATGGCAGTGGCCAAATCATCCCGAATCCCCTCTTTCACTAGCCGGTAGTTTTGGTAGTAGGCGTCGAATCCTTTCAGGCTCTGGGAAAGAGCGCCGAGACTGATGTCGGTCCCCCCCTGTCCAAGGCTGAACCGGCTCCCCCCCTCGCCTCCGAGGGTGAACTCGAGTAACCCACCGGAAACATCCCCACTGAACATCTGGGCATTGACCAGGTTGAACTGGGTTGTTCCCCTAAGGGCATACTCCAGGGCATTGGAGGATAGGTTTCCCACCAGGGTGTTCAGGGAAGTTCCCGTGGCCAGCGTTTGTCCCAGGTATCCCCTAAGGGTGGTTTGCAGGCCGCTTTGAACCCCCGTTCGGAGCAGTTCGATGCCCAGCGTACTTCCCGCATCGTTCCAGTCGAGGAGACCTACGCTCTTTCCTTCCGTCAGAGCCTCCACCACCCTCGATCCATACGAGAGGGAGGTAGATTTGAGCGCTGTAATCCCCAGATCCGTGCCTACCTCTAAAAAAGCCCCTTCTACTCCCTTCCCAAAATCCAGCGCTCTATCCAGGGAAGCCCCTCCCAGTCCGATTCCTGTAGACAGGGCACTGAGGCCGGCCTGCTTCACCAGGTTTTTCATGCCTCGATCCCATCGGAGGCTGCCGTTCCCCATATCCATCCCCGTGAACAGCAGATCATCCGCCAGGTTGAGGGCTGTGGCTGCCCAGGGACTCAGGAAGGCCGAGGAAGCCACCGAAACGGCGATGTTCGTCAGGCTCCTTATGGTGGGAGAACCAAAGAGCCCATCACTCTTCCCGTCATTGTCCCGATCGTCATCCCAGAGCTTGCGGTTGTACCAGGCCACATCGAAGCTCGCCAACCCCCTCTGCTGCCGGGCCTGGTTGCGGAAGAAGAGAGTGTAGATCCGGCCCATCTCTCCGTACCCCTCCTCCTTCACTGCCTCGGGGTTTCCCGGATCCATCTCCGGTGCGTATCCCACATGCCAATGGAAAAGCCCGTCCACCTGGTTTAAGGAAGCCCCACTAGGCCCCCTTCGCCCATACCCGGAAGAGTTCCGGTAGGCTTGCTCTGCCTGGAGAAATAATTCTTTTAGACTTTCAACCCCCTCCCAGTTCCAATCTGCATCTTTGTTACGGCCGAATACGAGTTCCAGATACCTGGATAACTCCCGCTGCGCTACCATTACCATCGCCTGGATGTAATCCCCATTCCTTCCTTCCAGTGCAGACCGACTCAAATCCACCCCCGGTCGGAAAGAGGGAGCCTGAAAATAACGGTACCCCTCGATCTCCTGCTTCTCCCGTTCGATGCCTCCTAGTAAGGTTTCATCGATCACCGCCCGCCGGACGAAGAGCTTCCCATCCTGCTTGTAACCGGCACCTCGTAAGGTTTCTATCACGCTTCTCTCCACACCCTGGTTAGCCTCGAGGATCTTTCCCTTCACATCGGACTGCGCTTCTTCGACAACCTTTCCCATCTGCAAGGCAGCCACTAGACTCGCCTTTCGATAGATTTCTTCTCCGATTCCTTCCGCAAACCTTTCAGCCTGCTTCAGAGTCTCCGATGTATCCCGTAACCCGGGGAGAAAGACCGTAAGGATAGGCTTCTCTTTCCCGATTCGGCCTGTGAGCCAACTCGCCTGTGCCAATACCGCATCCATTCCCTGTCCGCCAAAGGCATCTTGCACGATTCTCCGCAAGGTTTCCTGAGGGGTACCGTACCGTTCAAAGGATAGATCGGGGATCCGGACTTGATCGAGTTCGGAAAGAAGGCGATCCCGTTCTAGCCCGAACTGCCTGCTCATGCCTTCACTCCCCGCGGTAACCGCCTCTCGAGAAATCCTCTCGACCCACGTTTGTCGGTTCCGTACCAATAGCTCGTACTTTCCCTCCCAGAGGCGCCTTCGTTCCTCGAACTCGGCGGCATACTCCTCCTGCCACCGTTTTCGCATCCCGTAGAGTCTTACCGCCTGTTCCTTCCACCGATTGGTTCCCATCTGGAACAAGGTTTGCATCTGAGCCTCCCACTGCTGCTGCTTCTCCTTGAGAAGGGAAAATTCTCCTAAAGCCTTCTGCCGTTCCTGCTCCTGGATCGTCTCCATCTGTCCCCGGAACATCGCAACCGCCCCTTCGGCCAGGGCATCCAGCTTATGGGCCCAGCCCTTGCGGGTAGAGGCCGGAAGGGTTTTTGCCAACTCCAGGCTATACGCGAAGTGATCTTCCCAGGTGAAGGAAGGGTTTTGATACAAAGACTCTAGAAGGTTCTCGAGTTCCGTCCTTGCCATGGATCCATCGACCGTTCCTATTCGTACCTGTTCCAAAAGGAATCGGTACCGGTCGTAGAGAGCCACCCTCTCGTTGGACAGTTGTGTGGCCCGATCCTGGGCTACCTTCTGACTGTACCCAGCCCGGGAGAGGATTCCCCGCTGGACCGCTTCCAGGAAGGAAAAGGAATCCCTCCTCTGCCCCTCATCCACCGTTTGGAACACCTCTCCGATCGTTCGAGCCCACGCCGGATCCACAGGGGAGCCCGTCTTTTCTTCCAATAGAGAGAGAAACCCTGAAAGGGTGAGTTCGTGCCCCTGAGATGTGAGGCTATTCAGCGCACTCTGTCGGGAGACCCGCACCGCTTCTAGACCTACGATCCCTTCCATCAACCTGGAAAAGTCTTCCCGTTCGGAGCACCCCGTATCGTGTACTTGGGCGATGTCCTGCCGCAGAGCCCGGATTCTTCGGCCTTCCGCGTGGGTCCAGAACCTCCACCATTTCAGGTAACTCTTCTGTTTCTGTTCCGCCAGAGTATCCACATGGGAAAACACCAGATCCCCCAGATCCTTCCCTAGGTAGGTTGTTCCTCCCTTCATGTTTTGGGTGGCCATCATCATCTTGAAGAAGGAGTACAACCCCCAGAGTTCTCCATTCTGCTGGATCGTGCGGTACAGTTCCCCTGTTTTTCGTTCCAGGTAGTCCTCCACGGTCCAGAGGGACTCTGGGTAGTAGGTTTCATACCCGACCACCGTTGCCTCGTCTCCCGAATACTCGTAGATAGGGACCGTGACAGGCCCCAGATCCACGTAATCATCCAGGAGTTTGTTCCAGCTAGGATCCTCCAGCAGGCTCGAAACAATGGCCGGAGCCCCCCCGATCCGAAGGTCCCCCTGCACGACGGTATCGAAGTAGTAGGCTAGACCGAACTGGCGAAGCAGTTCCTTTGGATCGCCCTGCTTCACCATACCTTCCATCCACTTCACTGCATCGGTAGAGATACGTTTCGACACCTCTGCCGCGTCTCCCTCGAAATATGCCCTAACCCACTGCGCAAATAGATCCTCATCCTCGGTCCGCAGATCCGACAGGGGATGGGATTCCGCCTGGGCAGGGTCGATCGTGAAGGAAAGATTTTCTCCCTCTCCCGATTCCCTGTACTGCCGGAACTCGAATACTTTGCGGATTTGGTACTCCATGCTGGAGACTACCTGAAAGATCTCCCTCTTGAGGGAGGCGGATTCATTTCCGATTGTCTCCTGGGCTTTCTGGAGGTACTGGGTGCATTCCATCCAGCTTCTCTCCTGAAGCATCGCTGCCCCATAGGACGGGTCCATGCGTTGGGGAAAAGGATCCTGAGTGAGAGCTTGTAAATCTTCCAGCCTGTCCGCTACCCAGCGGAGTTCCTTTACTCTCCGGGATCGCTCCTCCACTAACTCTTCCGGGGTATAGCCGGGAAGCGCGTAGCCTGAGGAAGCGTACTGGTAGATCGCTTCGGCTTTATCTTTCTGGGACCGGGCTTCGGTGTAGCGGGCTTTCTTCTCGTTCGCTTGGGATAGAAGGGAGGTGTACTCCTGCGAGGCGAGGGAAAATGTTCGTAGCGCTTCGGTGTACCGCTCCCTGTACCCTTCCACCAATTGGGTGGCTCGGTTCAGCTCCTCCTGTTTTCGATCCAGCACCTGTTCCTTGAAAAGCTCTTTCCCAGATTGGAGGATCTTCAACTCTTCCGAAAGCCTTGCCTTTGCCTGCACCCATTTCTGGATCTCCTGCTCCCCTCCCAGCGCCGCCTCCCTTCTCGAACGAGACTCTTCCATCGTGAGGGAAGGTAGGGGGCCTTCCTGCGTGAATACTGTAAGCGCTCGATAGAGTAAGTTCCGGTATGCGGGTAGATCCCCGCTAGGTGGGTTGTATGCCGGGGCTCCTCCCTTTAGGCCGAGGCTACGGGCCGCATCCTCTACCCCCTCGAGGTAGTAGGATACAGATTCGGCTAACGCACCTTCCGTACCCTGTACAAAGTCATCAGGATTCTTTCCATGGGAGAAAATCGAAAGGGCAGTGACCCGGCCGAGGATCTCGACTAGATAGGGGGGGATAGACGCAGGATTGGGCAAAGCCTGGAGAAAACGAAGGAACCCCTCAGGACTCGCCAGGTCAGCCCCCCGGATCGCTTCCTCGATCCTAGCCGATTGGTCCTTTCGTTCGTAGGCTTCCAACGCTCTCGATATAGGGGCATACTCCCGCGCTACCTTCAAGCGAACCCTCGCCTTCTCCCAGGAAAGCCATTCCGCGCCGCTATACAACTCCACCAAATCGATCCCCCCAAGGCCCTCTACCTCAGAGGCAAAAAGCCCTGGCCCTATCTCTTCCACAGACCCCATCCCTTCCTGAGCCGCCGCACTTTCCCCGTCATGCCCAGATCGGGAATAGGGGGATCGGCTCCCCGCCTCCCTCAACATCTCCACATCCAAGAGGGCCGCTTCTCCTGAAAGTTCTTCGATCCCCTCTAGTTCTTTAAGCCTGCCTCTGTCTCCCTGGTAGGAACTATCCCCGTAGGTACGAATCAACTGGGCCAGCTCCCGTCCCTCTTCCCCCACCTCCGGGTCCCCATCCAGGAGGAAGGATAAAGCTTCCCTTTCCCGCCTCAGCCTGGAAAGCCAGTAGGAAACTTCCCCTTGCCGCTCCTTTCTTGCCAGTTCCTCCAGATACGCCTCTCCTTCTTCTGCACGCATGGGTTCCCGGAGAAGGAACTCGTGGATCCTTTCCGCTTGGAACAGGGATACCGAAGCCTCCTGTTTGATCCCTTCCAGGATCGCTTCCCCCTTCCTCCGGGCTAGAAGATTTCCATCTTTCCCCAGCCGATAGAGTTCTACCAGCTCCTCTACCCGTTCCTTCGCTACGCCTGCCATCGTCAACTGGAGGGCAAACTCTGACGGTTCCGCCTCCCCGGCCCAGGGGATCGAAAGCTCCTGTAGAACTGCCGCCTTCTCCCGAAGAAGGCTTAGATCCGGGAACTCGTCGAAATCCCCCTCCCCTTCGAGGTCGCGCAGAATCTGGGCAGACTGCTGGGCAACCTCCTGCCGATGGATATACTCCATTCCCGCTATATACTTGTCCCAGGCCTCTTTCCGGCTCCCCTCCCCCTCCCCGTAGTAGGCGGAGATTTTCCGGCCGTACTCTTCGATCAGAGTGGAAAGAATGGCGGTGTTCCCCGAACGGTACACCGATAGGGCTTCCTCGTACGCCTTTCGGGCATCCTCTAGGGCGCTCAACCCTCCTGCAAGCTCTTCCTTTGCCCGGGACACCTCCTGCTGGGCTTGCCCTACCACCGTGGTAAGATGAGCCTCCAACCTGTTCAGTGCCTCACGGTACTCCCCTTCTGCCTTCAGGAAATCTGCCAGAGTTTGTTCCATCCTTTGCGCGGTTTCCGCCTCGGTGGGACGGTTAGAGGTAGAATCCTGTGCGTAGGCAAGCACTTCCCGGGCTAGGGCGAGCTGTTCTTCCTCCAAACTCAGGGTCTGACGAACCCGCTCTATCTCCCGATCCAGAGAGGATCCTCCCCCTCGATCTTCCCCATACCCGGAGGCTTCCGTGGCAAGATCGTACACCGAGCGAAGAGCTTCTACCCTCGTCGCCTCGAATCGATCCCGAATCCCTCCCGGACCGATCCAGTAGGATAGATCCTCCCGTAAGGGAGGCAGCTTCTGGAGGAGAATCTCGTCCCGTTCGGCGATCCTCGGATTCACCTCTCGATCGAGCAGGTCTTGGATCTCCCCCCGTAGGGAGAAAAGCGATTCCTGCTGCACCCGCTCGTTGAAAAGCCGTACGGCAGCCCAGGGAATACCCCCTTTCACCCCTGGCTCGTAGTATTGATTGTCCGAACCGTCACTGAAGGAAAACCAAACCAACTCGTACCCGGAATCATCCAAGAACTCGATGAAATCTCCGTACCATTTTCGTTTCGCCCAATCGCACTCGAGGATCGTATACTCCACCCCCTCCCCATCCTCATAGGAACGAAAGGCGGTAGGAGGATCCCGCAGGATGCTCTCGATTTTGGATTCCTTCAGAGATATTTCCGACTGGAAAGTGGCGATTTCATCGTTCAAGTTCCCCGCACGGGCGGATAGCCGGTCCAGCTCGCTCTGTATGAGACTGCCGTTCTCCTCGGCCATCTCCACCAGCTCCAGACTCTTCCGGTACATGGATAACCGACTCTCCACTTCCTCCTGAAACTTCCGAATTTCTCCCCTAGCCGAAGAAGCGAGGGTTTCCATCGCACCCTCATACTCCTTAATAAACGCCTCCTGTTGTTCCTCCCAGGCCTTCCTTCCCGTTTCCAGTAAACTCCGCATTTCCCCTATCCAGATTTCCCGCCTTCTACCGAACTCCTCGAAGGCCGTTTCCCAGGCTTTCTCCGATGCCAGGTAACTGTTCTGCGCTTCCGTCTCCCAGCGGATTCGTTCCTGGAAAAACCTCTCTTCCGCCTGCTTCCAGGCGGAAACTCCCCGCTCGAACTCCCGTTTGAACTCTTCCTGCCACTGAGAGGGATCCAGGTGTACCTCCGACGCCCCTTCCCCTATCGAAGGCAGCTCTTCCCGCATCCGCTGGAATGCCTCTCGAAGATCCTCTTCGGTCCTAGTTACGAGTGAAACTGCGATGGCCTCTGCGGTACTACCCTCGCTCTTACGGCGAAGGGAAAAACTGTCCTGCAGGCGGGCCTGAAGGAATCGGGTGGAACCCTGCTGGATCAGCCGATCGAACTCCCGTTCGACACCTTTCCTGTACTCGGCTAGACAGACGGATAACTGGGCTTCGGCCCGATCCTTCAGGGAAGAAGAGAAGGAAGAGAGGAGTTCTTGGCATTCCGTTCGGGCCTGTTGTTCCCATACCCTCAGGAGGGTTTCCCGTTTCGCCTCTACCTGCTGTTTCCAAGCAGAATCATCCGCCTGGAACCCGTCCATCCCTTTGAAGAGAGGGTCCCCCTTCTCGTCGAAGAGGATCGTTCCGGATTCATCGGTTTTCAACACATAGGTGTAATTGGCCCTGTCCAGTTCCCGCGCCAGCTCCTCTAGGGAAGCTTTCGGCGCTACGCGTTCCCACGCCTGTTTGATCCAGCGGCCCAACCGTTCCTCGTATTCCGAAAGTATCGATTTTTGTTCCCACTCCGGAGCCAAGGGTAACTCTTCTTCCAGAACCCGGCCCCAAAGAGAAGAATCCCTGGAACGCTCGGCCAAGGTCATGAACACCCGTAGGTCTTTCCTACTGAAAGTTCCCGACACCTGCCATGGCTTAGAACCATACAATCCGGTTCCCGTGCGGCTTTCACCGCTCGGCTCAAAACCATCCCACCCCGAGGAAGGCACTGCCCTACAGAATAGAAGCACCGCCAGGATGTACGCTAGCCTTCGAACCACCATCTCCTCCTCCAAAACTCCTAGATGCACTCCAAAGAAGAGTGTCTCTACCTTCCTATACGGAGGAGATGAATAAGTTGCTTCAAAAAGAGGGAAAAAATTTTAAAAAATCGAGTCGAGAAAACCTGAAATGAAAACTTCAGCCCAGGTATTGAAAAATTCTCCCCCATCGGCTTTACTGAGGATCGGGCCGCATTGCGGAAGTTGCCGGAATCAGCACCCCCGGCGGAGCCGAAATCCGGACCGCATTACAAACCCTATTCAAGGAGTGCGTCATGTCCCTGAAAGAATACGAATCCTTCTCCATTCCCCCGGTTGTCTCGATAGAGGAAGGTCGGGGCGGACTTCCCTTCGTCAAGATCGCTAGCGACTTCGCCGAAGCCGAAATGTACCTCTACGGAGCCCATGTCACCCGCTTCGATCCGAAAGGGGACAGGCCGATCCTCTGGACGAGTCCCTCTAGTCCCTTCACCCCTGGGAAACCGATCCGGGGAGGTATCCCTCTCTGTTTTCCCTGGTTCGGCCCCCACCGGCAAAAAAAGGAATTTCCCATCCACGGCTTCGCCCGGATCCGGTCCTTCGAACTGACCTATACCGCCCGGCTTTCCGACGGCAGGATCCGGGTAGGGATGGTCCAGAAATCCGACGCGGAGACCCGCGCTTTCTGGCCCCGCGATTACATCCTGGAAGTGACAGCGACCTTCGGCAAGGTCCTCGAAGTTTCCTTAACCGTCACCAACACCGACAGGGAACCCTTCTCCTTCGAAGACTGCACCCATACATATTTGGCGGTCTCCGATGCCCCAAGCACGGCGGTCCGGGGCCTCGACGGCGTTTGCTACATGGATCGCCTGGCTAATGACGCGTTGGGCATTCAGTCCGGGGACCTCATCGTCGGCGGGGGACTCACGAAAATATTCACCGACTCGCCCCGGGCAGTCAGCATCGAGGATCGTGCCGGCGGCCGGGTCATCCTCGCCGAACAGGAGGGAATGGCGAACACCGTAGTCTGGAACCCGGGAAAGGAGACCGCCGCGGCAAACCCCGAGATAGCGGGAAAAGAGAAAGAGTTCCTCTGCGTGGAGGCGGCAAACTGCGTGAACCATCCCGTGATACTTCTTCCGGGATGTTCCCACACGAGCACCGTCAGGTATTCCGTGGAGAAAAAATAGGCACTTCCCCCTCTTACCTATAGATCTTTAACTCCGGAACCGCCCTGGATATGTTGTCGAAATCCTTGTCTTTATGGAGAAGATAGAGGTCATTCTCCAGGGCGGTTTCGGCTATCAATAGATCGATCGTGCTTCGGACTGTAATTCCGTAGCGGCGGCAGGCAAGATGGAGAAACGCCGCCCTTTCAAAAGATTCCCGCCCGTAGAGAAGATCGTAAAAAGGAATCGTTTCAAAATATTCTTTCAACCTGTCGTATTCGTTTAGATCTGCCGCTCCCTGCAGGAGTTCCTGATAAATATAAGCGTTGATTCCATAGGGGATCTTCTTCTCCAAAATATCGTCGAAAAGCGAGACCTGCCGATTCCGCCGTCCTTTCAGGTAATCAATCAATACCGATGTATCGACGAGGATCATTTTCCTGCCCGTAATTTTTTATAGTCATAGCCGTCCAGGAATTTGATTTTTCCTTTCAAGTCCCGTAGATCCTTGACTTTCCGGTTCCTGATATATTCCTTCAGAGCCGTCTCGATCAATTCCCTTTTCGTTTTGATACCGCCGGCATATTTAAACGCCTCGTTTAAAAGATCGTCATCCAACACAATATTCGTTCTCATCTATACACCTCTTTATGTGTATAGTAATACACATAAAGAATCACGTCAAATAATCGTGAATCACCGGAGTATGGGCAAGGAGGTGGAGGAAGAACTGTATGCGGCGGAACCGTTCGGGAGTAAGAAGGAGTTTTTGAAAAAAGCGGCTTTCTATCAGGCGGAGTTCAACTGCAAGAGGCGGAATAGCTACAAGGTGGATACACCGTTGAACATCGTGCGGGAAACTATCCGGGGTTACCGGTAGAGGCGTTGGTGTTCATTCCGGTGATCCTTGACAATCTGCTGGTTCAGTACAAAGATGAGTTAGCCCAGTGGGCTAGAGTAGGGCCAGGGGGTACCATGTATCTTCACCTTCAAATTAGCAAATAATACACCTCTTGTTTTTTACACGAAGGCATTTAATAATATTAAACCATGACAATATTTGATACTTGCAAGCCGCGGCAATCGGTATTCGATCGCGCACGCCGCGATACCGTCCTGAATCTGAGTGATTTTCTCGAAGGAAAGCTCGATGAGCAAGCCGCAAGCCAGTTCTTCAACGAAAACTTTGTCACTTCCGGCATGAAACTTCTCATCCAAAAGAGCTTTGACCGCCTTTCCGGTGCACATGAACAGCCTTCAGCCTACCTTCTGTCGCAGGCAATGGGCGGCGGCAAAACGCACAGCATGATCGCGCTGGGACTCCTGGCCCGCTATCCGCACTTGCGTGTACCTCTGCAAGATCAGCTGGGAAGAGAAGCACATCTAGACAATAAACCCTACAAAGTCATCGGCTTTGATGGGCGCGAATCGGACTACCCCTATGGTCTATGGGGTGCGCTCGCCGAACAGATGGGGAAAATAGATCTCTTCAATGACCATTATTCACCACTCAAAGCCCCTGGTGTCTCGTCGTGGATAAATCTTTTGAAGGGCGAACCCGTCATCATCCTGCTCGATGAGCTTCCACCCTATTTCGACAACGCGCGGTCAATACAAATCGGTGCATCCAACCTCGCCGAAGTAACCGCCACCGCGCTTTCGAACCTGCTCATCGCTGCAAACAAGGCAGAGCTTTCCAATGTCGTCATCGTCATCTCGGATCTTTCTGCCACCGCGTATGCTGAAGGGACTGGCTTTATCGACCAGGCACTCGAAAACCTGCGCCAGGAAACCCAGCGCAGTATTGTTCCCATTGAACCTGTGGCTACCCAGGGAGATGAGATTTTCCATATTCTCAGAACACGCATTTTCGAACGCCTTCCCGATATGTCCGTGCGCGATACGGTAGCGAAAAGCTATGCCCAGGCAGTCGAAAAGGCGAAGCAGATGGAGCTGACTGCGGAATCGCCAACATCATTTGCCACGCAGATTCGGGAGTCATATCCTTTCCATTATTCGCTCCGCGATCTCTATGGCAGGTTTAAGGCAAACCCTGGGTTCCAGCAAACGCGCGGGCTTTTGCGCCTCATGCGTGCCGTGGTAGCCAATCTCTGGGAATCGGAACGCGCCAAAGAGCTGCAGCTTATTCATCCTTACGACATCGATCTCAATAATCAGGACATTTTCAACGAGTTTTCAAATATCAACCCCAACCTCAATGAAGCAGTGCGCGTTGATATTGCGAACCACGGCAGCTCCCATGCAGAGGAACTCGATACCAAGCTCGGCGGCGGCACGCAAGCCCAGGATGCCGCAAAGCTACTTTATGTAGCTTCTCTTTCCACTGCACAGAATCCTGAGCTGGGACTCAGGGACAGCGAACTTATCGCCTGGCTCTGCAGACCTGGCTACGACATCTCGCGCATGCGCACCGATATTTTGGAACAGCTTCCCTCGAGTGCCTGGTATCTCCATGTTTCGAATGATGGCAGGTTGTATTTCAAGAACGTTCGCAATCTAGCCGCAACGCTGCATTCATATGTGGATTCTTACACGCAGGAAACAAGGATCAAGGAACTTCGAGACTACTTAAAGAACCTTTTCAAGCCAAACCGCGCCGATGTCTATCAGGAATGCCTTGTCCTGCCAACCTGGGAAGAAGTACAGCCAGCGCAGGATCACACAGTGCTGGTGATCACCGAGCCTTGCCAGATCCATACGCCTGATCAGATTCCACTCCATGCTGAATTCATCCGCCTCTACGAAAATCTTGAGTACAAAAACCGCATACTCTTTTTGACCGGGGATCGCGACACCATGAATGAAGTGCTGAAAAATGCCGCACTCCTTAGGGCAATACGAACCATTCTTGCCGAGCAGGAAACCGAAAAGCTTTCAGAGCGGGACCCGCAGCGTGTCGAAGCAAAGAAAAGTGAAGACAGAATACTCATCAACCTGCGCAGTTCCATCCAGCAAACCTATAGCATCGTGGTGTATCCTTCTGCCGATAAACTGCGCACAGAAATGATCCGTCTCAATTTTGACTCCAACAATTATGATGGAGAAGCGCAGATCCGCGCGGCCCTCCTCAATGCGCGCAAATTCAGCGAAGATACTGCCAACCTTGATTCCTGGGTGGCAAAGGTCGAAGAGCGCCTCTTTGAAGGCCAAAACCCTGTCAGATGGAGAGATATCAAAGCCCGTGCAGCAAGCAAAACAAGCTGGCAGCTGCATCTTCCCCGCCTCCTTGATGATATCAAAGCGCATGCCATCAGAACGGGCAAATGGCGGGAAGAAGGTGAATATGTCCGCAAGGGTCCATTCCCCAAGGAACCAACCAGCATCAGCGTCCATGAGAAAAACCGCGATGATGCAAACGGTAAGGTAACGCTCGAAATCAGGCCCGTCGGCGGCACCAAAGTGCTCTATGAGATAGGAGAGAGCATACCAACGACCGCCAGCTCCCCTGTCCCCAGCTATTCGGCATTCGAAACAAGCGACCTCAAGATTACCTTCCTCTGCATCGACGAAAATGACCCTACACGCGAGACAAGACCTTTTGTCTGGAAAAACAAAATCAGCGTGAAAAGCCGCATATTCGAGCAGGCAGGAGCGCGGTACATCGAACTCATCGCAGCACCGAGCGCTCCAATTTACTACACCACCGATGGCTCTGACCCCAGAACCAGAGGCGCACCCTATGCAGGAGCTTTCCCGATTCCCCAAGGATGCCGCATCGTGCAGGCGATCGCCAGAAAAGACGATATCGAAAGCGAGATTTTGCGCCGCGACGTAACGACAACTGAGCCAGCAACGGTTGATCCTCTCAAACCTCTTGTCTGGAAACCCAAATGCTTCAAGCATATGACAACGAGCGAAGTATGGCAGTTTGTAACAAGGCTTACCGAGCATAAGGCAGAAGCAGAAGGCATTACTCTGTTATTCGAACTGCCCGAAACAGGCGGCGAAGAAATCAACTATACGGCTCCCGAAGGAATCCGCAAGGATGGTGCAGCACTCCGCGCAGTGCTCGACCTGGTGTGCAATTTTGCCGGCAATGTGAATATCAGCATGGATGTTCAGCGCATCCTCTTTTCGTGCGGGCAGGATTTCCTTGACTGGGTCAATAAAGACAAAATTCGTCATGACATTGCCAGCGAGGTGCAGCAGTGACCGCAAAGCTGACAGGATTCGGTTTTGATCCAGCACGACAGTCTCATTTCTTTGCGGTTGTAGTTCCTGCCAGCACAAAAGATGAAAGCACGATCAAGGTTATCGAGCATTTTGAATGGAAGGGCGAAGTGCCGGATGACAGCCAGGTTCCCTATGATTGCCGCGATCTCAAGGTGATCATCAGGCGGGAGTATTTCAAGGAAATAGCTGACGCCGTAAAAGCTGAGTTCAATCGCCGGCTCACTGCACATGGACTTCCCACCGGCAGATGGCCTGCCCGCGGCGGCACCGCTCTGCTTTCGGCAAGTTTTGGCAAGGAGCTTTTATTGCTGCTTTGGGCTATTGAAGATGCGCCGGTCAATGATATTCAAAATGCAGTCCACAACTGGTTGGGCCTGGCACCTGAAGAGCGCTGGTGGCTCTATACCATGACGAATGCGGCAACCGGCCAGGCGCTTGCGGGGCGCAACCGGGGCTGGCGAAAAGCAGTTCGCTTTGCGCTGTGCGAAAACCCGGTGTCGGATATGATAATTAGAAAAAGAAAAGATATTCTACCAAGCCTTTTTTCTGATTTTGAATGATTTTTCAGGAGGAATGATAATGCCATCGTTGTACCTCAGCAGGTTATCTGAGTCTGAAAGAAACGAGCTCATTCATCGGCTTCATGAGATACAGAAGGGTAAATGCTTTATCTGTGAAGAAGAAATCGATCTGTTGCTGCATAAAGGTAATATTGATATTGACCATATAATCCCTCTAGCAATGAACGGTTCTGATAATCCAAGCAATTTTGCTCTTACACATAGCTCATGCAACCGCTCGAAGCAAGCTTCCGATTTGAATGTTGCGAGAATTCTGGCGCGGTTCGAAAAGCTGAAAAAAGAATTACAGCAAGAAAACAGAAGCCCAACCCTTGCTGATGTATTGGCTAAAAACCAGGGCTCAAAGTTTGAGCTTTCGATAAGAAGAGAATCGAACAAAGTCCTCTATTCATTTCCTGAACTCGGTGACAACACGCTCTATGCTCAAGAAATTTACAAGGATGAAATGAGCGGATTTGAGTACTTTTTCATGCTGTTACCCATAGAATATGCTCTCCACGATGAAAAAATAAATCCTCGTCCCATAGGTTCAAATGTCAGCAAGCTTATTCAGGAGTTCTATCAGAAACGCCCACAGCTTCATATTCAGCTAGGCTACATTATGCTGAAGGAAGGTCCTCAAAAAGTGAGGATTTTCGATGGCCAGCATAAAGCTGCTGCACAGGTGATGCTCGGTGCTAGAAAATTGCCAGTTCGTGTTTTTATTGATCCAGATTTCGACATTCTGCTTACTACCAATACCAATGCAGGGACAACACTCAAGCAAATTGCCTTTGACAAATCAATTCAACGGCATCTTGGCAACACATTATATGAAGATCGCATAGCGCAGTATCGCAAGCATTGCAATCTACCTGAAGATTCTTATAACTTTTCCGAAAAAGATCTTGTGCAATTCTTCAGAGGAGAATCGCGAGAAGTAAAACGCTATATTCTTGATGCGGTTCGCGATTCCATAACGCATGATCCCGAGAATAAATTAAGAGATTTTATGGATTTTGGCGGCCGTGGCCGGGAAAAACCATTCTCGTACAGCACAATCGAAAAAACCTTCTATTCTTTTTTCATATACCAGGAAGTGCTCGAAACACCGCTTGATTACAAGATGGCAGAGAACGAAAATCCGCGGGAATTGGAAAAAGAACAGATCAGGGACTTGATGAACATCATTGCCGAGGAAATCTACATTGGTAAATTCGATCCGGATTTAGGCACCTCTCAGGTAGAAAGCAAGCTACAGAAAGGCGAGAACATTCCTTTGGAACATCTTGCGGCATACCGCATGGCCAAAGAAGAAATCTGCTATAACTGGCTGAAATATATTCAACAAATCATCAAGAATTATTTCATAATGCGGGGAGATCCCATCAATGAAGCCCGTCTTTTCCAGTATAAATTCCCCGAAACCTTATGGGTTAAAATCCGTTCTTTTGTCAAAAATCTATACAATATGCCTGTTTGGAGAAATAAGGAATTGTCAGCCATCGTGTTTGGTGGAAAACAGAATTATGACTATTGGCAAACCATTTTTGAAACTGGTAATTCTCCTCAAGGAGTCAAGGTCCTTCTTGAAAAAATCAATCTTATGGAAATGATACGAGAATAAGGCCAGAAAGAGGAGATGCTCGTATGAACCACAAGCC
>Ga0078972_1009473_pt1 | contig 19197 bp, 15 predicted proteins | sample YelNatPaOPGAMG01_FD_67568 | JGI IMG/M metagenome (GOLD analysis project Ga0078972, IMG submission 67568) | Hot spring thermophilic microbial communities from Obsidian Pool, Yellowstone National Park, USA - OP-RAMG-01 (SPADES assembly) (version 2) | ecosystem: Environmental > Aquatic > Thermal...
CATGATCACTAAAGTTAGCTTCGCCAATGGCGTAAAGCCCGGGAATGGTGGTCATCAGGTTGTAGTCAACCCATAGCCCACCCATGGTGTAATGGCCTGCGGGGTATATACGCATGGGAACCTCGTATGGCGACTCGCCGGTAATTTTTTCGTACATTTCAAAGAGGTTGCCGTAGTTTTCCTCAATGTACTTACGGCCTTTTTTCTGAATGGCATCGCGGAAGTCGAGGTAAACCGATAGGCCTGTTGGGCCAACTCCGTAGCCCGCATCGCATCGTTCCTTGGCCGCACGTGAGGCTACGTCGCGAGGCACCAGGTTCCCGAATGCGGGATATCGGCGCTCCAGGTAGTAGTCGCGTTCATCCTCGGGTATCTCGTTGGGTTTGCGGGTATCGCCTTTCATTTTGGGCACCCATACCCGACCATCGTTCCGCAGCGACTCCGACATAAGGGTAAGCTTGCATTGGTGGTCGTTTAGGACAGGGATACTGGTGGGGTGGATTTGAACAAAACTGGGGTTGGCAAATAGCGCTCCCCGTTTATGGGCACGCCATGCGGCTGAGCCATTTGAGTTTAGTGCAAGTGTTGAGAGGTAGTAGATTGTACCGTACCCTCCTGTAGCTAAAACCACTGCGTGTGCGGAGTGGCGCTCTATTTCACCGGTTATTAGGTTACGGGTAATAATACCACGTGCCTTTCCATCAATAACTACAAGATCCATCATTTCGCGGCGGGGGTACATGGTAACAGTACCCTTATCGATTTGTCGCGATAGGGCAGAGTAAGCACCAATAAGACATTGCTGGCCGGTTTGCCCCTTGGCGTAGAATGTTCGCGATACCTGAACTCCTCCAAACGAACGATTCTCAATAAGCCCGCCATAGTCGCGTGCAAAGGGAACGCCCAATGCTGTGTAGTGGTCAATGACAAGATTACTTACCTCGGCTGCACGGTAAACATTTGCCTCCCGTGCCCTGAAGTCGCCACCCTTTATCATGTCGTAAAACAGCCTGTAAACGCTGTCGTTATCGTTCTTGTAGTTTTTAGCGGCGTTTATTCCGCCTTGTGCAGCAACCGAGTGCGCCCTCCGTGGGCTGTCCTGGTAGCAAAATACTTTTACATTATACCCTAATTCCCCAAGCGTAGAGGCAGCCGACGATCCTGCAAGCCCAGTTCCAACCACAATGATATCGAGTTTGCGCCTATTGGCTGGGTTAACCAATCTTAATTTGGCTTTATGGTTAGTCCACTTGTCGGCCAATGGGCCGTCGGGTATCTTGGCATTAAGCTTATTCATAGCTGAAGGATATTTATTATCGGTTTAATATCTACTTAAACAGTAAAAAATAGATTGGGATAATGCTGAATCCCGTTCCTATGATGATGGCGTAAACATAGGCTATCACTTCGAGGCGTTTAAGCCATTTGGTACCATTCCAACCAAGGGTTTGGAAAGCAGCCCAAAAACCATGGCTTAGGTGTAAACCTAGAAATATAGCACCAATCACATAAAGCAAATCGTACCACCAGTAGCTTATGAAAAGACCCGAAACCAATGCGTATGTGTTGGGCATGGTGTCGCTCCCATAAGTAATGGTTTCAACGGTTCCAAACTTTAGCTTCCAGAAGAAATTGGCAAGGTGGATAACCAAAAAGATAAAGATGGTTGCACCCAGTATGTACATGTTTTTCGACGACCAGGTTGAAACCCCGTTTGAGGCTGATGTGGAATAGCCAATGGGCCTTGTCCTTTGATTTTGAAGCGTAATGTATGTGGCGTAAAATATATGGAAAATAAACCCTATTGCAAGTAGTGGCTCAATCACCCTTACTGCAGGGTTTGTACCCATGAAGTGGGCTGCTCGGTTAAAAACTTCGCCATCGCCCACAAGGAGCATTAGATTTACAGTTAGATGAACCAGCAGGAATAGCATTAGGAATATCCCGGTAATGCTCATTATCAATTTTTTCCCAATCGATGAGTTGAAAATTTCAAGCATAGTGTTTTGGTTTATTTGGCTATGCAAGTTAAAAATTTTTGTTGATGGCTCAGTTTAGTTCGGCTAGATTTTTGTATTTATTTAACAAGATGCTTTGGTAATTGATAATCAAAACAATAAAGGGTTTCTCAATTCGAGAAACCCTGTAATATCTAACTAATCAAAGGATTATAGTATCCCTTGATAGATTATGGTCCGAACAGAAGGCCTAATTGTTAATAACCGAACTTCTATGTAGCTTACTATAGGCAGGACATGTCTTCTTAGCACATGAACTAGCCAACACTGCTACAAAAGCAAGTAGCAGTAACCCGGTTACAATTCTTCTAATTTTCATAGGCCAAAATTTTATTCAAATATAACTTTACTTTACTATACTTGCGTAGGCCGGACATGGAATATTGTTATGACATGAACTTAAACCTACGGTAATAATTAAACCAGCAATAATCAAAACTAAAAGTTTACCCCTTAAATTACTAAAACGCCTCATTACTTCACAAATTTCGTTAAATTCAATTGGATTACAAAGTTCCGCAAGGAATAATTTTTTCGCAAGTTAGTAAAATTATTTTGACAAAGTCCACTTTTTTGATGATTTGCATTACCTATCCTTTGACAAAAGCACAAAATATTGATTGCATGTATTTTTTAGGGTTACTTATTTTACACAAGTTTCAAAGATATAAACAGCCGTTCTAAACCCTCAACAAGTACAACAATTTTGTATAACTTTCCGATGTCAAAAAGTTTATCAATGGCCAATCAACTTTATGCCGATGTTATTTTGCCCTTAGCGCTTCAGGCAAGCTATACCTATTCTGTGCCCGATGAGTTAAAAGCCAAAGTTGAACCCGGAGTGCGGGTTGTAGTATCGTTTGGTAAGCGAAAGTTATACTCGGCAATAGTTTACAAGCTTCATACGGTTAAGCCTCAAGTATCGCAGGTAAAGGATATTTTGCAGGTTATTGACACATCACCCATTGTTCTTCCCGGGCAATTTAAATTATGGGAGTGGATAGCAGAGTATTACATGTGCTCGCTTGGCGAGGTTATGAAGGCAGCCCTTCCATCGGGATTAAAAATGGAGAGCGATACCTATGTTGCATCGGGCGATGTTGATGAAATGGATCTGACTGACGAGGAGATGGCCCTTATCCATTTGCTTGGACAAAAAAGGAAGCTTACCATCCAGCAACTTACCGAAAAATCAGGGATTAAACATCCCATGAGCATCATCAAATCGATGCTGGAGCGTAAATTACTTTTTATTACCGAGGAGATTGAAGCCGATTACCAGCCTAAAACCGAAAGCTATATTGCCCTTGCCCCTGAATACTCCGATGAGAAAAAGCTTTGCGAGCTAATCGACTTACTTGGTCGTGCTCCTGCTCAGCAAAGGCTGATTTTGGCCATTGCTTCGCAGGCAACAATCCCCAACGATTTGTCAACTGCCCGAGTGCCCCGAAGAACGTTGCTGGAAAAGGTTGATGTTTCGTCAAGCGTTCTGAAATCGTTAATTGATAAAGGTATTGTAGTCCAAGAGGAGGTAACAACATCGCGGCTTAAACCTAGTAGTAACGATGATGTTGCTCGTAATCCGTTACCGCTTGAAGATTTTCAGATTAAAGCCTTAGGTGAAATCAAAGCCCAGTTTGGCTCACACGACGTTGTTCTTTTACACGGTGTTACATCAAGCGGTAAAACGGAGTTATACATTCACCTAATCGATGAAATGGTAAAAGGCGGCAAACAGGTTTTATACCTACTGCCCGAGATAGCACTAACAACTCAAATAATTAGCCGATTACGGAAGGTTTTTGGGGATAGAGTAGGTGTTTACCACTCCAAGTTTTCCGATGCCGAGCGCGTTGAGGTTTACCTCAAAATGCTTAGTCGAGAGCCTTACGATATCATTCTGGGAGTTCGCTCGTCAATCTTTCTCCCTTACTCAAGTTTAGGACTAATAATTGTTGATGAGGAACATGAGAATACTTTCAAGCAGTACAATCCTGCGCCTCGCTATCATGCCCGCGATACGGCAATTGTTCTGGCCAAGCAATCTGGCGCTAAGGTATTACTTGGAACAGCTACCCCAGCCGTAGAGACTTACTATAACGCCAGGGGGGGTAAGTATGGTTTGGTTAATATGTTGGAACGATATAGCGGTTTGGAATTGCCCAGCACAATAATTGTTGATACTCGCGATACGCGTAAACGCAAGCGCATGAAGTCGCACTTTTCCGATACCCTTTTAAATGCCATTGAAAAGGCCATTGAGCAAAAGGAGCAGGTTATCCTCTTTCAGAACAGGCGTGGGTACGCCCCTTTTATTGAATGTGCCGATTGTGGCTGGGTTCCACACTGCGAGCATTGCGATGTTACCTTAACCTACCATAAACACACCAATCAGCTTACCTGCCACTACTGTGGCTTTGGCATGGAGCAACTTGGGTCGTGTTTGGCTTGCGGAAGTTCAAACCTGCAGCCTAAAGGTTTTGGAACCGAAAAGGTTGAAGATGAGCTTGCCCTTTTCTTTCCAAACGCCATAATTGAACGGATCGATCTCGATTCTACACGTTCCCGCTCATCGTATGAGCGAATTATTTCGGGCTTTGAGCAAGGTAAAATTGATATTCTGGTTGGCACCCAGATGGTTTCCAAGGGGCTCGATTTTGATAGGGTTAGCCTTGTGGGCATCTTAAACGCCGACAATATGCTTAACTTTCCTGATTTCCGTGCATTTGAGCGCAGTTTCCAGCTTATAACACAGGTTAGCGGAAGGGCTGGTCGAAAAGAAAAGCAAGGGTTGGTCATTATTCAGACCTCCCAGCCCGACCACCCGGTTATTAAAAGTGTGGTTGATAAAAACTTTATCTCTTTTTGGGAGTGGCAGCTTGCTGAACGCAACCGTTACCACTATCCGCCTTTTTATCGGCTTATACGGATATCGTTAAAGCATAAAAACAAGGTAGTTTTGGAAGCTACGGCCGAAAATCTTGCCAAAACCCTTAGACATTTGTTGGGTGAAAATGTACTGGGGCCAGAACCACCCATTGTATCAAGAGTACAAGGACTTTATATACTCGAAATCCTTGTAAAAATTAAGCGAGAACAACCACTTCAGCGTATTAAAGATTTTGTTGGGCATAGCATCCTAATGCTAAGGCAAAACAGGGAAACTGTATCGGTTATAGCATCGGTTGATGTTGATCCGTATTGATAACTAAAGATAATCGGCTTTCGATTGCTTACTTGCAGTAAATGGAGCAATAGCGCGGTGGTATATTCCCTGAACATAGGCAATGGCCATTCCATAGTTGGTAACGGGAATGCCTGCATCAACTGCTGGACGCAAACGGTTAATCAACTGCTTGCGGGTAATCATACACCCGCCGCACTGGATAACCAAGGAGTAATCCTTAATATCCCGCGGTAAAGCATCAAGCCCGGCTACAACATCGTATTCCAGTTGTTTCCCAGTAAAGTTCGATAGCCAGCGTGGTATTTTAACCCTGCCAATATCGTCGCACGAAACATGATGGTTGCAGCTTTCAAGCAAAAGCACTCTATCGCCATCCTTTAAATCCGATATTTTTGGAGTGCCTTTGAGGTAGTTGTCAAAATCGCCTTTAAGGCGAGCGAGGAGAATGCTAAAGCTGGTAAGGGGAATGTCGCGAGGTATTGATGCATCAGCTTTTACAAAAATCTGGCTATCGGTTATAGCCAATGCAGGTTTTACCTGCGTTTTTCGCAGAAAAGCGTCAACCTCACGCTCTTTGAGAACTACCGCCACTGCATCGTTGTCCAGAACATCGCGTATGGCCTGAACCTGCGGAAGGATTAGTCGCCCTGCCGGGGCTTCAACATCAATAGGGGTAATCAACAAAACGATATCGCCATACGATATAAGGTCGCCAAGCAGCGTGGGTGTTCTATACGACGATTCGGGGATAGCTTTTTTTATTAGGTTGATTAGTTCGTCGGGTTGTTTTTGTGATTTACAGCTGATATCAATAAATCCCGAATGCCTTTTACTATTTAGTTTTTCCTTCAAAGTTTGAGAGGCAGGTTCAATATCGCTCTTGTTATGAACTATTATATAAGGTGTATCGGTTTTGATAAACTCGTTCACAAGCATATCCTCGTATTCGCCCCAAGTATTTGAGGTAATCACTAGTAGGGCAAGGTCGATATGGTTGATGGATTGAAGGGTTTTTTCAACCCTTTTCTGCCCAAGTTCGCCAACATCGTCGATCCCTGCAGTGTCAACCAGTATAACAGGGCCAAATCCAGTAATCTCAAACGATTTTTTTACCGGATCGGTTGTAGTGCCTGCAAAATCGGAAACAATAGCAACGTTTTGTCCCGCAAGAAGATTTATAAGCGAACTCTTACCATTGTTCCTGCGGCCATATATTCCTATGTGTGGTTTTAACTCTTTTCCCTTCTGCATATGCAATGATGTTAACACACAAAAGTATTGAAATATTTTTCAAAAAAATACCTGAAAATCAAAGCAATGTTCGTATCATTTGCTTAACTTGCATTACTATAAACGTTTAAATTGAAAAGAATGGTACGAAAAACATTATCATTTACCTTGGTTGTTGCCTTACTGGGCATGACCTTGGTAACCGAGGCTCAGGTAGGCGGATTCCTTAAGGATAAAGCCCAAAAAGCCATTGTAAAAGGGTTGAAACGTGGCGACGACGAAAAAAAGGTTGAGGAGCAGCAACAAGAACAGCAACCTGAAAAGCAGGAAAAGAAACAGCCAAGCGCAGCTGACCGTTACATGCAGCAAAAGATGATGGGGCTTATGGGTTTCAAAAATGTGAAGTTTGACCCAGCCTATAGTTTTACCTCAAGCATGAAAATGGATATTGAAACAGTTGATTCCGCTTCAACTGAGGTAAATAAAGGGGCTTACGCCTTTTACTTCGATAAAAACTCCCGGAACTTTGCCATGGAGTTTGAGGCGCTGAACCGTGAAACGGGGAAAAATGAAAAATCGCTAATGATATTTGACTATAACAATAAGGCCATGCTTATTCTTGCCGATAAAGATGGAGAGAAAAGCGGTATAGCCATGAACTTTGAACCCGATTCGGTACAGCAGCCAAAAGGAAAAGATGAGTTGGCTGAACCAGTTCCACAGGAGGATTTATCGGCCTACAACATGTACTACAAGGCAACCGGGCGAACCAAAAATGTTATGGGCTACAAGTGTAAGGAGTATGTTTATGAGAATCCCGAAGGCAAGGTTGAGCTATGGGCTACCAACGATATTAAGTATAATTACTCCGAGGCTTTTGGCCATATGAACGGTTTCCAGTACATGGCAACCGGAGGAACAGCTTTCCTTTTGGGAACAGTCCTTGAAATGCATTTTAAAGATGCCAATTCCAATGCTCGTGCCGATTTTTGGGTTAAGGAGTTTAATCCGAACTCTTCCAGAACTCTTAGCGTAGCCGAATACCAGGTAGTTGGACTGGGCAGCGACAAAAAGTAATTGTCATTTCTTAACTAAAAGTAAAGAGGCTGTTCTAAAACAGCCTCTTTACTTTTAAACCAGATAGGTTTTAGGATTATATATATTGGTTAGGTTTGGGTTACTGGGCAAAGAAGTACTCGTTTAGGTCATATAAATCTTGCAATGTAAGATTATTTTTACCATCGAAAAACTCGTTAACCGCTCGCATCAATTCCTGGAACGATATATACCCATCGGCATCGGCATCAACAATTCTGAGTTTTTCAGGAATTTTACCAGGTGTATAGGTAAGGCTACGAGACCAAACATGGGTTACAGGGATTAAACGCACCTGCTTGCGCGAAACTGCCTCACTTTTACGGTTAAACATGGCCGCAAGAACATCGGCTGTAACCTGAGTACCATTTTCGTCAACAATTGCACCTTCTGGAGTATTAGGCTCCTTGTCCATGTAATCGAATACGCCATCAAAGTCCGAATCCGATGGGCAACCTACAGAGTCAACAGCCACACCGCTGGGGGTATCCGGACAATCATCAAACCTGTCGAATACGCCATCACCATCGGAGTCGTTGAAGAAAATCTCGTAGTCGTAATCCTCTCCGAGCATGGCAAAAACCCTTTCCACAAGAATTGTCTTTGGATCGGAGAACAGGTCGAAATTCATGGTAAAGTAGGTAAAGCTAAATATATCATTGATATTATTCTTAACAGGATATCCCTGGGCTTTGGCTATTTTGCTGTCGTAGTTGTCAATTCTATCGCTAAAGCAGTAATTAAAAGCGGCTCCCACTCTTAGGTTTACCCTATCGGAAAGGTAAAAGTCGAAGCCAAAATCAATTGGGATTGAAAAAGTTTGTTGAGAAATGCTGCCTTGCTTATAGAGATCTTTCCCTGAAAGGTCGGTTTCAAAATCGTTGTCAAATCGAACAATTCTTGCACGGTAAGCATCAGGCCCATTTTCTGGAAAATTACGCATGGTACCATCGGACCAGAAGTAGTAAAAGTTCCCCGAGCCGTTGTTGAGGAAATTGCCCTTTGGACTAAAGAAAATGGTTGAGAAGCCTACCGATAGGTATGGTTTGAACCGTTTGGCGGGGCCAAAAACATGGCCAAAATTGTACTCAAACGATAAACCTAACTGAAAGATGTTGGTTTTAAAGGCAGAGTTAACAAAAACAGGGTTATTTAAATCGTCAAGCGGGAGGGGTTGCTGTTGCATTAGGTATGAGAGTTTTGGGTCGTGGGCAAAAATATCGCCATAAATGGCGAAAATGTTTCCCTTAAAGTAATGCTTACGACCAACAAGGTTGGAAACGTTAAGTTTTCCGGCAACATTCCCGTAAAGAGGAGAACTTATGGGATTTCGAACATCACCCCAAAAGCTTAGGTAGCCCAATCCTAACGATATTACCGGTTTGTAAACAGGGTTTTGAACCTCAACAATGGTATCAAGAATACCTTTATAGTATTCTTCTTCATCAACCTGTGCATAAAGCGCGTTGGGTAGCACTAAAAACAGTGCCATTGCTATTACTAATTTTTCTAGGATGTTTATCGGTTTACTCATAAAACTACCTATACCACTTTTGATTAGTAATCATTAGCGCTTCCTGCACTGTAATTCGGGTGCCGTTATTGTATGCTGTAACAAAGGCATCGTTAATTTTTGATGTGTTCCAAATAAAGATCCTAAAATCGCGTGCTTCCTTGTATTCTTTAAAGGAGCCAATGGAATACTTATACCATCCATCGTGCTTCTCAGTCCTAACATCGTACTTGATGTTATAGCGGGTAAAGTAGCGCTTAATATCAATGGGTTTATGCCCTGCTGCAATTTGCACCCTGTAGTAAACCCCTTTTTCCGGCATCAGCATGAATGGCTCCATATCGAATGCGGGTTTAGCTTTGCGCTTGGGCTTATCTTCTATCTTTTTATACTCAATGGGAATATCAACGCCTCCCTCTGAGTAGGGTGTAAACCCTGAAATGATGTTGGCGCCTTCGGTTGATGATGTTGACGCTAATAAACCATCTAAAGCTGCAGGGTCAATATTTGTTAGGTCAATATCTTTCTGAATGATATCAATTACCCTTGTTGTTTCGCCAATAAGGTATGAGAAAGTACCCTTTAAGCTAACTGTGATTTCCCCTTTGCCGTCGGGGGCTATAAGTTTATACGAAACGATGAAGCGGGGTTCAGCTGGCAGGTTCATCCAAAGAAACTTAACCTTTTGATCCTTAAAAGTGAAAACGGCATCCTTTGTTTCTAAGGCCTCAGCGGTAAACCCTTCCGGAACATCTTCCTCAATTTTGGCAAATTTTTGGGCATTCCCTTTGTTAACAAGTAGTTTTACCATGAGATCATTTCGGTTGCCACTTGGGATTGGGGTTTGCCTGATGCAACGCACGTTGCTAGCCATAAAGCCAACAGGGGCTTGCGGTGGTATAATGGTTTGAAATTCGTTAATATCAACAATTAGGTTGGGATCAATTTTGGTCGATGGGTTTATGGTGATGTTAGCGGTTTGAAAATCGGTCGTTTTTCGTTCGTTGTTCTCAACGTAGGCAAAGGTTCCTTTTAGTGTGAACGATCCTTTAAGCCTTTCGTCAACCTTGATTCGGTAAACCAGCCGCATTTCCTTCCCTTCGGGCAGGCGAAGCCACACAAATCTGAGCTTTTGCTCATCGAACGAGAAGTCACCAAGCGATGACTCAACCAGTTGAGCCGATAAGCCCATAGGCAATTCTTGTTGAAGGCGGGCAAAACCGCTAAGATTTCCCTTTTTCAGAATAACTTCAACGTCAAATTCGCTTCCGGCAGTTACTGCCTTGGGTACATTTACATTTAATGCAACATCGCTTCCAATTAGGAAACTCAATAGGGTAATGCCAACCAGGTTATAAAACGCTGTAACGATACTAGGCATCGTTTTTTGGGCTAAGGTTTAGGTTTGCACTTAGGTTAATTAGTTACAATATTAAGAAATAATTGTTTAAAATGTAACAAAAAAGCCCAAAAATCTGATTGTTTGGGCTTTTAAAAATGGGAATATTACTAACAAAGTATGTATAAAAGTCAGATTATCAAATTCATAGATTGTTGAAAACTTTGTATTTATTTATAAGAAAATGTGCTTCCGCCCAGAAACTCACGAATAATGGAAGTGGGGGGCACTTCACGTTCCGAAATGGGAGTAAAGTAGCTAAGGAATTTAAGCAATCGCTGGGCTTCGTCGTATTCCGGACGGGTAGGTGGTACTTCTTGAAGTATTGGTTCGGCAAAGCGTTTCAGAACACTGAACTCGTAAAGTAAGGCTGAGTTAAACATAACGTTGGCCTCTTCCTGAAAGGGGAAGATATTTTTGTCCTCGCCTCGGCGAACGCTCTCCCAGCGGCCAATGGTGTCGAGCGCACTGTATCCACGGTATCGATAATCCCTTACTATTCGGCGGATTAAGCGGTTATCGGTGGTTGGAATTCGGTTAATACCGTCAATTGAGATTGATGTTAAGGCCGATACGTAAACCTTAAACTTCTGGTTATTGGGAATTAGGTGCGTTAAGGCAGGATTTAGGGCGTGAATCCCTTCGATAACAATTACTCCATTGGGTTCAATTTGAAGCTTGGTACCATCAAAAAAGCGCTTGCCTTCTTCAAATGAGAATTTGGGAATTTCAATTTCTTCGCCTCTAAGCAACTGGATTAAATTGTTATTAAAATATTCAATATCGAGTGCCTCAAGGGCTTCAAAATCGTAATTCCCGAACTCATCTTTTGGGGTGTTCTCCCTATCGACAAAATAGTTGTCGAGTGAGATAGTGTAGGGTTTTAGGCCGTTTACCTTAAGCTGAATGGCTAAACGTTTAGCAAAGGTTGTTTTTCCCGATGACGATGGCCCAGAGATTAGCACTAACCTTACAGGTTCGGGCTGCTGGTGAATTTTATCGGCAATGTAGGCTACCTTTTTCTCATGCAAAGCCTCCGATATCTTAATTAACTCACTGGCATTACCCTTGGCTATTTCCTGGTTAATGGCTCCAACATTCTCAACCCCTAAAATTTCAAGCCAGTCCTTGTATTCCTGAAAGATTTCGAACATTTTGTTTTGAATAACCACATCTTCTACTTCATCGGGCTTTAAACGCTTAGGTACTCGAAGCAGCATACCATCGTAATACTTGGTAACATCAAACACCTTAAGGTACCCGGTAGAGGGGACTAGGCTTCCAAAGAAGTAATCGGCCATGTCGCCTAAATAGTAAACCGATGTGTAAAGTGTTGGGCGGGTTTCGAACAATTTGGCTTTGTCCTCATACCCTAAATCCCTAAAGAGTTTGATGGCATCGGGTGTTAGCACCTTATCGCGGCGGAAGGGTAGGTCAGCAGCCACAATTTCGCGCATTCTATCACAAATGTTGAATATTAGCGGAAGTTCCAGGGGAAGGTTACATCCGTCAATCTCGCAGTAGAACCCTTTCGATACCGAGTGCTCAATGCGAACTTTTGCACCGGGGATAATATCGCGAACTGCCTTTTGAAGGAGAAAGAAAAGCGAACGTTGATACATCCGCATACCTGCTGGATGTGTAATATCGATGTAACGAATTGTTTTGGGTGTATAAATTTCATACTCCAGCTCTTTAAGCTGGTTGTTAACCATAGCTCCAAGTATGGGATGGTCTAGCTTAATTTCGAATATTTTTGAGATTTCCAGAAGTGAGTGACCGGGGGTTACATGAACCTTTTGCCCTGTGTTCTCAATAACTATTTCTACCTCTTTGCGCATAGCTATCTAATTTTATCAAAAGTTACAAAAGATTTTTTACAGTTTGATATTGTTAAAGTAAATATCATCAATCCTATGCTGTGGTTTAAGGTGTGTTTCGATAAGATTTTTTAGAATATCGGTATTGCTACTCGAGTAAAATTCGATTATGGTGCTGTTCATGGAATTTTCTTTACAAAGTAAACCCTGATTATCGGCTACCCGTTTAGTTTGCAATGCAACAGCAGGCGCAGGATCAACAATTGTGATGTTACTTGGTAGTATTTTTTCGAGAGTCGATTTTAGGAAGGGGTAATGTGTGCAACCCAGAACCAAATGGTCGATGTTGCAATCGACCATAGGATCGACGTATCGATGTAGGAGTTGTTCTGCCTCTGTCGAATCGGCTTTCCCGGATTCGACCAGTTCAACTAACCCCTCGCCCACCTGGTAGCAAACGTTTACATCGGCAGCATACTTGCGGCTGGTTTCAATATAAAGTCGTCCCTTAAAAGTTCCTGCAGTTGCCAAAACCCCAATACTTTTGGTTTTAGTGTTTTGCGAAGCGGGTTTTATGGCTGGTTCCATACCGATGAAGGGGATATTGTATGAGCTTCGCAAGTGGTCAATTGCGGCGGCTGTTGCTGTGTTACAGGCTACTACTACTACCTTGCAACCTTTTGAAAGAAGGAATTGGGTTATTCGATCCGAAAGGTGAATAATTTCCTCTGCAGGCTTTGATCCATAGGGGCAGTTTGCCGTGTCGGCAAAGTAAATATACCTTTCGTTGGGCATAATTTTCACAAGTTCTGTTAGAACAGTTAACCCACCAGCCCCTGAGTCGAAAATTCCAATCGGATTACAATTCCCGTTCATCTAATAGCGTTTACAAATAAAATAGGGGCTAAACGAACAAAGTTCAGTTTACCCCCTATGTTTAAGTTATTTGGTGGTTACTTAGTAATGCCTAACTCTTTCTTAACCAGCGGTGTAATATCGATGCTCTGTTCGGAGAAGTAAAGGAGAACGCCCGAACTGGTATCAAAAATGTAAGTAAATCCGTTAGCCTTGGCTACTTTTTTAATGGCTGCGTCGGCCTTGTCAATAACGGGCTTCAAGGTTTCAGACTGGAAGCGCTGATAATCCTGCTCAGCAACCTGTTGGTATTCCTGAGCCCTTTGCTGCATATCGGTGAGTTCCTTTTCTTTCATCTCACGGATTGCATCGGTAAATGTGTTACGTTTTTGGAGGTAATCCTGGTATTTCTTGTTAAACTCTACCTGGAGTTGCTCTACCTGTTCCTGAAGCGATTCGGCATACTTTTTAATTTTAGCTTCGGCGCTATCCCTGTCGGGCATAGCTTTTAGTAATTCCTGGCTGTTGATATGTCCGAATTTGTAGTTCTGGGCTTTTACTCCTGAAAATCCAAGCGTTAGAGCAGCAACTATGGCTAATGCAAAAATCTTTCTCATTGTTTATCGTTTTTAGTTTAAAAGCAAATATAAAAAAATTATTTGAAACCTAGTCTTTGTAAAACTTCCTCGCTTTTATCGAATCGGGGATTGGTGTAAATCATATTTGGCGAAGCGGCAGCATCAAAAATAACAGCATAACCACCTTCCACAGCAATCTCTTTTATGGCATTAAATACCTGATCCTGAATGGGCTTTACCAATTCCTCGCGTTTCTTGAAAAGCAAGCCATCGCGGCCAAAGTATTTCATTTGCAACTCTTTAACCTGACGTTCCCGGGCAATTATTTCATCCTCGCGTTTCTTTTTCATTTCTTCGGTCAGGAGGACTTTTTCGGTTTGGTAATCCTTGTACATCTTATCAACTTCGGCATACTTTTCCTCAATTTCTTTCTGGTACTGTTCCGAAAGCTTATCGAGTTGTTCCTGAGCTGCTTTGTACGAAGGGATTTTTTTCAGAATGTACTCGGTATCAACATAGGCAAATTTTTGAGCCCACGCCCCAAGTCCTATTGTTAATGCTGCAATTATCAGAATGGTTCTCTTCATAGCTATTAGATATTTGGTTCAGGTTAAAGTTACACAATTTACGTGCCAAGTTTAACATTTTTAGCTGTAACAATTAAAATGGCATACCAATAATAAAGTGGAACTGTCCCTTGTGTGCGTCGGGTCGTCCGGGTACCTTATCAAAACCATAACCCCAGTCAACACCTAACATACCAAGCATGGGGAGGAAAAAGCGTGCACCAACCCCGGCTGAGCGGTGAACATTGAAGGGGTTAAAATCGCCTGCGTTTTGCCATGCATTACCGGCTTCCAGGAATGTGAGTAGGTATATTGCTGCCTGAGGTTTTAGCGAGATGGGGTAACGCAGCTCAACGGTGTACTTATCGTAAAGGTGAGCATTACCAACTAAACTACCTCCTACCTTGACATACGGGGTAAGTGATCCGTTTTGGTAACCTCTTAAACCTATGGTTTCTTTCCCGTAAAGGTTGTAACCCGACATGCCATCACCACCCAGGTCAAACCCTTCGAATGGAGAGTGTCCCAGGTCTTTATTAAAGTATCCCATAACGCCCATCTGGAAGTTTGTATAGAGAACCAGGTTCTCAACCAGCGGGATGTACCATTGTATTCTACCTGTCCATTTATGGTATTCGATCCATTTATACTTTTCCGAATCGGACATGGGTTTAGTGTAATCCTTACCATTAAAAAGCGAGTAGGGGGGAGTAATTTGAAGCGAGAGCGAAAAGTTCGATCCAGTTCGAGGGTAAATCATTTGATCGGTAGAGTTACGGCCAAGGGTTATTTTATAGCTTAAGTTGTTGGATTGTCCATCGGTAAAAATAAAGTAACCCGACCAGTTGCTCAGCTTGTAGTTTTGAATTCCTACCTCATTGTAAATGGTAAAGTAATCGTCGGGCCATTTCAAGCGGGTTCCAATACCAATAGAGGCACCGCTAACGCGGAAATACTTATCGCTAGTTTGGTAGAAGTAGCTGACTCCTCCCGATTGAATGGTTCTGTAAAGCGAGAATGAGAAGTTTGTTGGTTTACGTCCGCCCAGCCAGGGCTCAGTAAACGATAGGCTAAAAGCCTTGTAGTAAGTTCCGTTTGTTGATGCCCTAATGGCTAACGATTGGCTATCGCCCGATGGTACAGGACGCCATGCATTTTTATCAAAAATTCTGCGGACGGAGAAGTTCGAAAATCGAATACCCAAGGTTCCTACAAACATCCTGTTACCCCATCCCCCGGAAACTTCGAGCTGGTCGTTAGCCTTTTCTTCAACCGAATATTTTAGGTCAACAGTACCATCGGCCTGATTGGGTATGGGATCAATTCCTAACTTCTCTGGATCAAAATGGCCCATCTGGCCAAGTTCCCGTAGGGTTCGGGTGATTTCGGATTTGCTGAAAAGGTAGCCCGGCTTCGACCAAATTTCACGTCGAATTACATGCTCGTTGGTTTTGGTGTTCCCGGTAATTATCACCCTGTTCACGGTTGCCTGATCGCCTTCGTAGATTCGCATTTCTAAGTCAACGGAATCGTTTTGAATTTGAACTTCAACAGGCTCTAAGTGGAAGAAAAGGTAGCCATCGTCCATGTAAATGGTAGAGATGGAGTTATCCTCGGTAAACAGGCGTTTGTCAAGCAAACTTTTATCGTACACGTCGCCCTTTTTCATTCCTAAAATTGCTGTTAGGGCTTCGGCTGGCAATTTAGTATTTCCTACCCATTCTATTTTGCGGATGTGGTACTGTGGCCCTTCGTAAATTTTGAAGTGGATGCCTATCCTTTTAGGATTTATGGTATAAATGGAATCGTCAAGGATTTTGAAATCGCGGTAGCCGTGTTCGTTGTAAAAAGTTACCAGGTTATCCAAACTTTCATCGTAGTCGGCCTCAATGAACTTAGCTGATTTGAAGATATTCAGGTCGCGGCGATGAATCTTTTTAAGCGCTCTGCGTAACCGGGCTTGGCTGTACGCCTTATTTCCATCAAAGGTTATTTCGCCAATTTTTACCCTATCGTTCTTTTGAATTTGGAAGGTTAGCTTTGTGCCATTGCTGATTACAGTATCGTTCTCAAGAACGGGGTTTACCTCAACATTAAGAAACCCTTTTGCTCTGTAATGTTTCTTTATAATGATAATGCTATTTTCGAGTGTGGCTTGTGTTAATTGCGAACCACTACGGAGTTTAAGTTTATCTTTTAAATCATCGGCTTCGCCTTTTCGAATACCTGTAAAGTTTACCGTTGTCAGGCGGGGTTGCTCTTTAAGGTTAATGTCCAGGTATATGTCTTCCCCATCAACTCGGGTTGCCCTGATATCAACCTCGGAAAAAAGCCCTTGGCTCCATAGTTTTTTTATGGCCTTAGTAATGGCTTCGCCTGGCACCTGAATGGTATCGCCCAGAGTAATCCCGGTCATCGATATTAAAACGTCGGGGTTTAAAAACTTGATGCCGGAAACGGTAATTTCCTTAACGCAGTATCTTTTTGGAAGTTCGTAGCTAAACGGTTTTTCCTGGGCAAATGCTGATACCCCAATAAAAAACATGGCAATTGCCAAAAGCCTAAATCTCATCATATCAAATCAGTTACACTTTATTTTGACGCGTAAAATTAGTATAATTTCCTATGTTACAAAGCAAATGCCGAAAGTATTGTAACCTTCGGCATCAAAAATATGATTTTATATTGCCAAACGCCAATAACGATTGTTAAAAATTACGAACGGTTAAAGTTGCTCGCTGGTTTTGCCAAAACGGCGTTCGCGTTTCTGGTAATCGATTATTGCCTTGAAAAAGTCATCTTTGGTAAAATCGGGCCAAAGAACCGGAGTAAAGTAAAGCTCGGTATAGGCTAATTGCCAGAGTAGGAAGTTGCTTAGGCGAAGCTCGCCGCTTGTGCGAATTAGTAAGGCAGGGTCGGGAATATTTGCCGTATATAGATAGTCCGAAATGGTTTCGGGGGTAATTTGTTCGGCCGACAATTTTCCTTGTTGGGCGTCAATAGCAATTTTTTTGACTGCTTCAGTAATTTCAAGGCGCGAACCATAGTTTAATGCCAGAACGGTTGTTATTGTAGTGCAGCTGGCTGTGCGGACAATAACATCATTAAGTTTGCGCTGAACATCAGGTGGCAACATGGATCGGTCGCCAATGGTCAATACGCGAATTCCGTTTTTAAGTAGCGTTTCCATTTCGGAGTTTATGGTATCCACCAGCAAGCCCATAAGGGCATCTACCTCCGATTTAGGACGATTCCAGTTCTCAGTGGAAAAAGCGTAAAGTGTAAGGTACTTAACACCAATTTCGCCCGCGGCCTCAGTGGCAGCCTTAACAGCCTTCACCCCATTCTTATGCCCGAAAATACGCTGATTACCACGTTGCTTTGCCCAGCGTCCATTTCCATCCATAATAATGGCAACGTGCTCAGGTACTCGATTCCTGTCAATTTGATCGATAAGCGACATATCACTATTTATAAGCAGGGCAAATATAGCTGTTATTTGGGATACGGTAGGTATAAATCAGTCCGATAAACGAAAACCAATCGTTATTATGTAAAAAAGGTTTACGGCCATCGTTTGGTGAGCTGTAATCGTCAATTTTATCGTTAAAAGTTTTATGAAATCGCCATTCCAAAGCAAAGGTATGCCTTTGGCCCGGGGTAAATTTTAAACCTCCTCCGAATGGTATATGAAAAATAAGCGAGGTGCCCATTTGGGCAATGCCAACGCCGGCATTAACATATGGTGAGAGTTTTGCTTTACGCGAATTGGTTGGATTTAAGGGGAAAAAGTTGAACTCTCCCATTGCTTCGGCACCAATTATGTTTTTTGAAAAGTTAATACCCGGATCGGGTATTATGCTTGACGAGGATGACGTTCCGCTTACTGTGGCGTAAATAGCCGATGCCCTAATGGAGTAGTTGTGGTTAATATTGTACCTGAAAATTACACCCATTGCAAACGATGGGCTATAGAGAGGCATTACCTCGTTAAATTCACCGTAGTAGTAAGTTGCTCCTGCCTGGATCCCAAAATCACGTTTATCCTGAGCTATTACATCAAATTGGGTCATGCCAATCAGGATAACACTGAGCAAAATTCGATGTGTAGTATTCATTAAAATCGCCAAAATGAACGTTTAAGTAATTTTTGGTAGGGGATTTTGTAGTAAACGTTAAAGTTAATGGTATAGTACATATCGTTATGGTTTGAGTAAACCGACGAAAATGCATCGAGATAATCGGTTGTAACGTATCGGCCTCCAAGTTCAACGCCAAGTTGAAACCTGGGGTAGAACTCATACTTAACGCCTATACCTGCTGGAATAACCAGAGCGAAATACTTTGAATCGTCAACCTCCGGTTTGCTAAAGCCAGGGGGCGGTGTTCTGGATAGCAATTTATCGTTAGGGGTAGCGCTAAAAAATAATCCCCCAGCACCTATGAAAGCGTAAAGGCTGAAAGGTTTATTGATATGGCGCAATCCTCCCCTGAAATCCATAATCCGGTAATAGTAATTCTGATGGCTTTCGGGTATAATGAAATATATTCCTTTTACTGTAAGTTCAGAGCAAAAAGTTGAAAACCGATAGCCCCTTGAGCTGTAGTATGAACCTTCATCGGTGTTGCCCAGGAAACCCGTATTTAAACTGGCCTGTACCGATATTAAAGGGTTTATTTTGTATCCAATTCCACCCCCAAAACCACCCCGCAAAGCTCTAATTCTAACGTCTTTAATACTGGTGATGATATTGGTGTTAGCAGAGTTGCCCACATCGCCAAAGTAATGGTTTACAGGCAACCCTATAAAAACCTCCACCCGGTTTTGCTTCCAGATTTGAGCCTGTACAACCAAACTTACCATTAAACCTGCTATCAAACTTATTATCCTGCGCATGGAAAATATTTTTCAGCACTCAAATATAATAATTATTTA
>Ga0078972_1009474_pt1 | contig 19195 bp, 17 predicted proteins | sample YelNatPaOPGAMG01_FD_67568 | JGI IMG/M metagenome (GOLD analysis project Ga0078972, IMG submission 67568) | Hot spring thermophilic microbial communities from Obsidian Pool, Yellowstone National Park, USA - OP-RAMG-01 (SPADES assembly) (version 2) | ecosystem: Environmental > Aquatic > Thermal...
AGGTGAGGGAGAGACTTGGGGAGGATATATATGGGGTTGATGAGGAGGAATTGGAGGAGGTAGTGGGGAGGATGTTGAGGGAAAGGGGGCTGACTTTGGCTGTGGCTGAATCCTGCACTGGCGGTCTTTTGGGCTATAGGATAACGAAAATATCGGGAAGCTCGGATTATTTTCTCGGAGGCGTGATATCTTATGCTAACGAGGTTAAGAGGGATGTCTTGGGGGTGAATGAGGAGGATTTGAGGAGATATGGAGCGGTGAGCGAGCAGGTGGCTAGGCAGATGGCGGAGGGGGCGAGGAGGGTGATAAAGGCGGATTTGGGAGTTGGGATAACGGGTATAGCTGGTCCCACAGGGGGGACGCCGGAGAAGCCAGTGGGCTTGGTTTATATAGCATTGGCAACTCCCGAGGAAACGATTTGCCAAAGGAACATATTCCCTGGAGATAGGGAGATGGTTCGCTGGCGCTCCTCACAGACCGCTTTGGATATGGTGAGAAGATGGCTGATAAAGCATCCCAAAGGATAAGATGCTTCATAGCGGTTCTCCTTCCCGAGGAGATTAAGGAGAAGGCAGTTGAGATTCAGAATAAATTGAGAAGGGCGAATGCAGATGTGAAATGGGTGGAGAGGGAAAACCTTCATATAACGCTTCGCTTTTTGGGAGAGATTGAGGAGGCAAAGGTTGAGAAAGTGAAGAGATTAATGGAGGATGTGGCGGGGAGGTTCAGCCCCCAGAAGCTCGTTTTCAAGGGGGTTGGTGCGTTTCCCGATTTGAGGCGTCCGAGGGTCATTTGGATTGGTGGGGAAGGAGATTCCCTTCCCAAAATAGCGGAGGATTTGGAGAAAAGGATTGGAGAAATAGGCATACCCCCCGAGAAGCCTTTCTCCTTCCATTTGACATTGGGGAGGGTGCGTTCTCCCAGAAATCTCGGGCAATTGACGAAGCTTATGGGAGAAGTTGGCGATGTCCCCATAGGCGAGATGATGGCGGAGAAGATGACACTTATGCGAAGCATCCTCCTCCCCCAAGGACCCCAATACTCAATCCTCCACGAGGTGGAATTCAGAAAAGGTTGGTTAAGATAAAGAGGGGAATTCGTAGCCCCGAGAAATGAGCTCGGGAAGCAATATCCTCAAAGCCTCTAAAGTATTTCCCTTTTCCTCCAATCTCCTCACATCGTCCCCATCGTGTAATAGGACGATTGAGCCATCTCTTGCCTCCCCTTTCACTTTCCTCGCTATCTCCTCACCAGCAAGCTTCTTCCAATCCCGAGTATCTATATCCCAAAGAACGAGCTTGTATCCCTTCCTGCGTATCTCCCTCTTAACCCAAGGCAACGCAACCCCCCAAGGAGGGCGAAATAGATTTGGTCTATATCCGATTATCCTGTATATTACCTCCTCCGTTCTCTCTATCTCCTTCCCCAATATTCCGCAATAAACGAGAAATCTGCTGTGAGAATAGGTATGATTTCCTATGCTATGTCCCTCCTCCACCATTCGCTGTAGAATTTGGGGGAATTTCTCGGCTTTCTTCCCACAAAGGAAGAATGTAGCTTTCGCCTTCCACTCAGCCAATATATCAAGGACCCTCGGCGTGAAATGCTCATCGGGACCATCATCAAATGTCAGGTATATCCTCATTTAAGACGAATTCCTCTTTCTTTCCCTATAGAGAGCTTGCTCTTTATTACTACCTCTACCTTCTTTACCTCTCTTTTAATCTTTTGTCTCTCACTCGCAAAGGAGGGAGAACGAAGCCAGAATAGGGAGAAAAGATAGAGAATTAGAAACAAAGAGGGAAGAATGGGCAATTTTCTTAGGGGAGTGGGCTCACCTCTTATCGGGACAGGAGTTGTGGTGACTTCCTTCTTAAAAAGCAACCTCCCAATGGTATTTTTAGCGTAAGTCATCGTCCCTTTAAAGAAGCCCTTACGATATCTCCTGCCCGAAGTAGCTACCCTAAAACGAAAGTCAAGCACGACCTTTCCCACCTTCGCCAAACGAAGGGATAAATCCACATCCTCTCCAATGGGAAGGTCCTCTCTAAATCCTCCCACTTTCATAAAAGCATCCTTTCTGAAAGCTATATTTGAACCCGGTATATTCCAACATCCATTGCTCATCCACTTATCAAAAATCCAGAGAAAATGGGCGAAGTGATGTATCCAAAGGCGAGCCAAGACCGGTCCGCTATATAATGTATAAAGCCCACCGAAAGCGACCAATTTCTCGTCTTTTTTGAATTCCTCCGCTATGCGAGAGAGCCAATTTGGTGGGAGAATAGTATCCGCATCCGTCATAGCGATTATCTCCCCTTTCGCCTCAAGACATCCTCTCTGCCGAGCGGCGCCCACAGTTCTTTTCCCCTCATAGACAACCCTTGCCCCAAATTTCCTCGCTACTTCCGCCGTCCCATCCTGGGAGGCGTTGTCCACAACTATTATCTCAAAATCCTGAAAATCCTGCTGAAGAAGGCTCTGGAGGGTATTGCCGATGTAGTTCTCCTCGTTATAAGCGGGAATGACGACCGATATGAAGGGATTTTCCGGATTGGGACGAGGTTGAGAAGGAATTTGCGCCCTTGGCGGTTCCTCCTTGCTCGCTAACCAGAGGAAGAAAAGCAAAAGGAAATGGAAAGAAAGGAGCGAGGAGAAATTCAAAATATCCCAGTAATCCCTAAACGAGAAACGGGGTAGCATCCCCATTTCATCAGATATCATCCCCAATCCTATTCCCAAGAAAAAGAAGGGCAAAGCTGGTCTCTTTCTCACGAGAAAAGAGAGGAAAAAGAAAGAGAAAGAAATGAGGAAGTGAAAAGTTGAGGAACAATAAAGGGGCGCGTTGGATGAGTTAGGGAGGAAAAAGGCGATGCTGCGCAAAAGGAGGATTGTGAGCCAAAAGGAGATACAAGTCGTCGCGATTTCCTCCTCATATTTAGCGAAAAATGAGACAATCCACCTTTTCATTTTGCTCGGGACACCTCCTCCATTCTCCTCAATTCCCTTCTCATATTAATCATTGAAAAGATACCAACCACAAAGGGAAGCCAATAGGAAAACAACCGATAAAGTGTGCCGGAGAGAACAACGATGTGGGCGGGAACACCAAGCGCAGTGAAAATCAAGCTCAAAGAGGCAAGCAGGACGCCCGGCGTTTGGGGGACAAGGGTCAAAGCGCTGAGGAGAAGAGATAGGGAATAGCCGAATACTATGTGGAAGAAATTCAGGTTTTGACCGAAAACGAGGAAGGAGAAATAGAGTGTAAATATGTTGCCCAGATAGAAGAAGGTTGAGGCAAGGAAGGCAAAGGGTAGCTCGTGGTAGTGATTTTCCAATGTGCGAAATGTCTCGTAAAGGCGGGGAATCCCCCTCCTTACTCGTTCGGGGTCCATCAAGTCTTTCTTTCGCAAAGAATGGGAGAGCCTGTTCAAAAGCTTTATGATTCTTTCCACAAACTGGGAAAGCCTCCTTCCTCCTTCTTTGAACAGGTAATAGAGGGATAACCCAATTAAGATGAGAACGCCGGCTATGACGACGAGAGCTGGAGGAGGAAGGAAATAAAGAGGAGAGACGGGAGCGAAGAAGAGACTGAGGAAGAAGAAGATAGCATAAACGACATAGATGAGGAATGTCCAGCTGATGACGAGGAAGAGAATCGCCTCGTGGGGAAGCTTCAGCTTTCTATAAAAGTAATAGGAAATCGCCACGCCTCCCAAGATGGGAAAAGCCTGATTACCCACTACGCCCAAAATTGCGATTCTCAATGTATCTCTCAGGCGAAGCGTGTATCCACCCATCCTCAGCACTATAAGGGAGAGCCAACCATCCCCGAAATAGTAAAGAGCCTGGGCAAGCAGAAGAAGCGGTAGAAGCTCCAATTTCGCCCGCTTGAAAACAATAGGAATTTCCCGATAGGACTCCCCTATCTTCGGGAAAATGACCCAAATAGCTATGGCTAACAAGATGAGAGCAAAGATATAGCGCCAATATTTCATCTTTTGTCAACTGGCTGAAGCCGAAAGTCCACCTTTTGTTGGTAATCGGGAGGAGAAAGGGTTATCTCTTGTGTCTGCTCTTGATATCCCTCTTTGGACGCCTTCACCAAATAAGTTTTCTGAGCTACGGGAACCCAGAGATAGTATTTTCCATTATTATCGGTTTCCTTCGTATCCAAAATATCGGTGAGGTTATCGCTATAATAGGCGGAAACAGTAGCCCCTGGGATAGCAATTCCCCTCGTATCCATTACTGTTCCATAGATATTGTAAGGTGGGGAAGGCGGATTGTTATCGGCTGAAGGAGTTCCTCCTCCCCCTCCACAGCCCGAGAGGTGGAGAAGAACGATTAAGAGAAAGATAAAACAAAAATAACGCACAATAATTAATTTAACAGGAATTGGAGAAATTGTCAAAAATTTGTATAATCTCATAACTTTGAGAATCCTTCTAATTCTCTATCCTCTTCATTGTCATTGCGAGGAGCGAAGCGACTTCCCTCATTTTTGTCATTGCTGGTATGGGTATAGGTTTTGGAAAGGGAGATGGGATAAGAGTAGAAATAGGGATTGGGAATAAAATCTAATTCTTTTCTAATTAAGGGGGAGAAAAGGAGGTATCGTGTATGCCAAAAATGAGTTTTGATTTTTATAATTTAGGGCTATTTAAATGGTCCCATAAGAGTGGAGAAGACCAACACATTATTAAAAACCTATACCCATAGATGCGAGCGATAGCAAAGCAATCTCTTTTTCCCTAAAGACGAGATTGCGAGCCCTACCGCTCCGCGGTAGGGCTCGCAATGACAAAGGGGCTGAAAAAAGAAATTGACACTACTTTCTTTCAGGAAGCCTCTCAATGACAAAAAACTCCTTTCTTCTTTGGCAAGTCCAATATCTTTTTGAGATTATTTATGTTTTCCTTGAGTTTTGGGCAATGGAAAGAAGTTTTCTTTTTATAGTTGGATTCAGTCCTTTTTCAAGGGAAGAGTGAAGGAGAAGGTTGAACCCTCCCCTACCCTGCTTTCCACCCTCACCTTCCCTCCTTGTGCCTCAACCAAGCTCTTCACTATAGCCAAGCCCAATCCTACTCCGCTCCCCTTTACCCTCGCCTTATCCCTTTTGTAAAATCTCTCAAATATAAAGGGAAGCTCCTCCGGCGGTATTCCCTCACCCTGGTCGCTTACCCTTATCTCCAATTCACCATCCCTCTCCCTGAAATCAACAACCACCAATCCGCCCTCCCGATTATATTTCACGGCGTTCTCAATCAAATTGAGCAAAACCCTCTCCGTCATCTCCCTATCCCCTATCACCTCGGGAAATCCCCTCGCTATCCTTATCTTAACCTTCCTCTCCTCCGCCAGAAGAGCCAACCTCTCCCTTATCCTCCTCGCTATTTCCCCGATGTCCAATACCTCCCTCTTTGGCTGAAGCTTCCCCGTCTCCGCCCTTGTTAATTGAAGGAGATTATCTACGAGATTGGAGAGATATATCGCCTCCTCAAGCGCCCTTCCCAGATATCTCCTCTCCTCCTTCTCATTTACCACTCCATCCATTATCGCCTCTAAATAGCCCCGAATGGCGGATAGGGGAGTGCGAAGCTCATGGGATATATCGGTGAGAAAATCCCTCCTCACCCTCTCCAAATGTCTTATCTCGGTTATATCCTGCACAACGCCCACCGCCCCCTTCCCCTCCAAAAGAGGAGCGGAGATTATGAGGAGTATCTTTTCCCCAAAATTAATTTCCTGCCTTCTCTCCCCTTCCTTCCCCTTCTCAATAATGCTCAGAACCTCGGGAGGAATGCCCTCAGAGAAAAGCTCTCGAGCCCTGGAATTGAGAAGGGGCTCCTTCCCATCCTCTAAAGCTATAACTCCTTCGGGAAGAACGGAGAAGAGAGTGGAGAGCTTGTCCCTTTCCTCCTCAACCCTCCTTATGCTTTCCTCCAATTTATCCGCCAAGGTATTGAATGCCTGTCTGAGGCTTTCTATCTCACCTCCCGCTTTCCTTTTCGCTCTCGCCGAGAGCTCTCCCTCCATCCAGCTATGCACTACCCTCTCTAAATCACCAAGGGGAGCGGAAATGCTATGAGAAAGGAAAAGGGCAAGAACGAAGGAAAGAAGGAGAGCCACTATAGCGGAGGCTATAACGATGTTTTGGAGATATCTTATTATATCATTCACTTCTGCAACGGAGGCGTGAAGGGCAAGGGTGCCAACCAATTTCCCCTTCACCTTTACATCCGAGGCAACGGAAATCGCCATATAGGGAGGCATACATATCTCCCCCCATCTTATGTGTCCCCTCTCAAATTCCATACTCACGGGAGTGGGAGAGGAGGGAGTAAAGCAGAGATGATAACCCGTGGATTCGCTCATCTGCTCAAGGAATTTTAGCGCCTCCTTCTCCCCTTCTTTCTCTCTGATGATTGAATAGCGAAGGGCAATCCCCTTAACCAATTCCTCCAACTCTCGCTCCTTCGTTCTCTTATAATAATCGCTTAAAAGATATGTGGTTGCGAGAGCTATTGTAAGCGTGGCAAAGAGAACGACAAGAAAATAAGAGAGAAGAAGGCGAGCAAATATGCGCATTTAAACTTCTTCCAACTTATAGCCAACTCCCCTTATTGTTGTAAGGCGCAATCCCGCCTCTTCAAAATCTATCAAACTCCTTATCCTTTTTATATGCTGGTCTACAGCTCGTTCATCGGGAGGATAATCAATATCCCGCCAAATCCTTTGGAGGATTTCTCCCCTACTGACGACCCTTCCCCTATTATCCGCAAGGATATAAAGGATATCCAATTGCTTTGGGGTTAGGGGTATCTTCTTATCCCCAATCCTCGCCTCATAGGCTGACCTATCAAGGGTCATTTTCCCTATCGTCATCAGCTGGGGTGGTCTTTCCTTCCTCCTCAAAATAGCTTTTACTCTCGCCGTGACCTCTCTTGGACTGAAGGGCTTGACGACATAATCATCCGCCCCTAATTCCAAACCCAAAACCCTGTCCGCCTCCTCCGTCCTTGCCGTGAGCATAAGGATGGGAACATCGTAGCGTTCCCGGAGAATCCTGCAGACCTCCCACCCATCCATTTTGGGAAGCATAATGTCAAGGATAACCAAGTTTGGCTTCTCCTGGCGGAAGAGATTGAGGGCTTGAATGCCGTCATAGGCGTAAATCACCTCAAATCCTTCCCTCTTCAAATAGAGGGAGAGAATCTCCACTATATCCTTGTCATCATCAACAATCAAAATCTTCGCCATACAATTATATTTTATATTTTATAGTTTTATGCTAAATTTGGAAAGACAGTTGTATAATCTCATAACATTTGAGAATCATTCTAATTCTCTATCTTCTTCATTGTGGTTGTGAAGAGCGAAGCGACGCTGCTCCTTTTTTCATTGCGAGCCTCCTGTAAGGGAGGCGTGGCAATTTCAAACCGCTCTGTCATTGCGAGGCTTCCCAAAGGGAAGTCGTGGCAATCTCGGTTCGCAAACCAAAGGTTTGCGAACCGTGTTGGCGAAAGCCAATCTCATTAAAAAGAAAATGGATTGCCTGTCTATCGCGCATAATGGCAAAATACGAGATTGCCACGCCTGGATGCTTACGCATCCAGGCTCGCAATGACAAAGAAGAAAAGCCCCTTTCTTCTTTATCAAGTCCAATATCTTTTTGAAATTATTCATTCTTCAAACAATTTCTCCAATAGCACTTTGTAGTTGAATTCCTTGAATCTTTCCGGAAGATTTGGATACTTTAGGATAAAAGAACGAAGCTCGTTGAGGGAAGGATTTTCTCTTTGCCTCAATTTCCCCAGCTCATTCCACGCCTCATTCAAATAATTAGCCTCTTCCCTCAACTTTTCCTTCCCCAATCCATAGGATATAGCCTCCCGATAGCTTCCCGCTTGCTTCTCCAAATCCCTCCATAATCCTTCAACTATCCCTTTGAGGAATGCGTAGAAAGGCTTATTTATCTCCTCCTCTATCTTCCCCTTTTCCTCAAAAGATAGCCCCCTTTCCCTGAAAGTGAGAAAAGCGAAATTTTGAAATTCGTGGAATCCCGCCCTTAAGGGCGGCCAGCAGGTGAAATGCTCGGATGTCGGTCCCGTATTTATGTTCCTTGCGATATTAATCAGCCATCTCTCGCCATCGCTCGCCTTTCTTCCCAGAACCTCAAAAGGTATGAATATCTCAACAGCCCAAAAGTCCTTCCCTATAAAAGCCTTTGCCTGCCAATTCCAGGGAGTGGCTGGCTGACCGGTTATACCGATTTCATTCCATCTGCTTCCCATTGCGTTCACCGCTAAATGAAGATAATTTGGAGCATCTTTGGGGAAGAAGAAGAGCTCAATGCTATCCTCTCTATAAAGCTCCTCACCATCCTTTAATCTTGCGGATAGCCTATCTATTGATGGCTCTTCGCATTTTATGAGGAGATATATCCCTTCCTTCCTCCATCCGCATTTGAAATAGGTCTGCTTTTCCATAGCGTATTTCTCCCCGCCCAAGATGAAGAAGCCAGTAGCCTCGGGGATGTTTTCCCAAGCCTTTTCCTCCTTCCCATCCAAGATTGGCGCCTCGGGAAGAAGGTAGCAGGGATATTCCCTCCTATCCTCGCCGAATAGGAATATAGGAATCAATAAAATGAGCAGAATCGGGATTTTCTCCTTCATTTTATCCCCTCCAATAGGAATGTCTTCTCGCTTGAGATACCCGTAGCGACATCTCTAACCCTTACTCTCCATTTGCCCGGCAATTCGTTTAGGGCAAGGGGAATTGAGCCCTTTATCTTCCCGCTTTTAACAACGAGGTTATCCTCGTAATAATCTACGGTTTTTCCCTCTGGGCTGATGAGCGAGAGATGAACGATGTGAAGTCCCAATGAGGGAGATTTCCCCTCTATTTTGAGCTCATAAGTTAGCTCTCTTCCCTGAACCGTTTTGCTCGGGATATTCAGGGAAAGCTTTGTTATCTTGTAGGGGAGGAGGGCGTAAAGTTTAGCCCTCCCCGGCTCTATTTTCGTGTTTATCAGGTTTCCATAACCGAGATATTTTCCCACCCTTACATCGTAGATGTGATACTTTTGAGGAAGAGTGAATTTAACGGGCAAGGAAGAGACTGGCTTTGCTTTCCCCAGAGCGTAATTTATGGATGGCTCTGGCAATTCCTGAAGAATGCCGAGATAAAGATTTGAACCTTGCTGGAACCAATATGTCCTAATCCCCGGTATATCTGGAGCGAGGGTTATCCTTTCCTTATAACCGGCATAATTCAATAAAGATTTAAAGAAAGATAGCCAATTTTGCGCCGATTCGCCCTGGGGAGAGTAAGGAGAGAGGGAGAAGTTCAAGAGAATGGCTTTCCCCTTGCCGTATGTATTCACTATGAGGCAGGGGATTCCTTCCATCTCCCCATATTTTTTGCCAGTTGTTAATTTGATGGAAGCGTCGGCGAATGTTTCGGGAAGAGAACTGGGGAAATTCGCTCCCAAATTGAGGGAAATCCTTCCCCTTTTTGCTTGAGGTTTCGCTGTAAGCTCGGCTCCGAAGACCTCCTCCAAGGGATATTTTTCATAAGGCTTGCCGTGTTGGTCGTAGATGCCCGGTCGCAAATCGGATATAACTATTCCTCCATTCCTCAGGAAATCCTTTATCTCCTGAATTTCCTTCGGGGAAAGGGCTTGGGCATAGGGGAGGATGAGGAAGCGAAACTTCTCCTTCCTTAGAATCCCTTCCTCAAGTTGCTTATAGGAAATGATTCTGAATGGGCACCTCAAATCCTCAAGGAGGGGAACGAGGCTATTGAGGACCTGTTCCATTGGAGGAAAACCCTCCGTCAGTGTGGAGAGATGAACGCTGCTTGCAGAATAGAGGATGGCGACATCGCCGATTCGCCCGGCGTTCATCAAGAGCTTCCCTATTCCCTTCTTCAACTCCTTGATTTCCTCCACATTCGCCTTGAAGTAATCGTAGAAGGAAAGGTCTGGCGCTACCACTCCTCCTTCCTCGCCTGGTTCTCCATGCCAAACCCAGAAAGAATTCGCGCCCCTGAAAAGATGGCGCCAGGCGATGTATCTATTATAAATCTCGCTTCTGCAGGGATTATATCCTCCATACCATCCTAAGCCCAAGAGGGTTCCCGGCTTGCTGAAATCGGAAACCGCATAGGGGATAAAGGAAGCGTCATAGGTATTGTTGAGGTTCATTGCTTGCATAAGCTTGTAAAAATCGGCTGCTATATAGCTGTTTATTGCCATATCGCTTCCCTCATAGCCAACTTTCGCATTGGGAACTACTTTCTCTATCACCTCCCTGCTGAAGCGATAGATTCCCGCCCAGACATCCTCCATATATCTTCTATAATCCACCCAGAGGGGAGCGAGCCTGGGGTTCCCTTTAACTTCCTCCAAAGTGACGGGCTTCACATCGGAAAACGATTTGTAATCCGATTCATATTCTTTATTTAGGTTCTCAACACTTCCATATTCCCTCTCCAAGAATTTGGCGAATCCTGAGACACAATAGGGACAGAAGCAGAGCTCATAGCTCCCTCCAACGAAATGACATTCATCTCCCATAGAGAATTCCCTCGTTGCAAAGTCCTTCAAATGCTCGGCTGTCCTCGTGAGGCTTTCTCTAACCTCATTGAGATAAGATGGGTCGTTGAGGCAGGGAAGCCTTATATGGTCGTCCTTCGTTCTATTTGGGACATCGGGATGGGGATACCAATCCGTCTTCCTATCAATGAATCTCGTGGCATAGGGGAGATGATAGATATTGGCGAGGAGCAAGGCTTCATTGAAGCCCGTGTATTGAGTGTCAAATCCTGCTTTGTAAAGAGCGGCGTAGAAGTGAGGAGTGAGATATGTGCCGAAACCGCCGACCCAAAGGATGAACCTTATATCCTCCTTCGGATAGAGATTGGAGATGAAGAATGGCTTACTTTTACAGTCTAAAGCCTCTCTTCCCCTGAAAAGAACCGCCCAGAGAGTTTGAAGAACGGTTAGGGGCTTGCTTTTGGGAAGGGAGAAAGCAACTTCCAGAGGCGATTTTGCCGGGAAAGAGGAGAGGTCTATATCCTTTATGCTCGTTATCCTCCCAAAGCCGTCCTTTTGATACAAGAGGAGGCGAAAACCTTTCCAATTGGGTGAATCGCTCTCCAGTGTGATTTTACCCGAGACGATTTCCTCCCTTTGGAAGGATTTCTTTGTGTCTATGCTTTTTATGATGATGGGGGAATTGATTTTTACAAACGAAGAGCCGAAGCTCAAAACTTTCCCCTCTTTCAAGACCCATATATCGGCAAAATATTCGCCCGCTGGTAGTTTCTCAAATTTAAAGCTGACTTGGTTATCGCCCGGCGAAAGGGATACTTCCTTTGTTTGAGAATGGCTGAAGCCATTATGCTTGCCCCTCAGCTCAAATTTGCAGGAAACCTTCGCTCTTTCCTTGCTTTCAAGGGAGAAAGCGATATCGGAGAATTTATCCCTGTCTATTTCTATGTAATCTTTACCCTTTACGATAATAGAGGGTGGCTTAGCAATGCTGAGGAGATGACAGATGTAGGCGAGATAATAATCGTATTCAATATAGCTGACCTCCAAGGGATTTCCCACTGGTGGAGGGGTGAGCATCTGCATTCTATAGGGGATATCATATCCTTTAAGTAGGAATATTTTCCCCTCTCCGAACTGGTAAGCGTCAAGGGTGGCTTTTAGAAAGTTATCCTTGCTCTCGTTCTTCTCAAAGTAGGGAAGCCCCTTGAAGGGAAAAAGGAAGGGAAAATCCACATCTATTTTCTTCTCCAAAGCCCTTGAAAGGTATTCATCGCTTCCCCTCACGATTCCCAAAAGGGTCGTTCCCTCCTTCACCTTCTTCAATATGAGGTAGCGCCAGGATAGGGGTAGACAGGTCCAATTTATGTTCCCCAAAACGATGACATCGTAATTCCCCGCCAGCTTCCTTTCTCCATCCGCTGTTATGGACTCTGGGGAGAGGGTGGAGGGATTGGCAGGGTCTCTCTCGTAGAATGTATCGGGACGGGCAATGGATATGACGGTGTAATTTATGTCCATTCTCTCCGCCAACTCGGAGATTTCCCTCATCGCCCCTCTGTGGGTTATGAAAAGGACATTGAGGGGACCATTAGCATAGGGCTTAAGCCATTTGATATGGGGAGTTATCACCTCAAGCGTGGGGGAGATATGCTTTGGACCGTAATCCACTTCCTGCCCCAAAATTAAAGAAGCAATCAACAAAAATAAAATCAATTTCCCTAATTCTCTCATTTCAAAATCACCTCCTTGCGGTTTTAATCAACTAATTTTTACCGTTGCCACCGAGAAAATCTCCTTCCTCTTCATCCAGGGATTCCTCAATCCAGATATCTTCGCCGAAGAAATCGCTCAAATCTATTATATCCTCAATATCCTGTTCGCCCCAAGGTGGTTCTCCGCAAGGCTCGTCGGGATAGCAGTTCTCGCAATACTCCACTCCATCCTCAATTATCTTCCAAGCCCTTATCTCGCCGCAGTTTGGGCACTCCGGGTCCTCAGCGGGTTGAAAGCTTCTATTCGGGATATATTTTCCTTTTGCCACCTTGCTCACCTCTTTTCTTTTTCCCAAATGCTCTCACCATAGCTATCTATGGCGACGAGGGCGGGGAAATCCTTCAGATGAATCTCAAAAATAGCCTCTGGTCCCAAATCTATAAAGGCTATCGGCTTTGCCTCTTTCACGAATTGGGAGAGGAAAGCTCCCGCCCCGCCAACCGCTAAGAAGTAAATAGCCCTATATTCTCTTATCAATTCCCTCACTTTCCCGCTCCTTTTCCCCTTCCCAATCATCCCCCTTACCCCCTTCTCAAGCAAAAATGGGACATAGACATCCATCCTGCTCGCTGTAGTTGGTCCAAGGGAGCCCAAGGGGTGCCCGGGCTTGGGAGGTGTGGGAGCGGCGTAATAAATGACGGAATTTCTCGTTGGGAAGGGAAAATCTTTTCCTTCTTTATAGAGTTGGAAAAGCCTCTTATTTGCCGAATCCCGCAGGGTATAGACCACGCCGGAAATGAGGACCCTATCCCCGCTCCTCAGGTTCTCAATATCCTCATCGGATAATGGAACTTCAACTTTTATTTCCTTCATTTTCTTTATTTTCTTAAAAGATTTAATGTAAGTCAAGGAGTTATATATAATTCATTTGAGACTCCTTCTGATTCCCTATCCTGTGAATTGTCATTGCGAGGAGCGAAGCGACGATAACCTTTTTGTCATTGCGAGCCTGAACGCTAAAGCGTTCAGGCGTGGCAATCTCGTATTTTGCCATTATGCACGATTGAGAAGCAATCCCTTTTCTTTTTAATGAGATTGGCTTTCGCCAACACGGTTCGCAAATCAACGGTTTGCGAACCGAGATTGCCACGCCTCCCTTACGGGAGGCTCGCAATGACAATTGTCCTCTCATTGCAAAGGCTGAACCTTTCTGTCATTGCGAGCCTGAACGCTAAAGCGTTCAGGCGTGGCAATCTCGTATTTTGTCATTATGCACGATTGAGAAGCAATCCCTTTTCTTAACGAAATTGCCACGGCTTCCCTTCGGGAAGCCTCGCAATGACAAAGACACCACCTTCCTAAAGATGAGATTGCGAGCCCGCCAAAGGCGGGCTCGCAATGACAAAAAGGAAAACCTCCTTTCATTTTACCAAGTTCAATATCTTTATGAAATTATTCACCATTTTCTTAAAAGATTATATAATTGAAATGATTTCAATAAGGAGGCGAGCGAAGATGCGTTTCGGAACGATGCTCATCTTAATCGTTTTTGCTCTCTTGTGGGAGGTTTTGGTTATAAATACCAGAGCAGATGTCCCCTCAAATCCCTACGCTCGCTGGAAGAAGGGACCTCCCAAAGACCCAAATTTCTTCCCCATTGCGGTCTGGCTTCAGAATCCCGATAACGCCGAGCGCTATAAACAGGCTGGCTTCAATCTTTATGTTGGTCTCTGGAAGGGACCAACAGAGGAGCAGTTGGAGAAGCTTCGCAAAGCAGGGATGATGGTGATATGCGAGCAGAACGAGGTCGGTCTCCGTCATATCAATGACCCCATCATCGTTGGATGGTTGCAGCAGGATGAACCTGATAATGCACAGGAAATCGGTAGGGACGGGAAGGGAAATCCCATTTATGATGGTCCCGTTCCTCCCAAGGAAATAATAGATAGGTATAAGAAGATGAGGGAAAGAGACCCCGACAGACCGATTCTTTTGAATCTCGGGCAGGGAGTTGCAAACGACACTTGGATAGGAAGGGGGACAGGCTCCCATCCCGATGATTACTTCACTTATGTGAAGGGAGGTGACATCATCTCCTATGATGTCTATCCCGTTGCCGGTTTGAACGACGAGAACCTTCTCTGGTATGTCGCCAAGGGCGTGATGAGGCTATTCAATTGGGTGAATTGGAATAAATCAACCGATGGAGAAAAGATTATCTGGAATTGCATTGAATGCACACGGATATCCAATCTTGAAAAGAAGCCCACCCCTCATCAGGTTAGGGCGGAGGTGTGGATGTCCCTGATACATGGTTCAATGGGATTGATTTATTTCGTCCACCAATTCAAGCCCAATTTCATTGAAGCAGCTTTGTTGGAGGACCCCGAGATGCTCGCTGAGGTCACAGCGATAAACAAGCAGATAAAGGAGTTAGCTCCCGTGTTGAATAGCCCCACAATCTCTGACCTCGTAGAGGTGAAATCCACAAATCCCGATGTGCCGGTGCATATAATGGCCAAGCGCTATGGGGGAGCGATTTATATCTTCTCTGTGGGGATGAGAAATGGGCAGACGAGGGCGGATTTCCAGATAAAGGGATTGAAAGGGAAAGGGAAGGTGGAGGTTTTAGGCGAGAAGCGAGAGATTCCCCTTCAGGATGGAAGGTTTGAAGACGATTTCAAGCCCTACGATGTTCATTTATACAGAATCAAGTGAGGCGAGTATATCCTCTCGGGATAAGCGAAGGCTTGCTATTCGCATAGCATAGCATTGGACATTCAAGGCGACGGGAAGGGTCGCAATGTGGCAAGGCGCAGTTTCTATGCTTACCCCCAGGCAGGTCAGCCTTCCTCCCACTCCACCCGGTCCTACCCCCAATTCGTTTACATCCTCCATCAAGCTCCTCTCCCATTCCTCTATTTCCTTTCCCTTCGCCCAATTCAAAATCGCTTTCTTGGCTAAATAAGCCGATTTCTCCATCGTTCCCCCTATCCCTATCCCCAGAACCAAGGGAGGGCAGGCATTCCAAGCGGTCTTCCTTAGGGTTTGGAGGATGAATCTCCTCACTCCCCTCATTCCCTCACTGGGAGAGAGCATCTTCAAGGCGGACGCGTTCTCCGAGCCAGCGCCCTTCAGCATAACATCAACTTCCATTCCCTCTATATCTTCTTTCTCTATGTGGAGGATTGCTGGGGTGTTGTCTTTCGTATTGACCCTATTGAAGGGATGGGCGACCATAGAAGCTCTAAGGAGAGAATCTTTGAATGCGAGGCGAACTCCCTCATCCGCAGAAGATTGGATATCCCTCGGAAGGCAGATATCATCCCCTATTTTTATGAATACAAGCACATAGCCGGTGTCCTGGCAAAGGGGAAGGTTGTCTCTTTTCGCAATCTCCACATTTTTCACCAACTGCTCAAGAACCCACTGAGCATTGGGGGAATCCTCCTGGGGAAGCCTTTTTAAAAGCTCCTCATAGTAGCGGGGATGGAGGGATACGCTTGCTTGTGAGGTGAGTTTATAAACTACATCCCTGATTAATGGGCTGGGAACGACTATCTTGGACTCTTTCATCCACCCAATTTGTCAATTATCGCCTCTGTCATCTCCGTGGTTGAGGCGTTTCCTCCCAAATCATAAGTGACCCATTTCCCTTCCGCTATCACTTCCCTGACCGCTTTCTCAATCCTCTGGCTTGCCTCTTTCTCTCCAAGATAATCCAGCATCATAGCGGCAGAGAGAATGGCGGCGGTGGGATTGACCTTATTCATACCTTTGTATTTGGGGGCGCTTCCGTGAACGGGCTCGAAGACAGCCGCTTCATCCCCTATGTTCGCTCCCGGAGCAACGCCCAGCCCTCCGATTAGACCGGCACAGAGGTCCGATAGTATATCGCCGTAGAGATTGGGTGTGACGAGGACATCGTAGAGGTGGGGTTTTTGAACCAACTGCATAGCCATATTATCCACGAGACGCTCCTCGAACTCTATTTGAGGGAATTCCTCAGCCACCTTCCTCGCCGCTTCCAGAAATAGACCATCAGTGAACTTCATAATATTCGCTTTTGTAACGCAAGTAACCTTTTTGCGGTTATGCTCAATTGCGTAGCGGAAGGCAAACCTGACGATTCTCTCCGAGGCATAGAAGGAAATCGGCTTCAATGTGATGGCGGAATCCTCCCTTACCTTCCCGTCGCAGAGGCTTATTATCTTCTTCGCCTCTTCGGAATGGGGAGGAAACTCAACTCCCGCATAGACATCCTCCGTGTTCTCCCTAATCACCACGAGGTCTATGTTTTGGAAGGGGGTTTTCGTGCCCGGGATTGAGCGGGCGGGACGAACGCAGGCGTATAAATTGAGAAGCTGGCGAAGAAGGACATTGACGGAGCGATAACCTCCACCTATGGGCGTTGTGATTGGACCCTTGAAGGCTACTTTGTTCCTTTTAATTGATTCAAGCGTTTCGTCGGGAAGAGGCGTGTCATACTTCTCTATCGCCGGCTCGCCCGCTATTTTCTCCTCCCATTCTATTTGAACTCCTGTAGCCTCAACGACTCTTCTCGCCGCGAAGGCGACATCGGGTCCAATTCCATCTCCGGGAATGAAAGTCACCTTATGCATCATCAGACCTCCTTTTCAATCCTCAATAGCAAAGCCCTTATGCTTGAGGAGATGGGGAACGAGTCCCCCATCGGATAAGAGCCTCTGCATAAAGGGAGGAATGGGTTTAAAGGGGATTTCCTTTTGGGAATTGAGCAATCTTATTATTCCATTATCCAAATCTATCTCAAGAGGTTCGCCATCGGGGATGTCATCGGTTTCCGCTTCAATTAAGGGAAGACCGATGTTGAAGGAATTGCGGTAGAATATGCGGGCGAAGGATTTGGCAATCACGCAGGATATTCCCGCCGCTTTGAGGGCTCGTGGAGCCTGCTCCCTTGAGGAGCCACAGCCGAAGTTTTTGCCCGCAACGACAACATCGCCCTCTTTGATTTTCTCAAAAAAGTTCGGGTCCAAATCCTCAAAAATATGGCGAGCCATCTGGGAGATGTCCTCGGTTTGGAACTTATAGCGTCCCGAGATGATGTAATCAGTGTTTATATCATCATCTATGGGCAATCTTCTTGCAGAACCTCTAATAACCATAGAAACCTCCTTGAAGATTTATATTTAAAACTATAAGGGACAGGAGCGAAATGGTCAAATCAATGTATAATTCCACAACATTTGAGACCCCTTCTAATCCCCTATCCACCTTCTTTCCATTACAAGCGAAAGGAAGCAATCTAAAGAGATTGCCACGACTTCCCTTCGGGAAGTATCGCAATGACACCCTCCACTGTAATTACGAGGAGCGAAGCGACGATAACCTTTTTGTCATTGCGAGCCTGAACGCTTTAGCGTTCAGGCGTGGCAATCTCATTTTTGGGGAAGGGATTGTGATACATTCCATTAAAGAATAGATTGCCACGCCCGCCTTCGGCGGGCTCGCATTCTATGGGTATAGGTTTTTGATATTATATTTGTCTCCTCCACTCTTATAGGACAATCCTCATAACTCCAAATTATAAAATTAAATTTTTCTCACAATCGCTATTTCTACTCTTTATACCTCCTCCGTCTCAAAAAACTTTACCTATGCCAGCAATGACCCCAAAAATTCTTCTTAACAACTCCAATATCTTTATGAAATTATTCAATTCGCTTTATTCCCTTTAGCCAAATATTTAAAATTCTTACAAGAAAGGAGGATTCTATGGGCGAAAAAGCAACCAAAAATCTCATTAAAATCGGCGTCGTCGGTTTGGGAGTTATGGGCTGGCAATATTGCGAAGTCCTCCTCTCCCTCCCTCAAGCCTCTCTCCAATGGATATGCGATATTGACCCTGAAAAGCTTGAGAAATCCGTTCGTCATTTCAATGTTAAAGGCTATGGGGATTTCAGAGAGGCTCCTCTTGAGGAAATAGACGCAGTTATCATCGCCACTCCCGATAACTTTCACCTTGAGCCAACGCTCTATTTCGCTGAAAACAAAAAGCACATCCTCGTTGAGAAACCCTTAGCCACAAGCGTTCAGGATGGCATAGAGATGGTTAAAGCTTGTAAAGAAGCTGATATAAAGCTAATGGTTGGACATATCCTCCGCTTCGACCCCCGCTACGCTCTCATCAAAGAGAGGATAGAGAGAAACGAGATAGGTGATATAGTTCACCTCTATGCGAGAAGAAACAATTTGATTTCCAATGCGAAAAGGATAAAGGGGAGGACATCGCCAATCTTCTTCCTCGCCGTCCACGACATTGACATCCTCTGCTGGTTGAAGAAATCCCCGCCGAAATGGGTTTACGCCATCGCCAATAGCAAGCTCCTCCATCCCTTGAACACATTCGATTCCGCTTTCATCCTCCTTGAATGGAAGGATGGAACGATAGCCTGTGTTGAGACATCCTGGGTGTTGCCCGATTATTCGCCAAGCGCTCTTGATTCCCAATTGGAGGTCGTGGGAAGCGAGGGCACAATTTATCTGAGAATTGATAACCAGAATCTGCAAATTTACAAAGAGAAAAGCGAATTTCCCGATATATTCTATCATTTCCTTCTCCATACCGAGCCGTTCGGCATTTTGAGAGCGGAGGTTGAGCATTTTATTGATTGCATCCTCAACGACAAGCCACCATTAATTGGCGGCGAGGAGGCGCTTTTAGCGGTTAGGATAGCGGAGACAGCGCACAAATCAATAGAATTAAAGGAGAGGATGGAGATATGAGGCTCTATCTCGGGATAGATGGAGGGCAAACCAAGACCGTTGCGGTGATAGGGAATGAGGATGGGGAGGTTTTGGGATGGGGCAAGGGTGGACCCTCAAATCACATCAGGGAAAAGGGAGGAAAGAAGAGGTTCAGGGAGGCTCTGCTTGTTT
>Ga0078972_1009479_pt1 | contig 19187 bp, 17 predicted proteins | sample YelNatPaOPGAMG01_FD_67568 | JGI IMG/M metagenome (GOLD analysis project Ga0078972, IMG submission 67568) | Hot spring thermophilic microbial communities from Obsidian Pool, Yellowstone National Park, USA - OP-RAMG-01 (SPADES assembly) (version 2) | ecosystem: Environmental > Aquatic > Thermal...
GGATGCCCTTTCTGTTATTTCAGATGTTGAGGGGCGGATTGTTGTTTGTTATAGGGCTGTGGCTGAGGCGGATAGGGCTGGCGCGAACGTTAGCAGTTTGCTAAGGGTTCTTAATGAGGCTGGTTGGCTTTTGTCTAGGGCTAAAGTAGCCTATAGCCAAGGAGATTTTGGCTCCGCTGTGGCTTATGCGAATGAGTGTGGTTCTATGCTTGATGGTTTTGTGGATGAGGCTGATGGTTTGAGGCGGGATGCTGAGGCTGCTGCCCGCTGGGATTTTATGGTTAACTTTTTCGGTTCCGCTGTTGGCGCTGTTTGCATAGTTGTTGGCGGTTATGCCCTGTGGGTTTTTCTGAAAAGGCGCGAAGAAATTGCGGAGAGGGTTTAGTTGAGCATTAAAGAGTATGGTCTTCTCTACTGGGTTGTTGTTGGAGTTTTAGCCTTGCTTGTGGCTTCGCCTTTTTTGAGTAGGGTTCTGGTTTATCCTCGGACAGAGTTTTTCACTGAGCTTTGGATTTTGGATGCGGATCATAGGGCTGAGAAGTATCCGTTTAACATTACGCGAAACCAGAATTACACTGTTTATTTGGGTGTTGGTAACCATTTGGGTTACTGTGCCTATTACATGGTTCAGGTGAAGTTTCGAAATCAGTCGCAGGAGGCGCCTACAAGTTTTGGACCTATTGAGAATCGGTCTCCAAGTAATTTGCCTTCGCTTTTTAATGTTTCAGCTTTTGTGGCTGACGAGCAAGTTTTGGAGGTGCCACTGACTTTTTCTTTTGATTATGTTTGGGACGAGTCGCTTTCTAAAGTTGAATTTTTGGGTTTAAGGTTGAATGGGGTTTGGGTAAACATGACTGGCTATAGTGTGTCTTGGGATTCGGGGAAAAGAGAGTTTCGAGGGTTTTTGTTTTTTGAACTTTGGTTATACAATAGCCGTTTGGATGCTTTCCAGTATCATGGGCGCTTTGTTAGCTTAAGGTTTAACATGACAGTGGCATAGCGTTTTAAATGGGGTTAAATAATGGAAGACTGAGGTAACCATAACAGTTAAGGTTAGTTGTATTTGGGATGTTATTAAACAGAGGAATGAATGATGCTGGAAAGCTGAATTTGGCTTTGACCTGATTCTGTTGTTGCCTATTTTATAGCTTGAATAAGTTGGAAAGGGTGAGGTTTTGTTAAGGGTTGGCGTAATTGGTTTAGGAAACATGGGAAAGCTTCATTTTATGAACGCCATGCGTATAAAGGAAGTTAGCGTGGTGGCTGCTGCTGATAAAAGTGAAAGAAGCCGAAAGTTCGCTGAGGAATATAATGTTAAAACTTATGATGATTATAAGGCGCTTATTGATAAGGAAGAGTTAGATGCTGTCGTAATATCGCTGCCTAATTTTCTCAAGAAGGAAAGCGTCATCTACGCGGCTGAGCATGATTTGGACATTTTTCTCGACAAGCCATTGGCTCGAAATTTTGCCGAGGCACAAGAGATTGTTCAGAAAGTGGAAAAGGAAAACGTTAGGTTGATGGTTGGAGTCAACTATCGATACTTTCCAAGCGTCCAGAAATTAATGAAAAATTTCGAAGATGGAAAAGTTGGTGATGTTGTTCTTGCCAATTCGGAACTTGTAATGAATGGACCTTTATCTCATGGCCTTGTTCCTGTTCCGGTTCCTGATTGGTGGCTGAACAGGGAGATGGCTGGTGGAGGCGCTTTGCTGGATTTGGGTTATCATCTTATAGACATATTTGATTTGATGTTTTCTGATTTGCGTGTTAAGTATTCAGGTTTGGGTTATAGGTTTAACCTGCCTGTGGAAGACACTGCTATTGTAATGCTAGAATCGGGAAGGACTTTGGCGAAATGTGTGGTGAATGTTGGTTGGTTTTCGAAGATGATTTTTCCAGACTTCAATTTCAGGATTAACATCCACGGGACAGTGGGGTATGACTCTACGGAACGGTATGCACCTAAAAACCTTCGTATTCATGCGGTTAAGGAAGCTGCACTGAATTTTGGAAGGAAAATATCTGGAAGAAAAGTGCACTATTTATCCTACACTTACTATTATTCTTCCTTCTACGAAGTTTTAGAAACTTTCTTTGAAATGCTAAAGAAAGGCGTAGAGTCTCCAATTTCCCTAGAGCGCCAATTGGGAGTCATGAGAATAATTGATGAAGTCTATAGGCAACATGGTGTGCGGGCAAATGGCTAGGGTGGTTTTAACTTCAACGCAGACGAAAAACTTCTCGGAAAAAGAGATTGATGAAGCAGTGGCAAGAGCTGTCGATTTATTAGGTTTTAATTTTAGCGGTGAAATCGAGAATGTGGTTATTAAACCAAATCTCTGCTATTATTGGGATTATTCAACAGGGGAGACTACTGATCCTAGGATAGTTTCCGCGTTAATTGATTATGTCAGGCGCAGATTGGTCAAGGATGTTAACATTTTTATAGCAGAAGCAGATGCATCTGCCATGAAGACAAAGTATTCTTTTAAAATTCTCGGATACGATAAGTTGAGTCGAAGAAAAAATGTGAAATTGGTGAATCTTAGCGATGGAGACATAGTTGATGTAAAAGTTAATGTTGATGGAAAAGAATTTGAATTGCCAGTAAACAAAATCTTGTTAGAATCGGATTTGATAATCAATGTGCCCAAACTTAAGACTCATAATGTTGTAAGGATTACTTGCGCTTTAAAAAATATGTTTGGAGCTATAGCTAAACCTAGAAAATACGATTACCATAAAATGCTTTCTTATGCTATTGTCGGAATAAATGAAATTGTTAGGTCTGACATAGTTTTGGTTGATGGTCTAATAGCTCGCGGATCAATTCCCCTAAAATTGGGAGTCTTAGTTGCAGGAAATGATTCTTTAGCAACTGATTTTATAGCAGCTGAAATCATAGGAATTAACCCGAGGGATATAGAGTATCTCAGTTTAGCAGAGAGGGAGCGTATCGGGACGGTTAGTAGTATTGAAATAGTTGAGGATAACATAAAACTAAAAGAAATTAAGAACAAATTTCCTAGTTTCGGTTATTCTAGGCGCAAGTTCTTTTGGGAAATGCAGCTTAAAATGTTAAGAATGTACGCCGCGTTGGTTGGAGATGTCATTCCACCAGTTCTAGAGCAATGAATTTTTACGAAGGTCTTAAAACAACTAATAATTTAGATTTAAATGGGTTGTGGACGTTTTGCCGAGTTTATCTGGCTATGGGTTATCGTGGGTTAACATAACTACTGCCGTTTAATTTAACCATAGTTACAGAAGTGATATTTCTAGATAAGATATATGTAAAACTGCAAAAATAAAATTATTTATATGTAATCCGAAATCTTCGGTTAAAAATATGATTGAGGTGTGTTGATTGGTTTTTCGTTCTAAGTTGATTTTGGCTGTCGGGGCGCATCCTGATGATATAGAATTGGGGTGTGGGGGTACGTTGTGTCAGGCAACTTTACATGGTATAAAAGTGGTAGCTGTTTTTATGACTAGAGGAGAGCAAAGTGGAAAAGCAGAAGTCAGAATGGAGGAAAGTGTAAAAGCCTTGAAAGTTTTAGGAGTTGATGATGTTTTTTTTGGGGAATTTCGAGATACTGAGATTCCAAATTCGCATGAGGCGATAGATTTTCTTGAGAAGTTTTGCATGAATAAAAAACCAGACATGGTGTTGACTCATACTATTAATGACATTCATCAAGATCATAGAACGGTTGGATGGATTTCTTTGTCAGCGTTCAGGAATGTTCCAAAGATTCTTGCTTACGAGACTCCTAGAGTTACTCCTTCCTTTTCGCCAAGTTATTTTTTAGATATATCCAGTTGTGTTGATTACAAATGGAAGGCGCTTAAATGTCATAACTCTCAGAAGGATAAGAGATATTTAACCTATGAATCGATGATTAACTTGGCCTCTTTTAGGGGAAGTCAGGTTGGAGTTAGTGCAGCAGAGGCTTTTGAAGTACTCCGGTATCTTGAAAAGTGCACGTGTGAACTTAATCATAAGTGAAAACCTTTCAAGTTGAAATGGACAATGATTGAATCAGGGCACCAGCCGAATTATCTGCCTTGGCTTGGATTTTTCGACAAAATGCTTAGATGCGATGTTTTCATAATCGCTGATAATGTGCAGTTTGAGCGGCAAGGTTTTCAAAACAGAAACAGGATTAAAACCTCTCACGGAGTCAAGTGGTTAACTGTGCCAATAAAGCATGTGGGCAGGAATCAGCTAATCAGTGAGGTAGAGATTGCTAATCAGGCAGAACCTAAATGGGCTGAAAGACATTGGCTCACGTTAAAGCATAACTATTCTCAGGCTCCCTACTGGAAAGAGTTTAGCGGTTTTTTCGAGGAGACTTATAGCAAAAAATGGAATATGCTAATTGACCTTAATATGCATTTGATAAAAGGTTTGATGGACTTTTTCAAGATTAAGAAACCTCTTGTTATGGCTTCATCTCTAGGGGTTTCAGGGAAAGGTGGCGAACAAATAATTGCTCAATGTAAAAAACTTGGAGCGGACACGCATCTTTCTGGAGCAGGAGGGCGCAATTACTTAAATCTTAAACGTTTCGAAGAAGAAGGCATAAAAGTAGTTTTTCAAGATTTTCGGCATCCTGTTTATCAACAACTTCATGGGGAATTTGTGCCTAATTTATCCGCAGTTGATTATCTTTTCTGCGCTGGATCCACTATATGGAAATCGACATGCACCGCCTAGAGGCAAGAAAATGAAAAGTAATCGCATTAGCTGGATATCTTCGTCCGCTCCATTTTTTGACAAAGAAGCTCTGGAAGGCATTTTAAGAGATATCAAAATTACCCTAAAAAACGGGGTTCTGACAGATGGGCCGCATGTGAAGGATTTTGAGAGAAAATTTGCAGATTATGTAGGGGTCAAGCATGCGTTAGCGGTTAATTCTGGAACTTCAGCGCTTGAAATTGTGCTTAGATATTTTAAGCTAGAAGGGCGAGAAGTTATTGTTCCAACAAACACGTTTGTTGCAACACCAAATTCTGTTTTATTTGCTGGTGGCAGGCCAGTTTTTGCGGACATAATGGAAGATACGTTATGCATTGATCCAGAAGATGTCGCGAAAAAAATCTCGCCACGTACTGCCGGAGTAATAGTCGTCCACATTGCTGGTCTTATTTGTCCACAGATTAAGGCTTTGAGAGATTTATGTGAAGATGAGGGGTTGTTTCTCTTAGAGGATGCGGCTCATGCTCATGGAGCTACGATTGAAGGAGAAAAAGCTGGAGCATTGGCTGATGCGGGGTGTTTCTCGTTTTATCCGACAAAAGTTATGACTACGGGTGAAGGTGGAATGATAACCACAAATAATTCAAAACTGGCTGAGGTGGCTAACTGTCTGCGTACACATGGGCAGAATTCCAGGAGGGAAATGGTCATGCTTGGGCATAATTGGCGAATGAGCGAAATAGCTGCGATAATAGGAGAGCATCAATTAACGAATTTAGAGAAATTTGTTCTTAAACGTAATGAGATCGCGAAATATTATGAAAGCGCACTGAGAAAAACAGATGGGGTTTGCCTTTTCAAAACTCCAAATAACATCAGGCATAGTTATTACAAATATCCAATAATAATTGATGAGGACATCGATGTAGAAAAGCTCGCGGCTATTCTTAAAGTGGAATATGGAGTTGAAACTGGAAATGTTTACTATCCCCCATGCCACTTACATCCATTCTATAAAGAGAACCTTGGAACAAAAGAAGGGGATTTGCCTACATCTGAAAAAATGCTTAAAAAGATAATATGCCTGCCGATGCATGTTAAAATCACGAAAGAAGATGTGAATTATATTTCAGAAGCTTTAGACTGCTGTATTAAAAGGTTGAAGAATACCTGATTCTGGCTGTTGTGAATCGTTTATGTTTTTTAAAAAAAAGTTTGATTTTAAGTTTGATGGCACTCTTCCCCGTTTTCCAATTAGGAAATCAGAACTGGACCGTTTTAAATTTGGAAAGCGGAAGTATTACGAAATAGCACAATTGAACAAAAATGAGTTGCCTTACTGCCTTGATGTAGCCTGTGGTGCTAAACCCTTCCCTTTAGCTGATGTTTTATGCGACCTTTATTTTGAGCCTGTTCCAGATAGGCGAATGAGGAAGCTAGTCACAGAAGGGAAGCCTTTTGTTTTATGTGATTGTCGCTACCTGCCCTTTAAGGATAAAGCATTTGGCTTCGTGACTTGTTATTACCTAGTGGAGCATATTGATGACCCATGGAGTTTATTTAAGGAGTTGAAACGCGTGTCACAGCATGGTTACATACAGTGTCCTTCATGGTTTAACGAAATTCTCTATGGTGAAAAAGTTCACAAGTGGATGGTGCTGAAACGCTATGGTAAACTTTATGTTAAGCGCATTAGTAATGGGAAAAGGGTTCGAATAAGTTTCGGATTTATCTTTCATAGGTTATACGGCTTACCAGCGTGGCAGGTATTACATGCGATAATTGACGAGACTTTACATTTGTTCACTGTTGGTTACAGTTTCTAAGAGTTTGGTGAAAAGTCTTGACCAACAAGTTCATTCGCTCTTCAAGACCCTTTTTCCCTAAGGAAGACATTGAACGCATATTATTAGACATTGCAGCAGTTTTGGAAGAAGGAAGACTCAGAAATGGAGCTAACTTAAATGCTTTTGAAAAAATGTTTGCAGACTACATAGGCGTCAAAAATGCAGTTGCGTTTGATTCCGATGTTAGCGCTCTTGAAACAGTTCTACAGTACTACAATGTAAAAAACCGGGAAGTTATAGTTTGTACAAACAGTTTCATTTCAATTCCCAATAGCGTTGTATATGCTGGAGGCAAGGTGGTTTTTGCGGGCATTCGAAAAGAAACGCTTTCCATGGACCCTAACAGCCTTAAGCGCAATATTTCAGAAAATACCTGCGGCGTAATAGTTACTCATATTGCTGGTTTTCCAAATCCTGATCTGAGAGAAATAATGGGAATTTGCGAAAAACATGGTCTTTTTTTGATTGAGGATGCAACACATGCAGTAGGTGCTACTATTGGCGGTCAGAAAGTTGGAACATTTGGTGATGCCGCTGTATTTGCTTTTACCCCAACAAAAGTTCTAACTACTGGGGAAGGCGGCATGCTTATCACGAATGACACGGAACTCGCTGAAGAAGCAAAAAGAATCAGATATTATGGAGCTGGTCTTGGAAAAACAGAGTTTGTTAAACTGGGCAGACATATGATGCTGCCAGAAATTTCAGCAATTTTAGGAATTTATCAGTTAAAGCGAATTGAGGAGTTCATTACAAAGAGAAACAAGATTGCAGACTTATACAATGATGCTTTTGATAAGCTTAAGTCTGTCAAGATCGTCAAGTGTCTATCTGGTAATAGAAGTAGCTACTATAAGTACCCGTTAATACTCAGCGAGGTCATCGACAAAGCGAAATTTACACAGCTTTTAGAGAAAGAATTTGGAGTTGAAACTGGAAATGTTTTCTATCCTCCTTGCCATCTTCAACCTGCATACAAAAATTTATATATAACACGCAATGCTAAAGACCTTATAATATCTGAAAAAGTGCTTTCTAATACCATCACTTTGCCATTACATTGTGCCATGTCTGGTGAAGATACAAGGTATGTAGTCGATAGTGTTCGTTCTGTTTGTGCAAGATTTTAGTTGAAATTTAATTCTGCCATCTCTGCAACTCTGCACAATAACAAATGAACTTTATTGCCTTAATTTTATGCTTGTTTTCTATGCGTATATTTGGAAGTATCCTGATGAAGTATTTTGTAGAAACAAGTATAAGCAAGGTCGTTGCAAAACACGAAAAATCAACATTATTTTTGCTGTTATTATATTACTTAAGGAAGAAAATAAGCGCTAAAATATTAAAATGGTTAAGCTATTTAGAATAGGGCTAATTCGTTTGTCTATCTAAGTATACAATTGTTTTATTTAACTGAAATGGATTTTCTAAACTCTAGGGGGATTTTACATAAAAGTTCTCTTTTTAACACGTGAATATCCACCATTTGAGGTCGGTGGCATAGCAGTCCACACTTTTAACTTAGTGAAAAATTTGAAAGAAATTGGATTATCTTGTAAAGTGGTGTCCTTTGGTAATCCAAAATACTCAAATTCTGACGTTATTTTTTTACCACCATCCAGCTCAATAATTAGCAGATCTAATCGTCAATTAAGTGCGGATTTGTTAATACCCCTAGATATTATTAAATTTAGTAGGTTTGCTAAGCGTCTACTTAAAACTGAGAAATTTGACATAGTCCATGTGGAAGAACCCTATGTAGGCGCATTTGTTATCCATGACAAAAAAGTGACAACTTTTCATGACACTAGTTATGGTGACATCAAGACATTATTGCGGAACGAAAAAAACTTTGCTAGTTTAAAGCGAATCGGATTCTATTTTTTTTTAGGTTTTCTACTTGAGTTAATATGTCTTTTTTCAAGTGCGAGGGTAATAACGCCTTCTAGGCAAATTGCAAGAGAATTAGTCAAATTTTATAAAACCCCCCCGGAAAAAGTTAGAATCATTCGGAGTGGAGTAAACCTCCCTGTTATGGTAACACCTACTGATAAAAAAGAAGCTAAGAAAAAATTGAATTTGCCTACGGGGAAATTGCTTATTTTAACGGCCTCCCAACATATTCCGCGAAAAAGGATTGATACCTTATTAAAGGCAATTCTAATTTTACAGAGGCGCGGGGTTCAAGGCTATCAAGTCGTAATATGTGGTGATGGTCCTATAAAACCGCTATTAGTTAATATGTCAAAAGCATTTGGATTAAGTGGTATAGTGAAATTCACTGGCTGGTTACCAAGAAACGAGTTAGAGTTACATTATAAAGCCGCAGATATATTTGTGCTGACTTCAGAATATGAAGCGGGTCCAATAGCCTTATTAGAAGCTATGTCTTTTGGTGATGCAGTTGTATGCTCAAAAATTGAGGGAATACCTAGTCTTATGTGTGATGGAATTGATGGTTTGCTTTTTCCTGTCGGGGACTATGTTTCTCTAAGCAAACATTTAGAAACACTTATACGCAATGCTACAATGTTAAGAGAATTATCAATATCTGCAAGACGTTTTGCCGAAAAATTTGACTGGAGAAGCGTAGCTCGTGACACTGTCTTGGTTTATAACTGGTTGATGCATACGGAATAAGATTATTATGTGAACTTCGCTAATTGTAGAAGTAAACGAGTAAATAAAAAATCTGAGGAATATACTGATGCGAATTGGCTTGTGTGGCCTTTTTAAATCTGTATGGGGTGGTGGAGAATCACATTTGGCTATGCTTTCATCAGAATTGATTAAATCAGGTCATGAGGTTTGCCATTTTAACGCGTTTATTCATCATCCTAATTCTCCGTATAGCTCGAACTTCTTTAAAACGATATTCAAGTTATCTCGTAAACCTTTTGTTGAAGACTTTTTCTATGATTCTGAAGTTTTTTACCACACTTTGCGGATACATAGCTTTGCGATGAAAAAAAATATCGACTTACTACATTTTCATTATATGAATTTTGTGCCATCCTCTTGGTTCTTCAAAAAAATAGATAAAATTCCAGTGGTAGTCACTTTACACTGGTGTCCTTTAGATTATCCTCCTGAACTAGCCACCAAACTGTGGCATTCAAATATTTTTCGTGCTCATCAATACTTGTCCTTTGCTTTCGGAATAAAATATGCTGATAAAGTTATTAGTCCTAGTAAATATTACGCTGAGCTGATCGAAAAGAAAATTGGTCTTCGTTCTATTGTAATACCGAATCCTATTAATATTGAAAAGTTTGCAAGGTTACCCCCAAGGGAAGTAGCAAGAAAGGAACTTTTTTTGAATGCAAAGGATTTTGTGATTTTATGTGTTGGGCGGTTAGATGTAGAAAAAGGATTAGAATATTTAATTCAAGCGTTTTCAAACGTCATTCGCGAATGCCCGCGTGCCAAGTTAATAATAGTAGGCGATGGTCCCCTAAAGAGTTTCTTGATCAATATGACTAACAAAACTCGTTTAACTAATGTTTTTTTTGCTGGACGTGTAACAAACCGTTATTTGGACTTGCTGTTATCCGCTTCAGATTTGTATATTTCCACCAGCATTTACGAGAATTTTAGCATCTCCTTACTCGATGCACTTGCTGCAGGTTTACCTATCATTTGCACGAATGTCGGCGGATCACCTGAAATAATCGAAAATAACATAAATGGTCTCTTGGTCCCTCCAAGGAATCATGTAGCAATTTCAGAAGCGGTGCTTAAGATTATATCAAATGAATCGCTTCGCACAAATTTAAGAAAAAACAATAAAGTGAAGGCTCAACTCTATTCTAAAAGCATCATTATTCCCAAAATAATAGGAGTTTACAATGAATTATTATCCTCTAAATAGTTTTTATCTTTGTAGAGTTTGTAGTCATATATTGTTTAAGGAAGAATCATTAATATATCAGACAATTCTGTAATGCATAAGATAATTTGACTGTGGTTTATGCTATGAAAAATGCCGAAAGAAATATTTTATGGGTTAGTCCATTAATTTTTGATGTCTCTCTTCATAGAACTGCTCAATTAGAATTAATACGAAGCTTGGCAAATAAAGGTTATCATGTTTTTCTGCTTGGTATGAAATCAAAGGCGGTATTCAAACTCGAAGAAAAAACTTCTAAGAGTTCATTTGCTTACACTAAAATTCTTCAGGTTCCGATAAGGTACTCTCCTATTATCGCACCTGTAATCTATTCGTTTGTGACGATATTTTTGGTTCCTATAATTATTTTAAGGTTTAACCCTGATTTTGTGATTGTTGAAAAGGGCATGTTAAGTATTAGTGTTTTGCCCAGCATTATAATATCCAAATTTAAAAAGACGAAGTTCATATTGGACATCAGAAGTATCCCTGTTGAAGTTCAGGGTTTTTATGGCGCGTTACATAAATTTTTCTTTTTTATTTCAGTTCTTATTGCAAAGAAAATATTTTCGGGTATCACCATAGTTACTCCGATGGAGAAAAAAAGATTATGTTCGAACTTTTCAATTGACCCAAACCGAGTAGGGGTATGGGAAAACGGGGTTAATATAGCATTGTTTAACCCAGAGGATTGGCGCACTCAAGGTAATGAACTTAAAGCAAAACTTGGGCTTTCAGGGAAATTCGTTGTTTTTTACCACGGATATCTTGTTTCGACTCGGGGTATAAATCAGGTCATCGAAGCCATGAAAATAGTAGCTAAGCGACGTTCCGATGTTGTCTTTTTTATTCTAGGCTCAGGGCCACTTGCAAAACATCTTAAATTATTAATCAAGAAAGAAAATATTCAGAATATTGTGTTTGTTCATGATCCAGTCGATTACAAGGATGTTCCAAGATTTATTAGCATGTGTGATGTGGGCATCAGTCCTACTCCAAACTATCCTTACTGGTGGTTTCAATCTCCTCTTAATGTTTTGGAGTACCTTTCAATGGAAAAACCTGTCTTAGCAACTGATCTTCCATTGCATAGAAGGATTATGAGTAATCAAAAATGCGCTATTTATATAGCATCTGCAAATCCCGAGGCAATTGCAAAAGCTATAGAGTTTGCGGCAAAAAATAAAGAAAAACTTAACGACTGGGGAAAAGTTGGTAGAAACATAATTCTTCAAAATTACACATGGGAAAAGATTGCAGAAAATTTCCATAATTATCTTTATCAGTTACATAACACGTAAGTTTTAATATGCCCACAAAAATGGTAATTATTTTTTCAATCGCTGCTAGTTATATCTTTAACAATCGAAAATAGTTGGGTCTAACTAAATAATAGAACAAAGAAGCAATCTAAACCTCAAAAGAAATATTTTATACACTATTTTTGTAATAAAGGGTGGTTGATTCCGTTTTGAGGATAATGATTATTAAATATTCTTTTTGGAATTATGAGAGATTTTTCAAATCGAATCATCCAGAATATGCCACAATACGCAATCTAATCTCTCTGAATGCTAGCCATGATTTTATCCTTATCGGTCAAGGACGACGTTATGAACACTTTCGAATTGGGAATACACAAATTTACAATCTTGGTTATTCGGATGGTAACAAATTTTCTTATCTTTTATATTTGTTTGTAAAGCTGCTGTTACCAATATTTATGAGACCTTCAATAATTCTTGACATGTGTGTGCGTGACTTAATACCCACGGCGTTTGCTAGCAGAGTACTTCGTGCCAAGCTGATTTCACTCATTGGCAGTGAGATTTGGTATGAACTTTCGTTCATACCTAAGCCATTAAAAAAGATCTACAAATCTCTGTTAAGAGTGGCATTTCATGCATCTAATACAATTTTGGCAATTAGTGAGAGCGTTAGAAAGGAACTTATTGAGGATTTTGCGATAAGCCCAAAAAAAGTAATTGTATACCGATACAAGGTTTCCGAAATATTCAATCCTTATGTTTCAAAGGATCTTAAGAAAAAACTTAACCCAAATGGTCCTATAGTATTAACTGTTTGCCGAATCAGTCCACAAAAGGGATTAGAATATCTTATTGAGGCAGCTTTAATATTAGTGCAGAAATTTCCGAATATCAAATTTGTTATTAAGGCATATTCCTCAATTCCAAATTATCGTAGAAAATTGTTAAAGCTTATTAACGATCACAACCTACAGAGATATTTCAAAATTATTGAGGAATTCTCATCATATGAAGAGATTCCAAAATACATGTCTGCAGCAGATGTGTTTGTACTTCCATCAATCTCCGAAGGACTGGGATTAGTGATATTAGAAGCCATGGCTTGTGGAGTACCTGTTATAGGTTCTAGAATGGGCGGAATATCTGACGTAATAGTGAATAACTACAACGGTTTGTTGGTTCAGCCAAGAAACGTTCAAGACCTTGCAAATGCAATAATAGCCGTACTCTCCAATGAGAATCTGCGATGTGTACTATCCAATGGAGCTTTACTTACTTCTATTCATGCTAAGCAAAACGAATTAAGTAGTCTACTTACAAAGCTTATCTTTACATAATCTTCCACGCAATCAAATTATTTGCCAGTTATAACCTGAGAAATATTGGTTCCATGTTTGTCTATTCTCTTAAGTATCATTTTTTCCAAAACAATACCCTGAGTGTGGTTGGGTGAGTGTAAAAGTAACTATTGGATTGTGTGTAAAGGATGCCGCAAAAGTGGTGAGGACAGCTTTTCGCAGTATTTCTATTCAAGATTATCCTCGTGAATTATTAAAACTAGTAATAGTTGATGATGGAAGTAGCGATGAGACTTTATCCCTCGTAACAAAATTTGCTAAACAAATAAATATTAAGACTTTTGTTGCCTCTACCGGTGGCAAAGGGCTTGGAGCTGCTAGACAAATCGTGATAAACAATGCCGAAGGTGATTACTTAGTGTGGGTGGACGATGATCTTGTACTCTCGAAAGATTTCATAAGAAATGCCGTCGAGTTTATGGAGAGAAACCCCACTGTGGGTGCAGCCCAAGGCGCTTTGGTTCCTATAAGGCGTAAGACCATAATTGGCATAATTGATTATGGTGTAATAGTTAATCCTAACTTACGGAAACCTAAAAGAATTGGTGCCGGAGGTTCTATTTTTCGCCTTAAAGCTTTGAAAAATGTAGGTGGGTTTGATGTTCGAATAAAAGGGGCTGGGGAAGACCTAGATGTTTCACGAAGATTAATAAGATCGGGATGGGAATTGGCAATTATCAGTACAGCAAGATTCTACCCAAAATATCAACCTGCGACATTGAAGGCTTTATTTAAAAAACATTTTTGGTACGGTTACGGAAACCACTTCCTTTATCACAAGTATAAAGAGCAATGGCTGTTAAATGAATACTTTCCTCCTATTACCTTGTTACTTGGACTGAGGGGATCATATTTAATATGGCGCACAACTAAAAAGAAGAAAGGACTTTTTTTTGTTATTCTTCACTTTGTTGCCACACTATCCAGGTATGTAGGGTTTATTCGTTCTCATTTAAATGCTTATGGTCATGTCAACGGTATTTAAAATCAGAATTGGTCGTTACCACAAAGTGTTTACAATTGAAATTTGCGCTTGACCGCCCTACTTTGATAATACTAAGTTTGGTAGCTTGTGGGCGTTAAAAATAATAGGAAAACTTGCTGAAATTTTTGCTAATTATGGTAGTAACTTGTTATTAGTCGAAAATTTTAAGAACAACTGAGTTAGTCGGTTCGCCAAACAAATGAAATTACCTATTAAAGAACCAAATTTGAGGGGTCAAATATGCGGGCCTTAAGGTTGAAGTATATAACAAATTTAATAGTGATCGTGCCGTTAACAATTTTAATTGCGAATATAGCTATTTTGTTAGATATTCCCTTTTTCAGAGCAATTGTTGTTTTTATCTTTCTATCGTTTATGCCTGGATTTATCGTTCTCAGACTGTTCAAACTGGAAGAGCTTAGTTTCATTGATAATATTCTCTTCTCATTAAGTCTAAGTATAACTTTTTTAATGTTTTCAACTCTTTTAGTTAACGAGTTTTTATTAGTTCTCGGCTTTTCTCATTGTCTGGCGGTTGTTCCACTAACAACAGTTGTATCTTTTTTTATGCTGGTTTTATTTTTTATTAGTTGCATACGTGATTTTCCGGAAAATTTGAAGTTGAAAGCAAGTTTTGAAGCTAAACCAAAAGATTTTTTTCTCTTATTACTAATTCTTCTTCTTCTTCTCAACTCCTTAGGCGTTTTGTATTCAATTTTCTTCGTTATTTTTACTGTAGACCTAGTAATCGCTGTTTTATGTATAACGAGCGTTATATCCAGAAGGCTGGTCCAAGAAAGGTTTTTCCCATATTTACTTTTCTCAATTTCTATTGCTCTTATTTGTCAAGTTCTGTTAACTTCAAAATACATAATAGGATGGGATTCCAATGTTGAATATTATATATTCACATGGGTCAACAAGATAAATGGGCACTGGACGTTTCTTGATGTTAACCTAAACTCTATTAGAACTCTATCTTATAACTCAATGTTATCTATCACCTTGCTTCCTGCATTATATTCCGTTTTAATGGGTGCCCAGAATGAAATAGTGTTCAAGATTCTCTATCCTTTCATATTTTCTTTCGTGCCACTAGTAATATACCGTATTTACGAAGAACAGTTTGGAAAATTGGTAGGGCTCCTCTCATCGTTTTTCTTTATTTTTAATTATGTTGCTTTTAGTGGACCCGAGCCCTTAGGACTTAACAGGCAAATTGTCGGCGAATTATTTTTAGCCCTTTCTATCTTCATTTTGATAAATAATACCATACCCTTGGAAAAAAGAAGGTGGCTTTTGATTATTTTCGGGGCGGCCTTGACTGTTTCGCATTATTCTCTTTCTTTTATCTATCTATTTCTTTTGACTATTGTTTTCATAATTTCGAGAGTAAAGCCTAAATTTGATAACACATTGAATAGTGAAACAGCATTGATTATTTTTGTCATTACCCTTTCATGGTCAGCCATAGGACCTAGCGCCCCGCTAATAACAATGTCCAATACCCTTAAACAAGCTTTAATAGATCTTTTTAAGGGTCGGCCTCCTTCAGGAGGGACTGTATTTACTATGTACGCTATTCCACAAGTTTTTACTTTGGCCAGTTGGATCAATTTAATAATTTTGGGCACCACAAATCTTTTGTTAACTATAGGTATTATGGCGATATCGATAGCGCCAAAGGGTATAGTTATTTCCGAAAAGTACAGAGTAATATCGATTTCAAGTGCGGCTATATTATTTGTTTCACTTATTGCTCCACACATCGCGTCCACCTTCAATTTCACTAGATTCTATGGCGTAACTTCTTTGATCCTTTCGCCCTATTTCGTTCTTGGGGGCCAGATACTTTTAACAAAAACAGAAAAAGTATGCATGAAAATTAAAAAATCCGTAAAATGTCATTTTACATCAGAGAAAAGGAATGGAGAATGGGTACTCTTATCTATAGCGATCTTTACATGTGCATTCTTTTTTTCGGAAGTGGGCATTGTAAACCGGGTGACTAATGGAGCCATTCACTCTTACAACACTGATTTTGACAGGATGAGAGCCACAAATAATGTTCTAGTAAAAATTAGCTTGCTTTACAGTGTTTACATTCCGGAACAGGATGTATTCAGTGCAACTTGGTTAAAAAATTATAAAGATAAAAATGTAAGGGTGTTCGCTAGTTTCACGTGTGCTTCTCACGTGCTTCTTAGTTATGGTTTAGTTCCAGATTTGCTACTATCCCCTATAACAGTCACAATGGTACCGTCACAAGGTAGCTTCATTTACTTGGGAAGTTTGAATATGATGGATGGTGCAATAGATAATTCCACAGGATTCTTCGGCGCATCAGAGATTTCTTCCCTTTTAGATGAAGAAAATCTTCTGTATTCAAATGGTAACAGCGCAGTGTGGTATGTGCCATTATAATCAATTAATGTTTGGTAAGAAATAAATATTGCTAATTAGTGGAAAAATCGTACAACTTTAACTCTAAAATTCATTAGGAAATTATAGCAAAACCACGAGTGACGTAAACAAAATAATCCTTCATCATATCTAAAATATATTGATTGTCCTCCAAATATACATTCACACCATTTACGTTTAATATGCTGCCCTCATTCAATGTAATGGTGCAGCTAGTATTATTTGCGTAAACATACACGCCTTCACCAGAGCCGTCGTAAGTATTACAGAATACAAGTGAGTAATATGCAGATGTGTCGGGATTTATAATTGTTCCCGTTCCAGAATCTGAGATTTGAACAGTACAGTTAACAAGTATATTTCCGCATAATTTATTATAGTTGCAATTTGGGTTTTGAATAACTATGCCTATTTCTGCTTGAATATTATTACCTTGGATAATATTTTGATTATTGTTAATAAGAAGCCATATCCCGAAACCGCTTGTGCTTAAGGTTATTGTGTTATTTGAAATAGAATTATTGGAGGCAGAATTTAGGCTGATTGCTCCTTGGTCAGTAGTAACCCCGATAATTCTGTTAAAACTAACTATGTTTCCATAACAATTGACTTCTATTCCTCTAGCAAAGCTGCCATTAATATAGTTATGTGTCGCGACATTGTGTCCATCGTCTCCTAGCGACACTCCTGTACCCTGATTAACGTTTAAAATTTCATTATACGCTATATAGTTTGAATGAGAATTAGGCGGAACCGTGTTCATAGTTGCAATTCCATAATAGCAATTTTTGATTGTGTTATTGGTGATTGTTGCGTACCCGCTTGATTCAACAGTTATTCCAACATGAGAATTAACAAAACCTGTAGAGCCATTTATATCATATATATAATTATTTGCAATAAATGCCCGAGGACCAAAAACCGCAATTCCAACATCGCTGCATCCCCAACAAGTGTTGCCAATAGCATAATTAGCAACTCCATTTAATTGGATAGCATTAGCACCGCAATTGTAAACAGTACAATTAACTACCCCACAGTTGCCCCCCCAAGAAGTAACAAAAACTCCGAAAACGCGGCAATTGTAAATAATACAATCTATTATTAAATTACCAAAACCTGTAACTCCTATCCCACTTGCTTGATACGGGTAATTCCCCCATAAACCACTATTCTGATTAACAGCGTTACCATCGATTTCTACACCAGAAATAGTGGTTCCATTAACATAGTTGACAAAGATCAAAACGCTGTTCAGATTATTAACAGCTCGCAATATAGCTCCTCTTTGGAATATTACGGTAAGATTGTTCACTTTAATGTTCCACATAGAGTCAACATAGTAAAAACCCTGTTCCACGTAAATGCTATCACCTGTTGAACAGTTTCCGACAATGTAATTGAACACTCTGCTAGAGCTTCCACTTTGAAAGAGTATGTTCCCAGTATTTCCAGCTATCATTTGATAGTTTGAACCTGATACACGCATAATGTAAGTGTATTGTCTCACAAACCCTACGTTTTGTAAGCGAAAAGAAGATTCTTGAGATAGTGCGGTAGTCACTTTAGCAAAGAACATCGCCAAAACAAGGACAAACATAATAAATGATACTAAGAATATTTTATTTTTGCAACACTTCCTAAAACTTTTCTGACTTCTTGAACTCAACCTTATTAACACACCAAATTTATATGTTTAATACTTTTATATAAATCTTGATTTTTTTTTGAACTACATTAATACACTACTTTATAAAAATAGATTAATTGTAAGAATATGTTGGGAAAAATTTGAGTTGAATCTACACACGCATAAAACTCCATTAATTTTTATGCTGGCTCACATTTTTCAAGCTTCCGCTACGCAAATTATCCAAAAGAACTCAAACCCCTCAGCCAAAAGCCGATCCACAGTGTGGCTGCCGATAAAACTTGCACCACCCGTAACTAAAACCCTAAAGCAACCGCCAACCTCAAACTCGCATAAAAGGCAACAACAACCATGGATAAATCCTCAGAAATAACCCCCCACCAGTATCTAATTGATGCAATTAAGCAGTTGCAGACAGAAGCTGAAAGCCTAGAACTTAAAAAGGCTAGGAGCATGTCCTCCGCAAAAATAGGTTTAGCATTCATGATTCCAGGCATATCGGCACTTATCTTCTCAGTACTGAATAATTCTAACATCCTAGCCTTCATAGGCTAAAGCCTAACTTTTTGGGGTGCCCTCTTCTTCTTCTTCATAAGACCAATAAAATATGTTCCAAGCAATTTACTGGAATCCACGGCAACCTCAACATACATGACAATCGACAGAATAGTCAAAGACTTAAAATTTAAGGGAAAAAGCTGCTACATACCGCCATGCCTAAAGGGGGCATAAGGAAACTGTTGTTTTAATTTCTGCTGACACAGGCTGCATGCACTCCATAGAAGAACTCGCCAAAAGCAAATTTTTGCTTGAAAATCTGAATGGAATATGTGTAGCTCCACCAGGCATAGGGGTGCTAAATCAATTTGAAAATGAATTGAGAATTGACACCGCGAAATTAGCGAATTATGCGAAATCTTTCCGCCATTAATCACTGAAAACCTCCAACTAGCAAAAGAAATAGAAATGAAGCAAGAAAACGGTCAAGTTTACCTGAAAATGATTTATTCCACATATAAAAACCTCTATACGGCAGAAGATCTGAAGAGCATCCATT
>Ga0078972_1002883_pt2 | contig 19183 bp, 28 predicted proteins | sample YelNatPaOPGAMG01_FD_67568 | JGI IMG/M metagenome (GOLD analysis project Ga0078972, IMG submission 67568) | Hot spring thermophilic microbial communities from Obsidian Pool, Yellowstone National Park, USA - OP-RAMG-01 (SPADES assembly) (version 2) | ecosystem: Environmental > Aquatic > Thermal...
GCCTGTGGTAATTGCCAATCTAGACCGTATCTTCAAGGAAATTGTAACTGCGCATGTTCATACCAATGCAATGTGGTAGGAGGTTGGTATGTAAACTGTAATTGTAATAGTAATTGTGCTGGAGGAGGCTCTTGCTTCCCAGCCGGTTCTCAAGTTCTCATGGCTGACGGTAGTTGGAAGAACATTGAGTTGATACAATCTGGAGATCTAGTCTTTAGCTCTGCTGGTTCAACTAAAGTAGTAGGTCTTGATATTACGAGTCTCAAAGATAGACGACTTTTGAAGTTCTCCGACAACTCCTTATTTTGGAGTGAGGAGCATACTTTCTGGACAAAGCAAAATGGTGAGCAGTGGCTTTGGACTGGTGGTATTGAAAAGTGGCTAAGGGAAGTAAACTTTGGAGAGATTGGTGGCTTAAAGAATAATTCCACTATGAGAATTTGCTCTTCAGAAGAAATAGAATTTGCCACCCTTAAAGGCTTTGAACAAAGAAGGGTTGAAATTAGTTATGCTAGTACAGACCTTCCTCTCTACATGCCTAGAACAAATGGTCCTTTGATTATTGTAAATGGCTACTTGGTCGGAGCTGGAATTAACGAGTATAATTGCGACTATACTAAACTCAACTGGAAAGGCCTAGAGTGAAATTTGCAGTATTCTCTGTCAACAGACAGACGGGTGAGAAAAGGGTCTTTGAGTATGACAACACGACTAACGCGCTTTCAGACAACGAAACTGGTGAAGTGTTTGAATACGAACAAAAGATGGCTTCTCCAGTGGGAAACAGAAGTTTTTCCCCTACAAATCCCTTGAAGAAGTCCAAGAAAGTTCACTTACTGAAAGTTCAGCTTGGACTCTCTTGTAACTACGCTTGTGACTATTGCTCTCAGCGATTTGTTGAGCGTCCTAAGGAAACTAGTAAGAAAGACTTAGACAACTTTTTTAACCTCTTAGAAACTCTTGAGTTTTCCGAGGAAGAAGGTTTGAAGATTGAATTCTGGGGCGGGGAACCTCTTGTTTATTGGAAAACACTCAAACCTCTCGTTGAACGATTTGACAATAAGTTCAAGGACTGGAAACAAAAGCCTAGGAAGTCTATTATTACGAATGGTTCTTTGTTGAACCAAGAAATTTCTATGTGGCTTGTTTACAACGACTTCAGTGTGGCAGTTAGCCATGATGGTCCTGGACATGCCACTCGAGGTCCAGAGCTAGAGAACTGGGATGAAGTCTTGAAGCTCTACAAGATTCTGGCCCCTGCTGGAAGAATGACTTTCAATGCCATGATGCACAAAGGCAATATGAGTCGCAAAGCAGTCTACGACTGGTTTGTAGAAAAGACTGGTGATGTTGGAGTTATTATTGGTGAAGGCTCTTTAGTAGATGCCTATGATGAAGGTGGCAGAGAGAACTCTTTGAACACCTTCGCTGAGCACTTCGCTTTCCGTAAACAAGCCTTTAAAGATGCAGTCGAGCATGAAGGAAACTTGAATGCAGATATCATCCCCCGTAAGGTCAATGCCTTTGTCCAAGATATTCTCAATCAAACGTCCTCTGAGTCAGTTAATCAGAAGTGTGGAATGGATGGTGAAGATGTCATCGCTATTGATTTGAGAGGTAATGTGCTAACATGTCAAAATGTCTCAGTAGCAGAAGAAAGGCATAATGGTGGAAATCTTGCTGAGTTTGATAAAGTAGAAATCACAGCAGGAACTCATTGGAAAGAACGCCCTCATTGTGCAGCTTGTCCTATGCTTCACCTATGTCACGGCTCATGTCTCTTCCTAGAAGGGGAAAACTGGGCTACATCTTGTGACAATGCCTACACAGATTCAGTAGCATTCTTTGCAGTTGCCTTAGAAAAAATTACAGGGTTTACTCCCATGTATGTAGCTCCAGTTGAAGGAGAACTTCCTGCCCATAGAAGAGATCTGTGGGGAGATTTACTTAAACACGAAGAGAAGCCTAAAAAGAAGGTATTTAAGATCCATGCATCAACAGCTAATTGATTTACTTAAACAAATTCCCTCAGTTACTTCGGTAAATGTTTGCCCTGCTAGTGAGGCAACAGTCGAGAAAGAGGTAAAGGACAAATTCATCTCTACTCTTGGAACAGACTGTTTCTTTACCGACATTAGAAAAACTACTGGGCAAGAACGAAGATACTTTTTCTCGCCAGCAATCGTTCTAACTCAGGACGTATTTATCAAAGACTTTGTTGATATGGTCACAAAGTCTATTGAGCAAGAACAAACATTGACGACGAGAAACTTTGCCCCTGGTCCAGCCCCTCTCCTGGCTGGAGTTGAGGACGCTATCGTTCAAGCCATCAAAGAAGATAAACTTCTTGAAATGTCTCACCGCTCTCCTGAATTTGCAAGCATTCTTGCCGAGGCAAAAGCCAGGTTGTATTCTCTGTCTGGACTTTCTAGTGAAGACTATGATATTCTTTTCCTTCAAGGAGGGGCTAGCCTGCAGTTCATCATGGCTCCTATGAATATCAAGGCTTACTTAGCTAAGGATAAGATCAAAGGGTCTTACCTTGTTAATGGTTACTGGAGTCAAAAGGCTTATGAGGCCGGTGGACAAGTTTGCCATGCAGTTAATACCTTAGACAATGACTCTGACTTTCTTCATTACGTTTCTAACGATACCGTAGATGGAATCCAAGTCCCTCCTCAAAGATTCAAAGGTCAACTCATAATTTGTGATGCGTCTTCGGACTTTTTAACAACCGACTCTCCACAAGCAGATATTATCTACGTCCATGCCCAGAAGAACTTAGGTATTTCTGGAGTAACTATTGTTTTCGTAAAACGAGAACTTCTCAATCACAGTAGCTTTTTACCAGATTACTTTAACTACAAGGTCCACTCAAATGCCAGCTCTTTATTTAACACTCCTCCAGTTGTCGCCATATATTCTGTTCTCGCTACTCTTCGGGTTTTCCCTGCCGATGTCAAAGTCGTAACAGAAACTAAAGCTAAGTTACTACGAGACTACTTAGCTACCTCCAAGATTTACTCTGTCGAAGGAAATTCTAATGTGAACGTCTGTTTCACGACAGAGAAGAAAGATGAGTTACTAACTTTCTTAGAAAGTAAAGGAATTATTGGTATTGAAGGTCATAGAAGTAAAGGTGGTTTACGAGTATCTTTATATATCTGGACGACTCAGAATGATGTAGCATTCCTTGTCAATTGCCTCAAAGAATTTGAAGCAAACAACATAGTAAAATAAAAGCTTATGGCTCTCTTTGTCCAATATAATCCTACTACTGGCCTAGTAACAAATTGGTATGATTCTACCTATTACACTCCCCCTGCAGGAACGTCAGTATTAGGTGTTACTGCCTCTGAATATTCTGCAGTTCAGACTCAGCCAGGGTACACCGTTCAAGGTGGAGTCTTAACTCCTCCTACTGCTGCAACTCTTCTAGCCTTAGCTAAAGCTCAACAAATCTCCTTGCTTCAAACTCAGTGTGACGCTGCTATCCAAGCCGGATTTCCTGCCACAATCAACGGTACTGCTACGACAATCACTTTAAAGCAGGGTGGAAATAGTCATGACCAAACAAATGCAATAATGGCTGCAATGATGTCTCAAGGAGCCATTCAGAATGCCAAGCTTTGGGTTGCACAAAAGACTGTTACTCCTCTTTCAATTGTGACAAATTCTACTGGTGGTTATTGGGTTACTTTCACGGGCGGGATTACTGGAACAACTGCTCCAACCTTCCCCACAGACTTCAGTACTGGGGTTACAGATGGAACGGTAGAGTGGTTTAAAGTTGGATTTAGAATTGGGACGACCAATGGTACTACTATTGTTGACCCTATTACCGCAGTCTCTCTTTTTGGACAGGGTGTTGTTTTTGTAAATAACAATAGAGCCACATACGAACAGCTTAAAATACAAGTCGAAGCCGCAACCACAATTCCTGCGGTACAGGCAATTACCTGGTTAAACTAAATCATGCTAGCAAAATCCCATTACCTTGAAAATCAAATCGCGGATTTCCTTTATCGCGGACAAACCTTCACTCCTCCTGCAACTCACTATGTTGCACTATTTACTTGCACTAACGGCATTGTAGCTCGAAGTACAGCTTACGCTCTAAACAATACTGTGGTCGCAATGACTAGCGATGGAACTTATCATCTCTATTCTTGTACAACTGCTGGTACTACGGCTGCTTCTGCTCCCACTTACCCTGGAGTTGTTGGTGAGGCAATTACTGACGGTACTGCTACGTTCACTGAGCAAACACAAGCTGTTAAAGCTGGGACTGCTCTAGTTGAACCGTCTGGTAACAACTATGCTAGAGTCGCCTTATCTTCATCTCTAACTGCAATGTCTGGCACTCAAGGTGCAGGCACGACTGTAGCTAGTACCGGAACCTCTGGAGAGATTTCGAACAACGCCCAGATTAACTTTGCCACTACTACAGGCAACTGGGCTGCTGCCCCTGCCATGGTCTGGGCATCTGGCACATATGACGCTCCCACTGGTGGAAATCTCTATCACATTAGTACCGCTGGAAGCCCAGCAAGTATTGGCACAGGTGTCCAGCCATATATTGCTGCAGGCTCCTTCAAGATTGACGAAAAGTAAATTCTACCTTTTCCCTCAGCGGTCACCTAGTAAAATAGGGTGACCGTTTTTATTTATGACTACACAATACAAAGCACGAGTTTGGGAAACTGCCACTGTCACAGGTACTGGAGCAGTCACTTTATCTAATTCCCCAGTGTCTGGGTATCAGAGTTTTTCAACAGCTTTATCTACTGGAACTACCGTTCCTTACGTTATTTCTGACATTACTACTGGGGCTTGGGAAGTAGGTTTAGGGACTTACACAACCGGAAGCTTAGCGCGTTCCGTCACTGAAAGTTCAAACGGAAATGCGGCAGTTTCCTTTGCCGGGAATCTATGTAATATCTTCGTTGATATACTCTCTCCTGTCGTCGTTAGTGCAGGAGCTTCTAACTCTGGTGCTCCAGTAGCGTTAGATGCAACAGGACAACTTGATCAAAGCGTTGTTCCTTCACAAGTTGTTTCTGGAAATACTGCTCCTACAGATACTAATTTAATTTGGTGGGACACTACAACTCTTGAACTGAAAATCTATAACGGTACAGCGTGGGTTAGTGCTAACGGAGCTACAGGTTTGACTGGAGCGACTGGTTTGACTGGAGCTACTGGTTTAACTGGCGCTACTGGAGCTACAGGTTTGACTGGAGCTACTGGACCTGCTGGAACTGGCGCTACTGGAGCGACTGGACCTGCTGGCTTAACCGGAGCTACAGGTTTGACTGGAGCGACTGGTCCTGCTGGAACTGGAGGCGGTGGCGCTAGCGTCGTAGTCTCTGATACTCCACCAACTTCTCCTACTGCAAACGAATTGTGGTGGGATAGTGTTAATGGTCAACTCAAGATCTACTTCGGTACAACTTGGGTTGATGCTGCTCATTCACAGTCTGGTCCTACTGGAGCTACAGGTCCTACTGGTCCTACTGGTCCTACTGGAGCTACAGGTCCTACTGGTCCTACTGGGGCTACTGGGGCTACTGGGGCTGCTGGGGCTACAGGCCCACAAGGACCTGCAGGTAGTGGAGCTACTGCCGCTGGAACAACTGGACAAGTTCAGTATAATAATGCTGGAAACGTGGCTGGGGCTAGTGGATTATTAGTATCTTCAGACGGTCTTCCTACCCTTACAAGTCAGCAGTCTGTTGTCCCCGCTGTAGCAGCTACAGATACAATTAAGATTTTTGCTCGGTCAATTGCTAACCGCCAGATAATGGCTTCTGTAGGAGAATTTGGGCAAGACTTTGCATATCAACCAATTCTTGGACGTAACAAGGTTGGATATTGGAATCCTCCAGGAGGTGCAACGACTGTTCCTGGGGTTTTCGGGTTAACTGCTCCAACAACAACCGGAACAGCAACGGCTAGAAATTCAGCTACAACAAACTTAGCAACAATGATGCGGAGACTTGGTTATGTCTCCGCTACTACTGCCGGTTCACTGTGTGGTCAACGTATTGCGAAAAACCAATTTATTTGTGGAAGCGGTACTGCAGGAGATGGCTCTGGATTCTTCTCCATTTTCCGCTTTGTCCCTTCAAACGCTGCTGCTGTGAGTGGTGAGAGGTTCTTCTGTGGATGGTCTTCTTCTACTGCTGCACCTACTAACATTGAACCTAGTACCCAGACAAACTGCATTGGAATTGGTCAGCTTTCAACAGATGCCACACAATTCTACGTGATCTATGGGGGTTCAACTGCTCAAACCCCCATTCCCTGTGGAACAAACTTCAATCCTTCAGGTCTCTCTACGAATGCGTTTGAGTTATCAATCTACGCTCCAAATGGGGTTGCTAATACTTATTATTTGCAACTCACTGAACTTTCGACAGGAAACACTTATAATACTACTCTGACTGGAAACTCAGCAGTTGTCCCTCAATATACTACCTTACAAAACTTTATTGTTTGGAAGACAAACAACGCTACAGCCTTGGCAGTAGGATATGATATGTGCTCCCTTTATATTGAAACTGATACCTAATGAATTACACTCTCTTTCCTAAGATAAATGGTAAAGTTGTTCGTGAGGATGGCAAGGTGGTAGCTCCGTGCCAATCTCACGATGACCCTGATTTCCTTGAGTATAAGGAATGGGTTATGTCTGGAAACGAGCCTGATATCAACCTAGCTGAAGATCCTAACCCTCCTGAATATATAACCGCAAGACAACTTCGTCTCGCTTTAAATAAGATCGATCGTAGACACTATGTAGAAGACGCAATTAAACTCTGTGATATTAATATTCGAGACGAGTGGGAATTTGGTACAGAGTTTACTCAACAAAATGCAGTTATTGTCTATATGAGTGAGAATTTGCATATCGACACTATCAGCCTTTTTGTTTTAGCGGAGACACTTTAATGGCACTCGTATTTCCTACTGCTCCTACAAATGGACAACTCTACACTTCTGGCGCAAACACTTGGGCCTATGACAGCACGACCACATCTTGGCTAAGTCGTAATGCTTCTGTCTACGACTTTGCTGGAGGAATTCCCGGAGTTCCTACCGCCTCTCAAATTGTAGCTAAGTATGACGTTGCTAGAAACGTGTCCTTTCCTTTGAGCTTTGCTGGTTCGGTTTGGACGGCAGGCACAGCAGCTACGGCTTCAACTACGTTCAATGTTTTGGTTAATGGAACTTCAATAGGAACTATAGTCTTTGCTGCTGCAGGAACGACAGCAACGTTTACTACGGTTTCTACTGGCACAACTTTAGTTACTGCTGGCTCTACGCTTACTATTGTGGCCCCTGCTACGGCGGATGCTACATTAGCGGATGCGAGCGGCACTCTTCTCGGAGTGCTACAGTAATGTTGTTAACAAACCCTTATTATAGATATCCTCCTGCAATAGTCTCTTCTGCACCTACTATCATACAACAAGCTCACGCTGCATCTAGTTCAACAGCATTTGCTAGTGCCACAACTGCTGGAAATTCGGTTCTAGTCGTATGCGCTGCACCAAACTGCCCATCAGCAACATTCATCCCGACAGTAGCTGGTTCAACCTATTCTGGTGCTATTAATATTCTAAATTTCTATAATGCAACGGCATACTCAGAAATTTATGCATGGTACGTTCCTAATGCGCCATCTATACCTAGTGGGACTCAAATAGGTTTCGATACCTCTCGATACTTTAATGGATTAGGAACAGCTATATTTGAACTTTCTCCAGTTAATAATACTTCTCCTGTATCACAAGTACAATCTTTCCTTCCAGTCATCTCAACATCTCCCGAAGTATATGATGCTTCTACACCTATTGCGGCAAATGCAGGGCTTGGTGTTACAATCTGGTCACAGACTGATGGAGCATATAATAATTCAGTTGCCACATTACCGGCTGGTTGGACATTTGCAATTAATTCTTTCAATGGAGTAAGCAATTATTACTATATTGGTATTGCTATATCTACAGTTCCAGCTTCTACTGGTATGAATGCGGTTTGGAATATTACTAATGTTGACACTAACAACAGGAATGCTCAAGCAGCTTCGTTTATAATAAAATCTTAATTATGAATTATATAATAACTTTTAATACCTCTACAGGTTTTATTACTGGATGGTATCAAACTACCTCGAATAATTTTCAGAGTGGGCAAATCGTTACAGATCAAGCAACCTTTGATTCTATTGTTTCCTCATTAGGTGCGGGCTGGAGTGTAGTAAATAATGCACTAGTTGCTCCTACTGCAGCTTCTTTGCTACTATATACTCAACAACAACAGATACAAATACTCAAGCAAAGTTGTACTAATGCAATTTATAATGGATTTCAGATAACAGTCAATGGCTCTCCTTACACAATTACCTTGAGAGAGAATGATCTCAGTCATGACCAAACAAATAACTTATTAAATTCAATTAGTGCTCAAACTGCAATGTCACAGGCTAAAGTATGGGCAGCAAATACAACCGTTCCTCCCAATTATGTGGTTACAGACGGTAATGGCAAATATTGGATAACTTTTGCAGGAGGTACAACGGGTTCAACAATTCCTGCTATGCCTGTTAACTATTCTGTAGGAGTAACAGATAATACTGTTGTTTGGTACCTAATGGGATTTAGAGTCAATACTACTGAGGGAACTATATTTATTGATCCTATAACACTAGTGTCACTAGCTGGACAAATGGCAGCATTTATTAATCAAATATTGTCAACATATGATGGGTTAAAAACTCAAGTAATGTCCGCAACAACACCTGCTGCTGTTCAAGCTATTGTGTGGTAGCCGTGAGATTCCACGTCCTAGGTCTACCCCACACTGTCTCCTCTAAGGAGTACAACGCCTGCGCCTATACTCAAAAGGTCGTCAAGTTTGGGAAAATGATGACGGCCTTAGGCCATGAAGTTATTCACTATGGTCACGAAGAGTCTGATCTAGTTTGCACTGAGCATGTTACCGTCCTCTCAACTGAGGATTGGAAACGAAGCTACGGAGATCACGACTGGCGAAAACATTTTTTTAAATTTGATATGAAGGATCATGCTTATCTAACCTTCTACGACAACGCTATTAGAGAAGTAGGTAAACGGAAGAAGCCAGGAGATTTTCTTTTAGCTTTCTGGGGCTTTGGACATAAGCCTATCTGTGATGTCCACTCAGACATGAAAATTGTTGAGCCGGGTATTGGCTATGCTGGAGGTCATTTTGCCCCATTCAAAGTCTTTGAGAGCTATGCCATTTACCATGCCTACTACGGTCTTGAAGCGGTAGGTATTTGTAAGCAGAATACTAATGACGTGGTAATTCCCAATTACTTCGACCTTGAAGATTTCACCTTCAAAGATACCAAGAGAAACTTCTTTTTATTTCTGGGCCGAGTCTATGAAGGCAAAGGCGTTCAAATTGCTATTGAGACAACGCGCAGACTTGGAGCTAAGTTGGTTATTGCTGGGCAAGGAACACTCCCCTCAATGCCCGACCATGTTCAACACGTAGGTTATGCTGACGTTAATATGCGTAAGGAACTTCTGTCCCAAGCAAGAGCTCTATTTGTACCAAGTCAGTACCTTGAACCCTTTGGAGGAGTTCAAGTAGAAGGCTTACTAAGCGGTACTCCTACTATTACTAGTGACTGGGGAGCTTTTACTGAGAATAATATTCAAGGTGTTACTGGCTTCCGTTGCATGACTCTTGATGATTACTTGGAAGCAGCCAAGAATATTGATCAAATCTCTCCTTCTGCTTGTCGAACCTTTGCCGAGAAGAACTTCAGCTTAGAAGCTGTTGGTCTACGCTACGAACGCTACTTCCAGCGTATTTAAGCTAAACTAGGGGTCTAACGCTAGACTCCTAAGTGGCACTCGGTTCCGGTCCAATTGGTAGCTCGCCTCTAGCTTCGACCCCTACCTCCAGTACTCAAGTAGGTTTAGGATTTGAAGCAAGAGGCGCTTCTTATGCTACCCAAACATTAGCACAGCTTCTCCCGCTTTCTTTAACAGCCGAGGGAAGCTCTTCAGCAACCCAGACTCTTGCACAGACTCTTTCTCTGTCCTTCACTGCTGAAGGGCAGTCTTCCTCTACTGAAGTAACAACTCTAGGCTCTGCTGCTGGAGTTGGTTTGTCCTTTACTGGTCAAGGTAGCTCTACCAGCACAACAACTCTTGCTCAGTCACTTGCCTTAGCTTCTACTGGTCAAGGTAGCTCTACCAGCACAACAACTCTTGCTCAGTCACTTGCCTTAGCTTCTACTGGTCAAGGTAGCTCTACTAGCACAACAACTCTTGCTCAGTCACTTGCCTTAGCTTCTACTGGTCAAGGTAGCTCTACTAGCACAACAACTCTTGCTCAGTCACTTGCCTTAGCTTTTGCTGCTAAGGGTAATTCCTCTTCTTCAGAAACACTGACGCTAGGCTCTGCTGCTGGAGTCGGTTTGTCCTTTACTGGTCAAGGTAGCTCTACTAGCACAACAACTCTTGCTCAGTCACTTGCCTTAGCTTTTGCTGCTGAGGGTAGCTCTACTAGCACAACAACTCTTGCTCAGTCACTTGCCTTAGCTTTTGCTGCTGAGGGTAGTTCCTCTTCTTCAGAAACATTGACGTTAGGTTCTGCAGCTGGAGTAAGTTTAGTCTTTGCAGGGGAAGGCAGCTCTACTAGCACAACAACTCTTGCACAGACTCTGGCATTAGCCTTCTCCGGGAGGGGACAGTCTAGTTTAACGTTTGTAGAAATTGCTCTCCAAGCTTTAGGAGCGTTTACTGCAAATGGATATTCAGTAAGTAACTTTGCTGTAACTTTAGGCAACCCAGGTCAAGTCTCGTTAGCAACAACGGCAAGAGGACAGTCTAGTTCTTTGTCTAATCTTAGACAGACAGCCTCCTTCTCCTTCACTGCAACTGGACAAGACGGTTCGGTTACTGAGATTACTCAAAGTCTCCAATTACAAACCACAGCTAATGGACAGGCTCAGTCCACTTTGCAGATTGCTCTCAGACAAGCTCTCCAGACATTAGCTCAAGGTATTTCGTCTTCCAACTTTATTTTTTCGGAAGACTACACTGCTCACGGTACTTCTAGTAGTACAGTTGGATTCTTCCAAACTCTGTCTCTGCAGACCACTGCGAATGGTACTTCCGTCTCTGTTGTCCAGACAACTCTACCTCAAAGCTTAGCAACAATTGCTCAAGGTTCTTCAGGTGCGAGAAGTATTATTCTTCAGCAACTTGCTCTATCTCTCAGGGCTAGTGGTGTTTCAGAAACTACTTTTGATGTACAGAATCAAGTCCAATTAGACTTTACTGCTGAAGGTGCGTCTGAAGGCAAGTATTTCCTGACCTATCCATGGGGCTTCAATTTTGCTTCTTATGGTCAAAGCTCTGGAGAGTTCGATGTATTCTCAGGGTTGGGCATTGGAGACTTTACTTCTGATGGAGAGAGCTCTTCAGTAATCAATGTACAAACTGGTGAATTTAGTGCTTTCGGACAACCGATTATTACATCGTTCTTTGATGGAACTTCAATTCCTTATGTCAATAGCCATATTCTCTATGGCTTGGAGTTTGACGTTGAGCAGATTCAGTCTGTAACCTCAGATGCCTCCATCTTCCAAGTACAGGACAATATCGTCTCCTTTGCAGTGTCAAATGCTGGGGAATATGGCTTCTTGATTACTGGGGTGAGTGGACAGACTTACTACAGAACTGTTGTATTTGAGGAACAAAATCCTCTCTACGGGATTGCTCAGCCTAAGCCTAAATACTATTTAAGGCCCAATGGTACGGGCGATGTGCAGTTCTACACTTTAGACTTGACGGAGCTTCTGCTACCTACTGGTGACTCTATAGTTTCTAGCTCGGCTGGAACTGTAATTTCAAGTTATACAATCCAACTAATTCTTCCAGTTGAGGAGTTAAAATTAACTGTTACCACTGTTCTAGGACAAACCCTTGAGCTTGATCTACTCTGCCCTTCCATCTAAGACGCTGTTCATTGACTCGAATACTGCATTCGAGCAGGATCTTCTCGTCTTTGACCCTAAGTACTCGGTAGAGGTTATTAACTACGCTATTGATATGTCTCCGCTGTTATTACTGACAGCAGACTCTCTTGTAAGTTTTTCCCTTTCTCTTGTACAGCAGGCTCTTGAGCCAAATGATGTGGCTATTTCAGTCTTAAGCGGCCCAACTGATGTACCAATCGTGGCTCAAATCAGTGGAGGAACAAGTGGTATCAATTATATGTTTAAACTAACTTTTAATACAGAACAAGGATTTTCATGGGTACGCAACCTAATTCTACCGATTCAATGAGTGAGACATTATCTCACCGACTGTCACAACTTGAGTTCCACGTTGTAGATATTCGAGACAGGCAAGATAATTACGAAGATGCTCTTCGTGAGCTAGCAGTCAATATGAACAAGATTGCTGTTCAACTTGCTGAAAGGGAATCAGACAGAGAAAAGTTGAGAGAAGTTACTAAAGAAGTGCTGGACAGTAAGAATGAGTTTCAGGCTTATAAAGAACGTCAACTCGAAGAAAGAGTCCGTGACTCTAAAGCATGGATAAAAGACTCTATTAGATGGGCTGCTGAAATCGTTGCAGCCGTCCTTATTTTCAAACTTACAAACGGCCTACTCTCAGGACACTAAAAAATGGATGCACCTACCCTAGCTAAAGGTTTTAATATTTCTGAAGCTTTAGCTGAGACGTGGCTTCCAGCTTTTCTAGAAACGTTTACTAAATACGACATTTCTACTCCAGAAAGACAGGCTGGTTTCTTAGGACAGGTCGCAGTAGAGAGTGGATGCTTAAAGTGGACTAGAGAAATCTGGGGACCTACTGCCCAGCAAAAGCGCTATGAGAGAAACCAACAGGCAGCTTGGCCTCCTACTCCTCAAGATCAGACAAATAAGCTTGCTTATGAACTAGGCAACTTCGATGTCGGGGATGGTTTCAACTTTCGTGGTGGTGGGCTCATTCAAACAACGGGTCGTACCAACTATGTTGCTTTAACACTGCACTTAGATCATGACTTTATTTCTAACCCCGCTGACATCGCTCTTCCTGAGTGGTCATGTCTTAGTGCAGGCTATTACTGGAATAGTAAAGATCTGAATACCTTTGCTGATGCACAGGACTGGAAAACTATCACACTTAAAGTAAATGGTGGCTTGACTGCATTTCAAGAGAGAGTACAATTCACAGAATCGTTCCTCACTCTTTTAAAAGGTCCTTAAATGGCTATTCCTCTACGCCCCTTACGCCTCGCACCGCAATATACTATTGAAATAGGAGACTTAGCTCAAGAATATATAGGTTTAGCTAATACTGCTGCTAATCGTGACAGGATCACTGCTGCTCTACTTGAAACAGGAGCTATAGGCTACCCTCAGACTCAAACTAATTACACTTTCTGTAATGAACATGGCCAAACTGTAGGTAGACTATTTACTCTTGGTGATCAACTAGTCTTTGAAGGTAATGCTTCAGAAAGTGCTAGGTTGTTCTTATTGAGTGTAATGCGGGCATACTAAAATACTGGACATGTCTAATGTCCAACAAATCCACGAAGAAAAAGAGACCTTATCTGTCGAGGTCAATATTCCAGGTCATGCCCCTAGAACAGAACTTCCAATCTTTGAACGTACTCGAAAGCTGCTCATTGCTGCAGTCGAAGGCAAATGTTGGATTTGTGGGGAAACGGAAGATCCAGAAGCCCATCACTTCCCTGTTGAGAGAAGTCTAGCAACAGCTTGGGATTGGGTGAAATTTCAAGAAGATTGCAAAGCTGGTCTTTGGGGTGAACGCGCTAAAGGCTTTGATTGGTCAACCTTCGATCCTAAAGATCCATATACGTTTGTAGATGATATGATGGTTAATGGTTTGTTACTGTGTAAAAAGCACCACACTGGTAAAGATGAGGGCATCCATGAAATTCCTCACCCTCTCTGGGTCTGGCAAAGGTATGCTCCTGAAGGCTATAAGATGTCAGACGTAGAGATCATTCATCATGAATATTGAATTAATTCTTGTTGTCTCTACTCTAGTTTCTTTGTTAGCTCTTCTGAACTTCTGGGATTCCACTAAAAGAGCAACTAAGAATGAATTTATTATCTGGGTAGTTCTAACTATTTTTTTATTTGGACTATCTTTAGCATATCCGTTTCTAGTAAAATAACCTTTATGAGCATTTCAACCCAACTTCAAGCAATTCAATACTACACGGCAGCAGATCCGTACTGGTATGTGACAGACAATCGTCCAATTCAAAATCTTGGCGCAAACCAAACAGCAATTGCAACTTATATTGACAAGATCACTCTTGGTCGAGTAGATGTCGTTGGTGCTGCAACTCCAACAATTAACGCTGCTCCCTCAGGATGGACTATTACAAGAACGGGGACTGGTGTTTATACAGTTACTCATAACTTGAACTTATCTGCTTCAGGTTACTCTGTGCTAGGTAGCTGTTATAGTGCAGCAGTCTTTTATGCTTCTTCTTTAGGGGCTAATAGCTTTGTGGTTAATACGGTTACCCTCGCGGGGGCTGCAGTGGATACGCAATTTGTTTGTGAACTCACTCAGATCTGATATGATGAAGTTCTTGGCAGGCGTAGGTCTTTTTGGTGGATGGTTTTTATTAGACTATCTTCAAGTTCCTAACTGTCAAGATCTTAAACTTGCAATCTTTGGAGCACTTGTACATCTTGGAATAGTAACAATAAAGAACCCTCAAGACTCCTTTCGTAATGAATAACAACAAAAATGAAAAAATACCTCCTCTCTCTAGTATTTCTGTCCCTCTCAGCGTGCGCTGTGACTCCATCGAAGCAACAAGTGGAAATCGCCTTTCTAAGTACTTGCGCTACTTATGGAGTAGGCTTCAACGGCGCTCTACAACTTCGTCAAATGGGCAAACTAAGCCCAGCGGAGATCGACCAAATTACCGTTCTGTCACACACGATCTCTCCTCTGTGCGAAACGAAGGATATCCCGACAGATCCGGTGATTGCGACTCAGGAAGTCTCTCAAGCCCTAACGACTGCTGCAATCCAAGCGGGTACAGCGTATGTCAAATCTCAACAAGCGAAAACAACAACTCAGGTGAAATAATGACCGATACAACTCAACAACCTAATCTCGTGTCCGTGGCTGCTCAATCAGCCGTAGATACCGCTAAAGCTTTAGCCCCTGCACTACTCACTGCTGCTGTAGCTGGTGCTGCTGTATCCAACCCTAGTGCTGCGGCAACTGCTGCAACTTTAGCTCCTATTGCCGTACAACTTCTGAACACAGCTGTTATGCTGTCTCAAGCTGGTGGCATGACGGATGCTCAACTTGCTCAACTGTTTAACACTATCGGGCAAGGGATCTCCACGACTCAAGCTCAATGGGACGCTATGAATGCTGATAGCTCTGCTACTAAGCCTGCACTTAGCTCCTAAATTTGTAAACGACCCTTCGTTTACTTACTCTCCCGTACAGGGAGTACAAATAAGTACATTCCCAGCCATCGAGCTGGGAAATCATTTAGAGCTTTATGGTTGGCCTCAGAAGACTCCGCAAGGATTTGAAGAGGGAATCATAGGGCTCAAATTACATTGGGACTTTTAAATGACTACTAAAAAAAAGACGATCTCTGTAGCCTTTAGTGGCTCAGGGTTTTTAGCACCGATTCATGTAGGTGCAGCCTGTGCTTTCCTAGACCACGATTACACCTTTGATAGCGTAGCTGGAACTTCAGGTGGGAGCATTGTTGCAGGTATTGTTGCATCAGGATTCTCCTCGCTTCAGCTAGAGAACATTGCTATGACTGCTGACTTCAAGTCTGTACTCAAGCCGAGCATCTTCAGTATGATTAAGGGTGAGGCTTACTGTAATGGTAACGCACTCCTAGAACTCTTGACAAAGCTTACACAAGGACGTAAATTTAAGGACCTCAATATTCCATGCAAGATTATTGCGACGAACTTAAATGAAAGTAAGCCGTATGTCTTTTCTAAAGAAACCACACCTGATATTCCTGTTGCTCTAGGTTGTAGAGCTAGTTCTTCAGTCCCATATATTTACGCCAGCGTTCCCATGGAAGGAAAGACTTTGGTAGATGGTGGGGTTGTGAATAACATTCCTATCTCTTTTCTTACTGGTCCAAAGAAAGTTGGTATTGCCGTTAACGATAGCGGAGTGAACAAGCTTGGAGGTCCAATCAAGATGGCATCTGCGTTAATCTCTTGTCTCCTGTCCTCGAATGAAGGTACACAAGAAGTCTTGGCTAAGTCTCAAGGTGCAGGCCTTATTACAGTGGACCCTGGAGACATCTGGTTCATGGACACTAACATCACTATGGATCAACGCAAGACATTGTTCAAACAAGGGTACCAAGGCGTTGTATCATGGCTGGCAACGCAATCGTAACAGTAGGAGATAGTTCCTCTCATGGGGGAACTGTAATCAGCGGCAGCTCTCTTGCTACTTGCAACGGGGCTCAAATTGCTCGTGTAGGCGATTTACACTCCTGCCCTAAACATGGTATTACTGCCATTGTTTCAAGCCCTGCAGCCGCCACTATCGAGGCTGGTGGGGCACTCATTGCTGTGACAGGTGCAGTAGCTGCTTGTGGTGCAGTTATTACTGGCTCAAACACTGGCTTTACAGCCTGAATAAGCTAAAAAAAGAGAGCGCAGTTTAAAGCTCTCTTTTTCAATTTCTCTCAAAGACAGCGGTGGCTGTCTGGTTTCGCTGTGCCTGTGTGCGAGACTCACAAACGTAACATTTGTGCAAAACTTAATATACAGAGAAAATTTGAAAACGGTTGCAGTTCTAGTGAGGCTCCGAGATGAGCTCTATTTAAATTTTTCCAGCTACTGGCAGCTCCTCTGGGTTCAGGTCCAGGTCCGCAGGACCAAACAAACAGACAGCGTGTCACTGTCTAAGTTACTAATATACAACTGCAGTTTACTGTTCTTAATTAGGTCTTCCACTCGTTACTACTGGGTGGTAAAGATCTCGTGGTCCAGGACCGAGGTCCCGGAGAGTCCGAAGGACTCAAGTGAATGAGTAACGTAGCGTTACTCCAAGTACTAAATATACAACAGTAAGGTAAAACGAAACGGATCTTTGTGCAGCAGATGTCGGGGAACAGAGCTCACCTGCACTCTTCTTTCGAAGAGGTTCTTCTAGAGCAGCGTAGCTGCTAAAATGAAGATTGACGTATCATCAATCAGATTATTATCAATACATCCGTCAATTAATGCAAAATTATTGTATGAAGATTTTGGACAGTTCCAGCAGTACCTACACCTTCTTTAAGAATCCCTTGTAATGTTTCTTTCGAGAATCCTACGTAGTCACAATCTTCACAAATTATTGCGTGAACCTTAATGGATTTTTCTCCTCCACCGAAGAGGTTTATTTCCATCGAGTAATCTAAATCTGATTTTAGTTCCCTACTTCCACAAGAAGGGCATTTCATGCCTGGATGGGCATGGGAAAGCATTTCATATGTTTTTGGACTTTTCATTGTAGTTGTCTAAGCTTAAAAATGACGTTGGAGATGTCTGAAGACATGTGGATCTGCCAGGTCCCGTGTCTGGTCCTGGTCCGTCGGTAGCTCCTTTAGGGGCTAAGAAAATGAAAGCCGTTGCAGCTTTCTAGTAAGCAAATATACCTTAGACAAATTGCTTATACCACGTTTTCTTAAATCTTAGAAATTTCGCTATCCACAACTCGTTGAGCTTTGGCCAACGTCTTCAACGAAGGGACGAACGGAGTGTCATCATCTCGTTTCCCAGTGTAGATACGGCCAATGGTACGAGTTGAAAGACCTGTACGTTGCTGAAGAAATTCCGGCGTGATGTTGTACTTGCGAAGATTACGACGAAGTGTTGCTGCGATTTTTGCCATTGAGACTTGCATGATGTTATTATTGTCCAGTTAAAACCTCATCCAAGATTGGGGAAGTTCCTTGAATGAGGCCAGTCTTGTTATCTAAAATTCCCCAATGAGAAATGCTAACGCTTTCAGGCGCTTTGCCCTTCTCGTACCGTTTTGGTTGTGCCAGTGAATTGAGGAAACTCAAGTCGTTGGCGAATGGTAGTTTTGAATCTTGCGGCATTTTCAGGTTCCTTAACGAATGTTGCATAAGGTTCCATTTTACTACCGCCCTCGAGATCAAGTCCAGCTAAAGCGTCATAAATAATATCCACGACACCACTACCACTTGGCCAACTTGAGTAGATGACTTCGTAGATTTGACCTTTATTCCACGCATCATCTGCATGGTGGCGACCGGAAGCGCGAACGAAGTGGTCCGGCTGCAGCTTCTGTTGTTTGCTACCGAGGTTGCTAACAGCAGCTGAGAAACGGATCTTGTTCTCGTCGGGTTGAAGGTCGATACGGAAAGTCACTCCTGTCGGTCTGATTAACCGTTGTTGGGAGTTCATGTGAGTCACATAATACCGATAAAAGGTGCGCACTTTCTTTGTCACATTCATGAGTTCTTGCTCCTATGCAAGTTGTAAGCGGAGTATGCAATACATATTGCGTCCGCTTCATGGTCAGTTTTCGGTCGTACTCCAACAACGGCTTCACAAGCCTGGAAACTAAATTTTTTATCCAGCTTCCCGTTTTCAGAAGACAAACCTAGTTTGTGAAGCACGTAGGTCTTCCAATCAATCGCACGAAAAACAACGGCATCGGGACTTAGACCAAGACGCAGTGCGCCAATGAGCATGAGGATGTCTTCTGAAGCAGAAGAGGCGACTCCTTTGTAGGTCACAAATCTTTCAATGCCAATACTTTCATACGGAGGACTTAAAGACATTATTTGCTCCACAGTATTTTTATACCACAAATCTCGAGGACTTAGAACTAGGCTCTTAACAAGAGAGAATTTTTTACCATCAGTTTCGAGAACTGCTACGCCGCACTTTGCCCAGCCAGGGTCTACTCCAAGAATGAATGCCATAACCCAAATTTTACTACAACCCCCCCTTTTTTAAGAAATTGGACCTTCTGACAACTAAGAAAATTGAGAAAAACCTACTTTTCTGATACTACTTGTCATGCCTTAAGTTGTTGATTTTATTGAACAAAGTGTCTTTTTTGATAACTTGATGCTCATTTTTCAAAAACAA
>Ga0078972_1009482_pt1:0-7500 | contig 19182 bp, 17 predicted proteins | sample YelNatPaOPGAMG01_FD_67568 | JGI IMG/M metagenome (GOLD analysis project Ga0078972, IMG submission 67568) | Hot spring thermophilic microbial communities from Obsidian Pool, Yellowstone National Park, USA - OP-RAMG-01 (SPADES assembly) (version 2) | ecosystem: Environmental > Aquatic >...
CGTTATTAGCGGTAAATTAGTATAACATATTCCTTCTTTGAGAAGCGATTCTGTTAGGGTGTGTGAGGGAAAAACTTGAATTGCGGATTTATGCGCCTTCCCTTAAGTTCGATCGAAAATTCACCGATAAAAAAATAGAAAGGAGGGGGCAAGATGGGTTTTATGGAGTGGACGGATAAAAACAAAACAAATGTAAAGATCTGCGACGAGCAGCACAAAAAGTTGTTTCAAATGGTAAATACACTGTACGAGGCTATGAAAGAGGGAAAAGGGAAAGACGTTATGGGGAAAATTCTCAACGAACTTGTGGACTACACCATCTATCATTTTTCAACAGAGGAAAGGCTTATGGAGAAGTATCGTTATCCTGGACTCATTTGGCATCAAAGAGAACACATGGAGCTTAAAGAGAAGGCAAAAGCTTTAAAGGAAAAGTTCGAGAGTGGGGAGTACATACTGAGTATCGATGTGATGAACTTTCTAAAGAACTGGCTAAATAACCACACGATAGGTTCTGATAAAAAATACGGCGAGTTCCTCAACAATCAGGGGGTAAGTTAACGACTGGAAAGGGATTGAAAAACCTTTATTTTTTCGTTCTTATCTGAAGATAGATTATGTATAGGATTCCCATACTTGAAGCGAGTGTAGCAGGTACTGCTGCTTGGGGGGTAAAAAAGGTGAGGGACAACCCTCCGGCGAGACCCCAGTTTTTGTAAGTCCCTAAGAGAATCAAACCTCGCAGGATCCTATCATTCAATTTCCAGAGTTTCCCAATGACCTCTATAATCCATCCAAAAATAAAGGTAGAAAAGATACACAAGATTACGGGAACGATCAGTTGAACAGGTTTCTGCAATATAAAATCCCGGTTAAGACCCGTTATCGTATAGGTAACGAGGAAGAAACCCCAATTAATGATACTTCCTTTTACAGGCTCGATCTTTCTTGACAAACCTGTCCTTATCAGGATTCTTGAAAAGATAAGGGGACCTATTATGAGTTCAAAAAGAACGGAGCACAGCTTGACAGGGTTAACGATTCCTGCTCCAAAAAAAACAAGAAATATTAAAGGTGTTATAAAGAGTCCGGAGAGATAAGCACCTATTGCCGCAAAAAGGACAAACTCGCTGCCCGCTTTAAGAAACAATGAAAATGGGATTACTGCAACGGCGGGGGGTACTTAAGAGATGATCACAAAGCCTGTCCAAAAATCAGCGTCCCTGATAAGGAGGGAGTTCAATAGCAAAAGAAGCCCACCATGGAAGCCGTAACTTACAACGGCACCTATAGCTGCTGGTATTAACATAGACTTCGTCGAACGAAAAACTGTGGAAGAGACTGTTGTAGTGGAAAGCGACATAATGAGGGCGAGGCATGGAAGGACAGTCGCCTTCAGAGAATACGCAGGATCCTCGAAGACCAAACCTAAAACCAACGACGAAAGGAGAATTAAATTCCTGTTTTTTATAAACCTTGCAAGGTGCCTCATTGTTTTTGTTCAAGAACCTGATGAAGGTGTTTTAACCGGCCGTCCTTTATTGTTCCTGTCTATTTCAAATTAGGCCCTTAGGTACTTTTACACATTTGATCCTTCACGTCAATAATTTCTCTCACAACATCCCGGAAGCCAAGATAAAAGGGTCATATTTACGACCTGCCCTTTTTAACCGTACGGTAAGGATTTGGAGGATGAAAGAGGGTCCTCTTTGACTTCTCAAAAATCATATGTTATTCTATATAACGACTCTTTTCTGTCCATGCAAGCAGAAGGGGGATTCAAGTTAAAAGTACAAAACGTTTCGCTCAGTTTTGGGGGAATTTCTGCCCTGACTGATGTGGAACTTTATCTGAAAGACCGTGAGATACTTGCAGTTATAGGCCCAAATGGGGCCGGTAAGACTGCTCTTCTCAACTGTATAAGTGGTTTTTATAAGCCCTGGAGAGGGGAGATATACCTTGAGGACAAAAAAATCACAGGAATGAGACCGGATCAAATTGCAAAGCTCGGAATAGCAAGGACTTTTCAAAATATTGGCCTCTACGTTGGACTTACGGTTTTCGAAAACATAATGGCTGCAAGGCACATTTTCATGTCCCAGAACCTGCTAACGGACGCCATATTTTATGGCTGGGCAAAAAACGAGGAGTTAAAACATAAGGGGGTGGCGGAAGAAATTATCGATTTTCTTGAACTTTCACCATGGAGTAAAAAGATAGTTGGGTCCTTGCCGTATGGTTTAAGAAAGAGGGTGGAGCTTGGAAGAGCAATCGCCCTTGAGCCAAAAATATTACTTTTAGACGAGCCGATGGCAGGCATGAACCTTGAAGAAAAAGAAGACATTGCAAGGTTTATTGTTGAGATATTTGACGGTCAGGGACAAGGTTATGAGAGTCCGGTTTTAAGAAATGGAATAAATAGCATCATTCTTGTTGAGCACGATATGGGGATAGTGATGGATCTCGCGGAGAGGATCGTCGTGCTGGATTTCGGCAGAAAGATAGCAGAAGGTTCGCCAGCGGAGATAAAAAACCACGAAAGGGTCATAAAGGCGTATCTCGGAGAAGACTGATGCTTGTCGTGCAAAATGTCGACGTTGTTTACATGAAGGTGATCCACGTCCTAAAAGGAGTATCTTTCGAATTAAAAGCGGGACAGATCGTGGCTCTCCTCGGCGCTAACGGAGCGGGAAAAACAACGACGCTGAAGGCTATATCCGGAATGCTCAAAACCGAGGATGGGGAGGTCAAGAAAGGTTTTATAGAGTTCGAAGGCAAGAGAATAGATGGACTTCTGCCTGAAGAGATATCCCGACTTGGTATAAGTCAGGTCATGGAGGGAAGAAGGATCCTTGAGCACTTGACTGTTGAGGAAAATCTCCTTGTTGGTGCTTACACAAGGAAAAATAAAAGGGAGGTAAAGGAGGATTTAGAACGGATATACTCCTGGTTTCCGAGGCTCAAAGATATGCGCTCCCGGGTGAGCGGGTATCTTTCGGGGGGTGAACAGCAGATGCTTGTCATCGGAAGAGCTTTAATGGCCAGACCGAGACTTATGCTTCTTGACGAACCATCGTTGGGGCTTGCCCCCCTTTTGGTTAAAGAAATATACGAGATAATAAGAAAGATAAATACGGAAACTGGGATGTCCATTCTACTTGTTGAGCAAAATGCAAGGGCTGCTCTTGATGTGGCGGACCGCGGATACGTATTGGAAAATGGCCGTGTTGTTTTCTCCGGACCAGCGTCGATACTCAGAGAGAGTGACATAGTGAGGGAGTTTTACATGGGGATTTCTTCTTCAGGTGAGAAGAGAAGCTTTAGAGAAGGAAAGACTTACAAAAGAAAAAAGAGGTGGATTTTTTGAGACAGTTTCGTGAAAAAGGAGATACACTTCCCAAAATCTTAAAGCACAACGCACGAGCACTTGGCGAAGCTCTTGCTATAGTCGAAAAAAGACATGGAACATGGGTTTCCATTGACTGGCATAAATACTTTAACAGAGTGAAAGAAATTGCGTATGGTCTTTTGTCCCTTGGGTTAAGAAAGAGAGACGTAGTCATCATTATTGGTGACAGTAGTTCGGAATGGTACTTCGTTGAGCTTGCCATACACTCTCTGGGAGCTGTCTCATTGGGAATGTCCCCAGAATCAAAGGGTTCTAAACTTGCCTCTATCACAAAAAAATTTGATGTCAGGTTTATATTCGCACAAGACCAGGAGCAGGTCGACAAAATTTTAAAACTGAAAGAGGATTTTCCTTCCCTTGAAAGGATTGTCTACTGGAAGTATAGAGGCCTTGGAAGGTCTTCCGATACAAGGCTTTTGGGGATAAAAGAACTTGTCGAAATGGGACGGCAAAAAGAAATTGATGACCCTGATTTGATTGACAATATAATTGAAGATATCGACCCTGACGACCCGTGCACCTTGGTTTTCACCTCTGGTATCAGTGGTGAGCCAAAAGCTGTTCTACATTCGCACAGAAGTATTCTTGAGAACGTGAGGAGGTATTTAGAGGTCGATACTTGGAAGAAGACTGACAGGATCCTTCCTTTCTTTTCACCTTTTGGGCTTGTAGATAAATGGTTTTGCCTTGGCTGCCATCTTCTGAGCGCAGCCACATTATACATCGGAGAAGACCCTCGGACCTATGTGGAAGACATGCGCGAAAGTAAACCGACGGTGGTTTTCTTTCCGGGATATGTTTGGGAAAAGATGGTAACGAGGATAGAGCAGAGGATCCGATATTCGGACCCAATAAAGAGATTTGTTTACAAGTCATTTACGAGGGAAAAGAATGAGAAGAAGAGAAGTTTGCTTTCTAATGCTTTGGAGTTTCTTGGCTTTTTTCTACTTTATAGACCATTAAAGAAATATCTTGGTCTTCTTGATGCGAGGCTTTGCTATAACCTTGGGCCCGTATTGAGCCGTAAAGTCTTTGATTTTTATCATTGTATAGGGGTTCCCCTCAAAAACCTTTACTGGACTTCAGAGACTGGGTTCATATCCGTACAAAGAGTAATAGAGGCTGAACCAGGGAGTATGGGTCTGCCCTTCAGAGACATAAGGGTGGGGATAACTGAAAAACAGGAGTTGGAGGTATCTGGAGGATATAGCTTCGGGACCTATGCGGACAAGCAAATTAGCATAGAAGGTTTGGGCACGAAAATCACATTCCGAACCGGTGATCTGGGAGTGGTAAAACTGGACGGAGAGATAGTAGTCATGGGCAGAAGGGAGGACTTTCCAATCAATTTTCACCAAGAAAAGTTTTCCACCCAGGTCCTGGAAAGTCTCCTTAGACTGAGTGCCACCATAAAAGATGCGTGGGTTTTTGGAGGTGGTCAGGGCAAGCCTCTCGCTGCTATTATCATCATCGACGAAGATAATGTAAGAAAGGTGATGGGAGAGAAGGGAATACATTATTTTGACTCGTCAGAACTGAGCCAAAAGGAGGAGGTTCTGGACCTTGTAAGTGAAGTTTTAAGTAGCATAAATAACGGGGTCCCACCTGAAGTTAGGATATTGAGATACCTCGTATTGCCAGAGAGGTTCTGGGTAGAAGACGAAACTGTTTCGTTCACCAGGAGATTAAGAAAGGGCTATCTTCTCAACGTTTATAGGGAAGTCATAGACGGTATATTGAAGGGGTTGGAAAAAATTACGATTCCCCTTCCAGGTCAAAGTAAAAAAGAGGAAATAGACGTACGCATAATGTCACTTGAAGGAGAAGAAAAATGAGCTTCTTTCTCCAGCTTGTCGTTACAGGTTTTGCATTGGGCATGATATATGCCCTTGTTGCAATAGGTTTTGTGATCATTCTTAAGAACTCCAATGCCTTTAACATAGCCCAGGGTCATTTCGTAATGCTCGGAGGGTATCTTGGCTACACTTTTCTCGTTCTCTTTGGCTTCCCCCTCTGGCTCTCGATTTTATGTACTGTCGCTATTGCTGCTTTGGGTGGGGTTATAGTAGAAAGAGTGGCCTTACGTCCGTTGATCGGTCAACCCGTCATCTCGATTATAATGATGACCATAGCGCTATCGAGCATCATAGAGGGGCTCGCGACTCTAATATGGGGTGGCGAATACAAAACTTATCATGGTGTGCTTCCTACCCTAACCATCAGGGTGGGAAGTATTTCCATACCCTCCGAACCTACGATCGGACTGTTTGTTTCAGCAGTAACAGTTGTTATTCTATTGCTCTTTTACCACTACACAAAGATGGGACTTGCGATGAGGGCGACTGCCGAGGATTTACAGGTTGTCCAGAGCGTAGGTGTAAAGGCGACGACTGTCTACGCGCTGTCATGGGTGATCGCTTTCGTCGTCGGTACAATAGGTGGGGTTTTGCTTGGTGCCATATCGGGTGTCATGACCCCCCTCGCTGAGATTGGCCTGAAAGCTTTCACTGTTGCCCTTCTTGGGGGGGTAAATTCTATCGGAGGCGCTATACCTGCAGGGATTATAATTGGGATCCTCGAAAACGTATCTGCTGGTTATCTCGATCCTCTACTCCCACGGGGAGGGCTCGCTAGTGTCTTTCCTTTCATAGTAATGTTGATCGTTCTAATTTTGAAACCCCATGGGCTTTTCGGTTTGAAAAAGATAGAAAGGATTTGAAATGAGAAATTTGTATGGAAAAGAGCTAAATCTGTTCAGGTCAAGACGGGATTGGTCAATTTTCGCCATCTTTCTTTTTGGCATACTGACATGTCCTCTTTTTCTTTCAGACAGAGCTCTCACTATCCTGACAATGATCGGAATCGCCATTGTGAGTGTTCATGGGCTTAACTTGCTGACAGGTTACTGCGGACAAGTGTCATTGGGGCATGTTGGCTTTATGGCCGTGGGGGCTTATATATCAGCTGTTTTAACATCCAGGTTGGGTATCCCCTTTGTACTTTCGCTACCAGTAAGTGCTATAGGAGCGGGTTTGGTGGGATTAATTTTCGGGCTACCATCTCTGAGAATAAAAGGTTTCTACCTAATTATGTCAACAGTTGCAGCGCACTTCATAGTTATCTGGTTTGTGATCCAGCTCCACGATGTTACGGGAGGTTCGGATGGTCTTCCAGTCCCCAAACCATCGATAGGGTCTTTTGTTTTCGATACGAAGGCCAAGTACTTTTACCTTGTGTCATTTTTTGCCATCCTCTCCACAATCGTAGCTTACAACATTGCAAGAGGCAGAGTGGGGAGGGCTTTTATCGCCATAAGGGATCACGAAATTGCCGCAGAGGTCATGGGGATAAATCTATGGAGTTACAAGCTTCAAGCTTTTTTTGTTGGCTGTGTTTACGCTGGAGTAGCGGGTGTTCTTCTTGTCCATTATTACGGTTTTGCGAGCGTTGACCAATTTCCCTTTATGGATTCGGTTTGGTACTTGGCCATGCTTATCGTTGGTGGAATGGGAAGCACATTCGGAGCGGTCGTGGGTGCTATCTCCTTAAAACTTTTGGACGAACTTGTAGTAGTGGCAGGACCCGCACTGGCAAAAATGTTTCCCGCAGTTGCTGCGCAGTTCGCGGCATCTTTGAGTTTGATCGTTAGGGGCTTGATAATCGCTATCTTTCTGGTATTTGAACCGAGAGGATTATTACATAGATGGGAAGTAATAAGGTCCTATTTCAGACTTTGGCCATTTTCAACCGAGGAGAAAGATTGAGGGGAGGTGAGATTTATATTCCAATTGTACAAAAAAAAATGGGGGGAGGACAATGATCAAAAGATCTCTATTCTTCATTGTTTTTGTGGGTTTGTTCTTGGTTGTATTTCAAGGCTACTCTCAGGCGGCTAAGAAACTGTACATTGGAGGCTCCTTCGCTCTTACCGGTGCGTACGCTGAGGATGCAGCCGCGGTTCTTGCGGCCTTTGAAGACTACGCCAAGTATGTAAATGAGACAAAGAAGCTCGCTCCATGGAGAAAAGAAAGCTGGTCACCAGATATAGAAGTAGAGGTGATGTGGAGGGATGACGAGTTAAAGCCTGCAAA
>Ga0078972_1009482_pt1:12500-19182 | contig 19182 bp, 17 predicted proteins | sample YelNatPaOPGAMG01_FD_67568 | JGI IMG/M metagenome (GOLD analysis project Ga0078972, IMG submission 67568) | Hot spring thermophilic microbial communities from Obsidian Pool, Yellowstone National Park, USA - OP-RAMG-01 (SPADES assembly) (version 2) | ecosystem: Environmental > Aquatic...
CTGTTTACTAAAAACACAGGACTCTGCAAACTCGTAAGAGGATGTATAGGGTCTGACGCCTGCCCGGTGCTGGAAGGTTAAGGGGATACGTTATCCTGAGCCAATCAGGAGAAGCGTTGAACCGAAGCCCCAGTAAACGGCGGCCGTAACTATAACGGTCCTAAGGTAGCGAAATTCCTTGTCGGGTAAGTTCCGACCTGCATGAATGGCGTAACGACTGCCCCGCTGTCTCAACCAGGGACTCAGCGAAATTGGAATGGGGGTGAAGATACCCTCAACCCGCGGCAAGACGGAAAGACCCCGTGAACCTTTACTACAGCTTGACAGTGAACTTCGGGATAGTATGTGTAGGATAGGTGGGAGGCTGGGAAGTGCTGGCGCCAGCTGGCATGGAGCCGTCCTTGAAATACCACCCTTACTGTCTTGGGGTTCTAACTCGGGCCCGTCATCCGGGTCGAGGACACTGTCTGGCGGGTAGTTTGACTGGGGCGGTCGCCTCCAAAAAGGTAACGGAGGCGCGCAAAGGTCGGCTCAGGCTGATTGGAAACCAGCCGTAGAGTGCAAAGGCATAAGCCGGCCTGACTGTGAGACCTACAAGTCGAGCAGATGCGAAAGCAGGCCTTAGTGATCCGGTGGTCCCGCATGGAAGGGCCATCGCTCAACGGATAAAAGGTACTCCGGGGATAACAGGCTTATCTCCCCCAAGAGTTCACATCGACGGGGAGGTTTGGCACCTCGATGTCGGCTCATCCCATCCTGGGGCTGAAGTAGGTCCCAAGGGTTTGGCTGTTCGCCAATTAAAGGGGTACGTGAGCTGGGTTTAGAACGTCGTGAGACAGTTCGGTCCCTATCTGCCGTGGGCGCAGGATAACTGAGAGGAGCTGTCCCTAGTACGAGAGGACCGGGATGGACGGACCTCTGGTGCACCAGTTGTCACGCCAGTGGCACAGCTGGGTAGCTAAGTCCGGAAGGGATAACCACTGAAGGCATCTAAGTGGGAAGCCCACCTCAAGATTAGTTATCCTGTCCGGTAGCGATACCGGACTAAGACCCCAGATAGACTATCTGGTTGATAGGCTGGTGGTGTAAGCGCTGCGAGGCGTTGAGCCTACCAGTACTAATAGGTCGACCGCTTGGCCATACTTCTAAATCAACATATATGGTTGTCAATAAGTTTGCTAAAAGTTTGCCCGGTGACCATGGCGGAGGGGAAACACCCGTTCCCATCCCGAACACGGAAGTTAAGCCCTCCAGCGCCGATGATACTGCAGGGGCGACCCTGTGGGAAAGTAGGTCGTTGCCGGGCTTTTTTATTTCAGGAAATCGGATAAACGGTCGTAGATGTGAACCCCCAGGTTTTTCATTTGCTCTATTGCTTCTTCCGTAGTCTTCGGATCTACTCCCCTTGAAAGTTCAAGAATGAGATGAACAGGATACCCTCTTTTAATTGCGTCCTTTATGGTGGAGAAAACGCAGTAGTCTATTGCGAGGCCAAAGACGACGAGTTCCTGGATCTTTAGTGTCTTGAGGATTGATCCGAGTTCTGTTTCAAAACCCCCATCGTCCTGAAAGGCAGAATAGCTGTCGTATAGTGGATTTTGCCCTTTTTTTACGACCCTGTCTATAAGTTCTTCCCTTATGATAATTTTTGCACCCTCTGTATTTTGCACGCAGTGGGGAGGCCATAATGTCTGCCTCCTTTGTCCAACGACTATTTCCTCAAAAGGTTTTCTTTGAGGGTGGTTTGTGAAGAAAGAGATGTGATTCGGAGGGTGCCAGTCTTGTGTAGCGATGACTAAGAACCCTTTGTTTTTCAGTATTCTAAGCGCCTGTTCTACGGCCTTTATGTATTCTTGATCAGTTCCTGGGACTTTCAAGTTTCCATTTTTCACTTCCGTGAAATCAGCTTGGATGTCCACGAGAATGATAGATGTGTTCGTAGGGTCTATTGGCATTTTCGTCCTCCTTCGTTGACTTTGTTTTTTCTTCTGGTATAATAATAAAAAAAGCGGGCATAGCTCAATAGGTAGAGCGCAAGCTTCCCAAGCTTGATGTCGCGGGTTCGATTCCCGTTGCCCGCTCAATTTTATTTCGAGTCGACTCTTTTTCGTAAAAGGTCAGGGTTTTAAGGTGTTCTAAAACTCGATTCGTGATTTTGGGGCTTTTATAGTATTTTTTTCTTGACATTTATAGGATAAATTTGTATTCTATACAAAGATATGATAAAACTTACAGAGAGACAACGGGAAGTTTTAGACTTCATACTTAGTTACAGGAAGACCCATGGTTTCCCCCCAAGTATAAGGGAAATCATGGATAAATTCAGTTTTAGATCCCCCAGAACCGTATCTAATTATCTTGAGGTTTTGGAGAAAAAAGGAGCTTTAAGAATTCACAGAAGAAAAACGAGGGGGATAGAGGTTATAAAGAAAGAGGAAAATATCCCCATTCTTGGAAGGATTCCCGCTGGTTTCCCAGAAGAACCCTTTGAGGATGTTGAAGAATATCTTCCAGTTGATCCAGACTTTTTTGGGAAAGGGACTAAATTCGCGGTTAGGGTAAAAGGGGATTCGATGGAAGGGGTCGGTATAAAAGATGGGGATATTGTTATAATCCGGAAGCAACCTGATGCAGATGATGGCCAGATTGTTGCAGCCCTAATAGAAGGGGAGGTTACTCTTAAAAGGTTGAAAAAGACCTCCAAAAAAGTAGAACTAAGGCCGGAGAATCCCCGTTACGAAATCATATATTTCGAACCTCCAGATCAACCGCAAATCTTAGGTGTTATGGTGGGACTCATAAGGAGAGTATAAGATGTTTTCCCACCTCCATGTGAGGAGTTCTTATACTTTCCTCTTTGGCACATCAAAAGTGGAGGATCTTTTAAAGAAAGCTAAAGATATTGGATTTAAAGCTTTGGCCCTAACTGATAAAGGTGGACTTTACGGAGCAGTAAAATTCACAAAACTTGCTCTTAATCTTGGAATAAAACCTGTTATCGGTATTGAAGCTCCCCTCGATGATGGCACAATCCTTGTTCTTATTGTGAAAAATGATGAGGGATATAAAAACATAGTAAGATTGATTAGCACTTCAAAACTTAAAAAGGGCGGGATCTTTTTTATAGAAGATATCCTTGAGAACTCAAAAGGACTTATCTGTCTTACAGGAGGGAGAGATGGAAAATTGTGGCGGATTGCTCAAGGGGTGGAGAAAAGGGAAATCCTGAATTTTCTCCTTAAACTTAAGGATGTATTTAAGGATGATCTTTACATCGAAATCCAAAATCTTGGTCTTGAGGAGGATTTAAAAGTCTTGCACGAACTGATGGAAATTTCAAAAATGTTGGGGATAAAGGTATTAGGAACAAATTCCGTAACATTTCTGGAAAGGGAAGATTACAGGATTCACAAAATCCTTGTAGATATACAGAGGATCGTACATAAAAGGAATGTTTCCCCTCTGCCTTCCTGCGAGTTCTATTTAAAATCTCCTGAGGAGATGAAAGATATCCTTCCTGAACAGGCTATAAAATGTACAGAAGAGGTAGTAGATAAGATTGAATTTGAACTCAAGCTTTTCAAAATCCATCCTCCAAGGGTTTTTGAGAATGATGAAAAAAGACTTTTTGAGATATGCTTTAGGAATCTTGCCCATAAGTTTCGACCCTTAAGGCTCGAAATTTTAAAAAGGCTTTGGAGTGAGTTAGAACTTATAAAATCGAGAGGTTTTTCAAGTTACTTCCTTGTTGTGCATGACATAGTCTCTTACGCAAAGAAAAAGGGTATAAGATGTAGCATAAGAGGCTCAGCTGTAAGTTCTCTCGTAAGTTATCTCCTTTTCGGTGGGGTAGACCCTATAAAACACAGACTACTCTTTGAAAGATTTTTAAACGATGGAAGATTTGATCCTCCCGATATAGATGTGGATTTTGACTCTGAAAGAAGGGAGGAGGTACTAAGATACACAATCGAGCGTTTTAGAGAGAAGGCTGCTCTCATCTCTACTTTTCCAACCTTTAAGGCAAGAAGTGCAGTAAGGGAAATAGCCCTTGCTATAGGGAAGAATCTAAAAGATCTCCATTCCCTTACCGATTGTCTTCCCTATTATCTCTCCCCTAAAGATGTAATTTCCGCTTTAGATGAACTGCCTGAACTCAAAGAGAGCCCTCTTAAGAAAGAAAAAGGGATTCTCGAGGTTTTACCTAAATTCGAAGAGCTTCCAAGACAGCTTTCGACCCATCTTGGCGGAGTTATTGTATCAGAAAAACTTTTAGATCTCGTTCCCCTTGAGCTTTCCCCTAAGGGTTACCCCATTTCCCAGTATGAGGGGAAAGATATTGAGATACTTGGACTTCCCAAGTTCGATCTCTTAGGTTTAAGGATGCATACTGCTATCTCAAAGACCCTATCTTATCTCAAAGAAAGAGGTGTGGAAATAGACCTTGATAGGATCCCTCTAAACGACAGAAGGACTTATGAGCTCTTGAGCTCAGCTAAAACAGTAGGTGTATTTCAGGTTGAATCGCCAGGTCAGAGGCAACTTATAGGGAGATTAAGACCTACGAGATTCTCTGATATTCTCGCAGAGATTTCTCTTTTTAGACCCGGCCCAGTACAGGCTGATATGATAAGACCCTTTTTGAGAAGGAAGCACAAAATTGAGAAGGTTGAATATCTCCATCCCACACTTATATCTATCCTTAAAGAGACTTACGGAGTTTTTATTTACCAGGAACAGATTCTGAAAGTGGTCTCAAAGTTCACAAAGAAAGGGCTTGATTGGGCTGATAGTTTTCGTAGGTCAATGACCCATGATAAGAGTTTATTAGAAATGGAAAAGCTGAAAGAGGAATTTATTGGTTTATGTATAAAAGAGGGTTATTCAAAAGAACTCGCAGATCGAGCTTGGAAACAAATTTCTGCATTTGCCTCTTATGGATTTTGCAAAGCCCATGCTGCAGCTTTTGCATATATTACCTTCCAATCTGCATATCTCAAGGCCCATTTTCCCCTTGAATTCTATCTCGGGCTTCTCAATTCGGGGAACATAGGAACATATCCTGAAAGAGTGATATTTAATGAGGCTCGCAGATATTTCCCAGTTTATCCACCCCATGTTAATTCGAGTATGGTTGAATATACAAGGGAAAATGAAGGGATAAGAGTTGGATTATGTGCCATAAAAGGGATAGGGCCAAAAATCGCAGAGAGAATAGTAAGGGAAAGAGAAGAAAGGGGTCCCTTTGAGTCCATAAACGATTTTGTCCTAAGAGTAAAACCTACAAAGAGGATAAAAGACACACTTTGGGCTATAGGTGCTTTTGAGGGTTTAGAAATTTATGGACGAAAGATTGCTTGAACTTGCGCTCATAGAGGAAGAATATCTAAGGATAAACATTTTTACCCATCCACTTGCTCCATTTAGAAAAGAGCTTGAAGAATTAGGAGTTATAAAAAGTAAGGATCTTGCCTCACTAAAAGGGGGTAGTAATGTTAAAGTGGCAGGAAGGGTGGTACTTGTTCATACACCTCCCACAAAAAGCGGTATAAGGATAATGTTTATAACAATAGAGGATGAATACGGGCTAATAGACCTTACTCTTCTTCCTGAAGCGCAGAAGAGATATTCCAGAACCCTGCTTCTCAATTCTCTTTGTTACTTTGAAGGGACTCTAAGAAAATATGGAAAAAGGAGCATCTCAATAACAATAGAACGTATAATCCCCCTTGGGGAGATATTAAGTGGAATCATCGAGACAAAAAAGGATTTGGGGTAGCCATAAGTGGAACCCCTCTTTTTGACAAATTCTCTAAGACAAAAGGGTAAGGCTCTAAATACTCAATCTCAAGTTCCTCAGAGGATGCCGTAAACTCCCGTAAAACTCTTGATACTTCCCCAATTCCGGACGGACCAAAAACTTCAAACATACATGCGGGCCAAGCATAGACCCCTGCAGTTTGTAAATTCCTAAGGCCCAAGATCTGAGATTCGAAATATTCTCTTTTTGCCCCGCTTATCTTTTCAAAGGATTCTGGATCGTATCCCTTCAGACTTACTCGAACGTAGACCCTTTTAAATTTAGAGAGGGTTTTTGCAAATTCAGGATAAATTCCGAAAAGGATCCCGTTGGTTTCCAAAATAAAATCCACATTGGGTTCAATCTCCAAAACCTCTCTTATCAGGTCCAGGAGATGGAAAAACGATTTTTTTCCAAGAACCGTCTCCCCACCAGATATTCTGACCTTGTTACCCTTTTTATTCTTTAATATCTTTATCAATCTTCTCGCTACCTCCAGAGGAGACAGAAAAAAACCGGGAGTACCTAAAGGGTCTCTATTCCTCCTGTAATTCCAGCAGTACGCGCAAAGGAGGTTGCAACCAACCACGTCCGCGGTAGATATTCCTCCATAGTAACGAGCAAAACGGAAACGTTGGTATTTACGCCTACTATCGACCATAACTTCTGATTCAACTTTTTTAGATCTTTCTATGGGATCAAAAGGATACTCCATAATTGGTTGCATTGAATTCTTACCACATTCCTGGTTAGAAAATAACGCCTTGTGAAATTATTCCCTTGACATCTCCCCCCTTTCTCTTTAAAAATTAGGAGATCAAGGAGGAGGGAGAGTATGTTACTTGAAGGTGTGAAGGTTGCAATAATAGGTTTCTCAACTGT
>Ga0078972_1009483_pt1 | contig 19179 bp, 16 predicted proteins | sample YelNatPaOPGAMG01_FD_67568 | JGI IMG/M metagenome (GOLD analysis project Ga0078972, IMG submission 67568) | Hot spring thermophilic microbial communities from Obsidian Pool, Yellowstone National Park, USA - OP-RAMG-01 (SPADES assembly) (version 2) | ecosystem: Environmental > Aquatic > Thermal...
CTGTTAGCGCATCGGGTTCTTCTGTTACAGCTACCAATTCATCCTATAACGGTTCATTGGCAGCAGGACAAAGTACATCCTTTGGCTTCCAGGGAACAGATTCAGGTACTGTTTCACCTGCTACCTCATTTACTCTGAACGGACAGCCTTGTGGTTCAACAAGCAGTGGATCACCTACAACAACAGCTGCTGCTGCTACAACTACAACCAGGGCTGCTGCTACAACAACTACAGCTGCTGCCACAACCACAACAGCTGCTACCAATTCAGGTACTACATCTACTCCGGCTGCCACATTGTGCAATACCTCAGGTACTGCCAATAACCAAACAGCACCTTTGGCCGGCGGTAAATATGTATTGTCTGTAGACGAGTGGGATTCAACTGCCGCAATGTGCGTAAGTACAGACGGTGGCGCTGATTTCAAAGTGACAAGCTCCAGCATCGCCCAAAGCGGTAGCCAGCAATACACTCCGGGTGCTTACCCGGACATCATTGCCGGACGTCACCCATTTGGTGGCAGTCCTATATCAGAGAACACAGATGGTCTGCCTCTTCAGGTTTCAAGCCTGAACAGCGGAACGGTTACTTCATGGTCAACCGTTGAGAACCCATCTGATGGAACTTATGATGTAGCTTATGACAACTGGTTTGACCCGTCTTCATCTCCAACCCTGCCAACAGGTGAAGAAATGATGATTTGGTTGAACCACAATGGTGCACAGCCTGCAGGTTCACCTGTTAGCTCGGCCACTATTGACGGTATTCCGTTCACTATCTGGGCTGCTCAGGTAGCAAACTCAGGTGGCGGTCACTGGGAAGACGTTTCATATGTCATGAATACGACTACTTCATCTGTCACCAATCTCAATATAGCTGCCTTGGCACAGAATTCAATAGCTCTTGGTTACATGAAGAGCAACTGGTATCTGGATGCTATTGAAGCTGGATTTGAGATCTGGGACGGAGGCACAGGACTTGCTACCAATAGCTTCTCCTTCAGCTCAGGCTCAGCATCTGCACCAACCACAACAACAGCTGCACCTACTACAACTACATCAGCACCTACAACCACTACAGCTGCTGCTACAACCACTACAGCTGCTGCCACTACAACCACATCGGCTCCCACCAACGGATCATCAGGCTCTTCTACCATCACAAGTTCATATCCTTTGGGTACGAATGCGGCTGCATGGGACGGATACCTGCTTGATTCAGACATACCTTCACTTCTTTCAGGTGCCGATCTGAAGCTGATTAGGTTCCCCGGTGGTTCCACTGCAGATAACTATGACTGGCAGACAAATACGGTGAGCGGTAATACGCAATCTGTAGACTTTGCCCAGTTCTCAGGTGTAACAGCTGCAGCAGGTGCACAAAAACTGATCACTGTCAACTATGGATCAGGTACTCCCGCAGAAGCTGCCGCATGGGTAACTCAATCTATGTCAACAGCAAATGAAAACGTAGCCCTCTTTGAAATAGGAAACGAGGAATACGGTTCATGGGAAACAGACAACCACGCAAATCCGCATGTACCAAGTTCATATGCCACCAACGCACTTACCTTCATGCAGGCTATGAAATCAGCCGATCCCAATGTCCAAATAGGTATTCCTTGGGGCATGAACGGCAACTTGGCAGGCGGATCCGGTGCTCCAAGCTGGCAGACATGGGATGACACTATCCTTCAAGCAGATGCCCAAGACATCAACTGGGTAGATGTACACTTTTATCCGTTCAACGGCACTCCGACGGAGAGCGTCCAACAGATAATGGCTCAAATAGGTGTCATACCTACTCTTGCCGGTAACGTACACACGGCACTGAATACATATGACCCATCGGCTAAATTCGTAGTCGGTGAGACCAATATGTCCAATGCCTCAAACGTATGGAACGAGCAGACTGTAGGTGCTTTGTTTGCAGCTGCAGATACCCTTGAATGGCTAAGCTATGGTGCCCAGTCTGTTGACTGGTGGGACATCCACAACTATGGTTCACTTTCAGGAGGTGACTTTGGACTTTTGTCTTCAAACACTACAGAAGGTCCTATAGACACTCCTCAGCCTCCATACTATGGATACCAGCTGGCTTCTCACTTGGCAGTTCAAGGAGCAACTCTTTCCAACCTCTTCCTTGGTTCTGAGCCTGCCGCAGGTTCTACATCTAACTCAGGTGTAACAGCTCCTACGGTTCCAGGTACCAACCTTTACGGATGGGGCTCCAAGCTTCCAAACGGTGGATATGCAGTACTTCTTGAAAACTCCAACTCAAGCTCTTCAAGTGTTACAACAGCAAGCGTTGGATTATCAGGAGTATCTTCTGCCACCAGCTACACCTATGACAATGCAGACCCTGCAATAGTTTCAGGCACGATGGATCTTTCATCTGGAACTATTTCACTTCCTGCTGAATCAATAGTTGTACTTACCTCAGGTGAAGGATCTGCTCCTGTAACAACCACCACATCTACTCCTACTAACTCAGGTACTCCTACTAACTCAGGTGCTACCACAACAACATCATCAGCTCCTGTTACAACCTCGGGAGCATGCTCTGCTACCATGACTATCTCCAGCCAATGGGCCGGTGGCTTTACAGCTAATGTAAACGTCACTGCAGGTTCATCGGCTATATCAAGCTGGTCTGTAGGATTTAACCTTCCTTCAGGTTCTGCTATTACCAACTCATGGTCAGCAACTGTTAGCGCATCGGGTTCTTCTGTTACAGCTACCAATTCATCCTATAACGGTTCATTGGCAGCAGGACAAAGTACATCCTTTGGCTTCCAGGGAACAGATTCAGGTACTGTTTCACCTGCATCTGTGAGCTGTTCATAGATCACAACTTATAGTCATCGAGAGACCGATAAGATCTCTTGAGAACTAACATAAAGGCCTCGTGAATATTCACGAGGCCTTTATGTATGTGTGTCTGCTTACAGATTGAAAAGTAATCTCAATATGAGCAGGTGTATCGAGGGTGAATTATTGCTATGGTAGAGATCTGGAAATATCTTGATAGATTTCTAATTTATCTAAAAATCTAAGGGTTCTGTATTGAGTGCATTGATAAGTTCACGAAGGCGGCCTTGGTGTAATTTATCAAATTGGAAAGATATTCTTTCTAATGAAAGATGATCGTTGTCATGAATCTCAATTTTGGATGGGGGAGTTTTCTTTATTTTTGTTCCCCCTGTTATATCTATAAATTGTTCTGACAACTCGTTGCAACGCTGTTCGTTTGGAGCTTTTTGTAATCTAATAATCAAAGTGTTGTTGATAAAACGGCGTGAATGATAATTGGAATAAAAATGTATTACTTCCTCTTTTGCTTCATGTATATCGTCTGTAATGAAGTAGAGCGAAGCGTCGTCTCTGTCGGCAAGTCCGTGATCATAAACTTGCAGATTGACAAAATCTTCCCATATCCTCCAGTAAGGAGATTGATCTGCTTCGACTAAGACAATAGGAGCAGGCTCTGCTTTGCCGGTTTGGACAAGGGTTAACAATTCAAAACATTCATCCAATGTCCCGAATCCTCCGGGAAGTACCAAGAAACCCGATGATTCTTTCAGCAGCATTAATTTTCGAGTGAAAAAATATTTCATCTCAACTAATTTCTGTCCGGCAGAAACCCATGAATTTGGTTGATTTTCAAATGGCAATCGTATATTAACTCCTATCGCCATATTCGCTCCGGCCCCTTCACTTCCAGCAGCCATGATGCCTGGGCCGGCACCGGTAACTACCATCCATCCCTCTTGGGCGAATATATGTGCCAATTCCTTTGTGCGTTCGTACAGAAGAGTTTCCGGAGCGATGCGCGCTGATCCAAAGATCGTTACTTTTCTTATTTCCTTATACGGGGCGAACATAGCAAAGGCTTTAGACATTTCGTTAATGGCAGCGGCTGCCAATTTAAGATCTAAACGATCATTATGATTACGTATTAATTCGACTGCACCATAAATTAATTGACGTTTGATATCAAGATTTTCGGTGGTGTTTGATTGGGAGCAAAGTTCATCTAAGAGAAGCTTTTCTTCTTCAGTCAATTCTATATAGTTACCAACCATTTAGTATCCAATCCATTAAAGATCTTTTGATTAAGATGAGCTTCATAAAAATGATGTATAAGTTTTCGACTACAACAACGCTAGGTAGCTTTTGTGTCTATAAGCCAGATAACTTTTTTGGCTCTTATCATAGATGCCGGAAGCGGCTTTCCCGTGCTGATAGCCTTGAGGGCATCATGTTTTTCTTCTCCCATGACACAAATAACGGCCAAGTCAAATTTTCTTATTGCAGCAAGAGTTAACGTGACTCGTTGATGGATATTTGCCCCTGAAGGATCTAAATTGTTCACAACAAGTTTTTCATTAACATCAGATAAGGCCGTAGAATTGGGAAACAAGGAAGCAGAATGTCCGTCCGGACCGAATCCCAATTGAATGAGGCTGAGATTTTTACCGGTGATTAATGTTTCGTATGCATTAGGATCCGAGCAGTTCATATCATGCAAAAGACTATTGTTCAAGCCATAACCATCCATAACGGAACGAACCATCTTGTAATTGGAGTCAGGGTGGTTTTTATCTACGCACCTCTCGTCAACTAAAAGCCATTCAATATTTTTGAGTAGGTGATTGCCGGTTGCACATAAAGCTTCCATGCAGGCCTTCCCAGAAGATCCGCCGGAAACGGCAAATGCTAAGTTCGATGCCTCTCTCAATGGCATAGATCCATTCATATGATTCTCTAAATGTACGGTGACTATATCTTTATAGACACTAGGTACATCATCGCATATTTGTACTTCACCGTAAAAAGAATTAAAATCTATAGAGTTTGCCACTGTCTACCGCTTGCTTGAATAAGTCGTTCAGCTTCAATGGGTCCGAAACTACCTGATTGGTATCGAGCGAGAGGAGGCTCTCCTTGAGAAAATGATTCTTGTATGGGAGCAACTATTTTCCAAGCCTGTTCTACTTCATCTGTCCTGATAAAAAGCATAGGATCTCCTATCATGGAATCAAGCAACAAGCGTTCGTAGGCGTCTACCGTTACTTCCGGAAAAGCGTCCTGATAGGAAAAATTCATCGATACGCTTTTGACCTTAAAACCGGGACCAGGTATTTTTGCTCCAAAAGAGAGACTTATTCCTTCGTCCGGTTGGATTCTGAGTGAGAGAACATCCGAACGAAGGTCTCTGGAAAAGCGTCCCGTAAAAGGGAGATGAGGAGGTCGTTGGAAAACCATGGATACTTCCGTAATTCTCTTTTTCAGCCTTTTGCCAGTTCTGACATACATGGGTACGCCAGCCCAGCGCCAATTGTCTACATAGAGGCGGGTGGCAATGTAAGTCTCAGTCTCAGAATTTGGGCTTACGCCATCCTCTTCCCGATAGCCAACTACTTTCTTCCCGTCTATCTCTCCCGAGGCATACTGAGCTCTCACTACGTTATTGACCTGTTCGTCTACGTCGGTAATTTCTACCGCTTTCAGCAATTTAACTTTTTCATCACGGATACCACCTGATTCCATGGAAGACGGAGGTTCCATCAGCGTCAGAGAAAGAACCTGCATAACATGATTTTGTACGATGTCACGCAGTGCTCCCGCTGTTTCATAGAACGCTCCTCGGTGCTCCACACCCAAAGATTCCGCAACCGTTACTTGGACATGATCCACATATCGCCGATTCCAAATAGGTTCAAAGATCGCATTGGCAAACCGAAGGGCCAATACATTCTGTACTGTCTCTTTACCCATGTAATGGTCAATGCGAAATATCTGGTCTTCTTCAAAAGCAGTGTGCAGATCGATATCAAGTGCTTTGGCACTGTCTAAATCAACACCAAATGGCTTTTCAACAACAAGCCTGACAAAATTATCTTCGTGTTTTGGTTGATTGCACCCAACAGATTTTAGCCCATCGGCTACAACGGAAAAAAGTTTTGGGATAGTGGCCAGATAGTAGACTCTGTTTCCGCCTATATTGTGCGCCTCGTCAACTTCCGATAAGACCTTATCCAGCCGCTTAAAAGTATCCTGTGATAAATAGTCGCCGGAAACATATCTGAATCCTTTTGCATAGCTCGCCCAAACTCCATCAGGGTCAGCTATATCCTTTGTGGCTTCATAGACGATATTCCTGAATCCATCGTCGTCTATTTCACTGGAAGCGGCTCCCACAATGGTGAATTCATTCGGGAGTTCTCCTCTGACAGCCAGATGACACACAGCCGGAAGTATTTTTCTGCTGGCAAGGTCACCGGTGGCACCAAAAATTACCAAAGCCAGTGGACGCGGTTTACGCTTCTCTCCATTCAACTGGGAAGCAAGCATATTGGTTAATAGTGACTCTTCGGATTTTGCGTCTAAGTGATTTGATGAGTTAGTCACCTGAGCTACTTTCTGTCATGCTGTAATGTTTCTACGGCATGACCTCCGAATTGATTTCTAAGGGCGGCTAAAAGCTTGTTGGAAAAAGCTGTCTCTCCGTCGCGCTGAGAAGAGAACCTTCGATACAGCGAAAGGGTAATTACTTCCAAAGGCACTCCGCGCTCAATGGCTTCTTCGACTGTCCAGCGACCCTCTCCGGAATCGACAACATGACCTTCAATGGCTTCGAAGTGAGATTCTTCTCTCAATGCAATTTCTGCCAACTCCAAGAGCCACGATCTTACTACCGATCCATAACGCCATATTGAGGCAATCTGATGTAAATCAAGGTTGAATTCATCGGCCGCATCCATCAATTCAAAACCTTCAGCGTAGGCTTGCATTAATCCATATTCGATACCGTTATGCACCATCTTGACAAAGTGTCCGGCTCCGCAAGGGCCTACATGCGCATAGCCGCCTTCTGGTGCAAGAGTAGTAAATACAGATTCGACCTTTGCAACTGCATCCTTGGAACCTCCGACCATCAGACAATAGCCGTTGTCGAAACCCCATACCCCTCCGGAAGTCCCGGCATCTACAAAACCTATATTTTTCTTAGCAAGTTTGGTGTTGTAGGTAAAAGCAGTCTTATAATTAGAATTACCGCCGTCAATGACTATGTCACCGTCTGACAAAAGATCAAATAGTTTATCAATGGTATCATCTGTCGGCGCACCTGCCGGCACCATAACCCATACGGCTCTGGGTGGCTTCAGGTATGCAACCATCTCTTCCATGGTGCTTGCCGTTTTAATGGAGTATTTTTCCAGGTTTTTTCTTGACTCTTCCCCAATATCAAAACCAATTACGTCATGGCCTCCATCTGCAAGCCTTCTGCACATATTGGCCCCCATTTTGCCAAGTCCTATCATGGCTATTTGCATGTTAATATATTTCCTTTCTAAATAAACTCCGGCAGGCTAAATTGCTGCTTTACATATATTGTCTGTTGATGTCTGTATTGTCTGTTGCCGTTTGCGGCGTGCAAAAGGCTGTCAAAGAAGCTCTGAGATATCATCGACGGATATCCGTAGCACCCTTCGTCCGTGATTTTTAAGGCTTTGATAGTCTCCTATAGACTGGGCATTAACCAGCACGGAAAAATCATAATTCTTACCGGGGATAACTACATCTTGCAGAGGGGAATTTTCAATGATCTGGATAGCCACGACTTGGTTGGGACCTCCTTTGTGCAGCTGACCTGTGGAGTGTAGGAATCGCGGACCATAGCCTGCTGTAACGGCAATACTGTCATTACGGTCTCGTAATCTTTTTCGCAAAGTTTCGAGTTCTGTTTCACTGCCATAGGGCAGGTATGCCTGAATGGAAATATAGTCGTTTTCCCGTAGATTTTCTTTTAGGAAACCCTCTAAAGCATCAGGAGCCTGGCTTGGGATATTTTGGATGGGGAGTTGACTAAGGACTGTGTTGGTGTTGGCCTTTGATTCGGAGACATTTGGTTCGTCGAATGGGTCTATCTCTAGAACATGCCCAATGGTGGCAGTAGCCAGCTCCAATCGATAAAACTGCGAGGCTAGTTCGTTTGCTGATTTTAGATTTAGTTCGATATTGAATCTGTCTTCACCGTGTTCGTTATCAGATGTAGGCACGGGTACGCATCCCAATCCGTGTTTCCCAGTCGATTCGGCGACAAGCTGTTCTATCCAAAGGCCAAACAATCTTTGTTCCTCCGGAACTTTAATCGTCAATTTATTTTTACCTTCAAGAGCTGCCTGTCCTGCTTTTATGCCTAGCTCAACCGCTTCTTGTACATCTGTTTCGGCAGCCAATTCACATAACTCTTCGATATCATAACCAAGCAGTGCCGCCGGCACCAAACCAAAATAAGAGAGTACGGAATAACGTCCGCCTATATCGCTGCGATTGGAAAACACTTTATTGACAGACAGCTCTTCTCCCAATTGGGAAAGTTCCGTTCCGGGATCTGTTATAAAAGCATACCGGTTGGGATCTGTCAGTCTACTTTTGGCATGGGCAAACAATACATTTGGTTCAAGAGTGGTACCAGATTTTGAGGAAACCAATACAAAACTGTTCTCTATTGGGGCATCTGCGACAGTGAGCGGAGATGTCGTGTCTAAAACAAAAAGTTTACGTCCGTTGGAAACTCCGAATAGGTTCGCAAAAGAAGCTAAAACCAAAGGTCCGAGAGATGAACCTCCCATTCCAAGTAAGACAATTTGCTCTTGTTCGACGCTGTCAGCCCAAGCTTTTAGGTTTTTTGCCTCTTTACTCATTTCACGTATTACATCCAACCAACCCAGTCTGTTGGGGGAGACGTTACCTTCCGGCCATAAAGTAGAATCTTTGGACAGTAATCTTGATTTTATTTCTTGTGCATCAAATTTATTCATAATGAGTTCACCTTTTCTTCTAATTGTGTCATCAGCTCGGTAAATGATTTGGCAAAAGAAGCTACCCCTTCAACTTCCAATTGCTGCGTAACCTCTTCAATGGAAATCCCTATTTCATCCAATGCGTTCAAAACATTTTCAGCGGTCTCTGATACGGAAATAGAATTTCTCCCCAGACCGTCGATCGTTCTTTTTATCTGGCCATGATCAAGAAAAGCATCCAGAGTGGCTCTCGGCATAGTATTGACAGTATCCGGACCTATCAATTCATTTACATATAATAAATCAGGGTAACTTGGGTTTTTGGTAGAAGTGGATGCCCATAGGGGTCTTTGTACATTTGCCCCTTGTGTTTTTAAAGCCACAAAACGTTCTTGATTGAATTTATCTTTAAAAAGTGAATAGGCAATTCTTGCTTGAGCTACAGCAACCTGTCCGAGCAATGACCCGGCTCTTTCTGTCAGCGCTGCAGAATCTGTGGTTTTTATCAGATTATCGAGGCGCTTATCAATTTCACTGTCAACGCGGCTTACAAAAAAAGAGGCGACGGAAGATACTTTTGATACATCCCCGCCTGCAGTGGCATATTTTTCCAATCCTGACAGGTATGCATCCACAACAGCGGAGTATCGCTCAAGAGAAAAAATCAGAGTTGCGTTGATGCTTATGCCCTCGGCGATCATCTGCTCGATGGCCGGCAGACCTTCTTTGGTGGCGGGGATCTTTACGAGCAAATTCGGAGCTTTAATTTGTTGCGATAACCATCGGGCAGCTTTGATAGTACCTTCCGTGTCATGTGCCAAGGTTGGCTCCACCTCTACCGATAAAAATCCATCAGCGCCGTCTGAATCATGGTGCAGGGTAGCCAATTTCGCAAGTGCTCCTTTGGCATCATAAAAAACCATTTGCCAATAAGCTTCATTGATGCTTGCACCATCAGCTATTAATGATTTGAATTGTGCATCGTAGTCCGTACTGGACTCAATGGATTTAGTCATGATAGTGGGATTGGAGGTCAAGCCCCGAACCCCGTTAGCTATCAGTTTGTCAAGTTCGTCTGTTGTAACATAAGAACGCCGTAAGTCATCTATCCATGGACTTTGACCGCCGGTATCGTACAGATCGTGCAATTTAGTCATATTTACCACCTCGTTTGGATATTGCGTCATAGCAATACCTTTATTCTAGTACTTACTCATACCTATGAGCCTAGGAGAGAAACTCTTTCCATGTCTGGCATCATGCAAGAAATTAAATAAAAAAAATACTATTTTCCTTACGGCTGAGATCGTCCAATATATAACTAAATAATGTCCAAGGAAATAATGTTGTAGCCTGATATTTTATAGGAAGTATACAATCGTATCAACCAAACGGCAATCCAGATCCTTTTGTTATGTTAGCAGCGGTCTATTTTCTCAGGTATGAGAGCAGGATTTTTCACCAAACTGATACTTCTGGTTCTATAAGGTTTTCGTAAGAGCGAAACCTTGGAGATTTGGCTAAAAATGTAGACACCTTATAACTTTTACGTATGGTTTTATATTAGTCTTTATATTGGAAGACTTGCAGTATGTAAAATATATAAGAACTGATCCTAAACTAATGTCCAAATTCATCAGACGTAAAATAAAAGAAAAAACCGAAGCTATTACAGAAACGGTTATTCCCAATGATCCTATTTCCAAGGATATCACTGCGATTCTCAAAATGGCGAAAGCTTATTTTGTGCAGGAAACCCTATTACCGTTGCGGAAAATAAAATATAAAGTTATTTATGCCCTCGTGGGCTCACTGCTGGTTGGAATCGGGTTTTTCTTACTCCTGCTCGCTGTTTTGCGCGTTCTGCAAACCGAAACAGGCTCGCTATTTCAAGGCAATGAGTCATTTGCTCCTTATCTCATTACTTTTATTGCCGGAATATTCCTTATTGCATCAGCGTCACTTTATGGATTGCACGCCTTTAAGGAAAAAAAGTGAACAGCGCTTCAACAGCCCAGGTTGTAAAATATGTATATGGATAATACTCTTATGAGAACTTGACAGAAATACAACTTTTCGGAAGGATAACTTACTCCTGTAGTAGTAATATTATGATGCCATGACAGAGACCATTCTTACTAACGATTCTGAAGAATCAGATAACCCCAAGAAAATCGCTATATCAGATATTCAACAAAAGATAAGAGATACCATTGGGAAAAATCCAATTACAACGGTTGCTATCCCCAAACAATCTCTTCTCCTAAAGTTATCAGCGGCTGTTTTGGTTGTAATATCTGCCTATATATTAGGGAGATCCCAAGGTAAAAATACTTCTACAATACTAGAAGTAAAGAGGGTTTGATCATCATGTCGGCAAGGCTGCTTGAGCATTTGGCCAAAAGGTTAGTTAGTCATGGTTTAAAAAAAGGAGCTACCGAAGGAAGTTTTCTTTGGATCGCAGTTGCTGTTTTCGGATTTCTTCTTAAATTTGTTCTAAAGCAACGTAAACCTAAAATTATTACAGAAAAGTTGCATCTTGGAGAATCTATCCTTATTTCACACGTATCGCAAGGCATAGGGACTAAATCAACTAAAAAAATCTATTGATTCAACACCTTTAATACCCGGTAAGTGCGTCGTTTGCTTGTCTTGCATCAACCTTCTGGGTGTCTGTCCAGCATATTTTGACATCAGTCGCCATCATGCGAAATTTTTGCAAAACTAATTTGTGTAAATAATCTATATTTTTTTAATCGGAGAATCAATGGAAGAAATTCTAAATAACAGTGGGTATGACAACGATTGTCTTGACAATGTTTCCGCTGAACAGTCGGCAGAGATCGGATATGTCGGTGGAAATAACCTGCTGGGAGCGGGGGAAGAAGTCATCCTGCAAGATTCGAAAAACAGACGGTATTTGATAACTTTGGTTGAGGGAAAAACTTTCCACAGCCATTCAGGTGCCGTTGAACACAATGCGATAATAGGTCTGAAAAACGGTTCCTATGTAAAAGCCCGGTACAATGAAAATTCCAAGAACGAAGAACGAAAATATTTTGTCATCAGGCCAACTCTTGCCGATGTGGTTTTAAAGATGCCGCGCGGTGCCCAAGTAATATATCCTAAGGATTTGGGTGCAATACTTGTTGCTGCTGACATCTATCCCGGTGTATCCGTACTGGAATCGGGCGTAGGATCCGGAGCTTTGTCGATGACATTGCTTCGTGCCGGTGCAAATCTGATTGGCTATGAGTTACGAGAAGATTTTATTGAAGTGGCCAATACCAATATCGAGAAGTATTCGAGTCAAATTTTTGGTTCTTATCCGGGTGATAAAGATAACGCTGCTTCACCGAATAAATTTCCTAAACAGGATTTTTTGATTAAATGTCAAGACATCTATCAAGGGATCGAAGAAAGTAATCTTGACAGAATTTTATTGGATCTGCCTGAACCGTGGCGCGTTGTTCCTTTTGCCAAGGAAGTTTTGAATCATGGCGGCATTATACTGTCTTATTTGCCAACGATCAATCAAACTGCAATTCTCCGCAATACTCTCAAGGAAAACCAATTTATCTTGGCGGAAACTTTTGAGGTTCTGCACAGGTCATGGCACATCGAAGGCCAATCTGTCAGACCGGATCATCGAATGGTTGCTCACACAGGTTTTATTACAACTGCCCGGCTTGCAAATACAGATTAGGCGAACCGGCGGCAGATCATCATTGAGAAGGCAAAACTCCAGCCTTATTCAATAAATATACATTCTCCCGGGCATTCTTCGGCGGCTTCGGTAACAGCATCCTCCAGGTCTTCAGGTACGAGGACCTGTCCGGCTGCTCCGCCGGGATCATTCATTACCTGATCTTGATCTTTGACGTAGGCAAGCCCGTCATCTAACAGGGTGAAGACGGCAGGGCAAATTTCTTCGCATAATCCGTCACCCGTACACAGATCTTGATCTATCCAGACCTTCATGAATCCCTCTCATTTCTCGGTATAATCTTTCCGGACGGTAATCTCCTGTGAAGAAGAAACAAACACCGACCTAATGCCATCTTAGCAAGTAATCGGGCTATAGATCGATAAAATATGGTGTTAGTCCGGATTGCCAGCAAAACAAATTTTGGACTGTAGCTACTAAACAAAGCTGTATTGATACGTCTCTCATACCTTGAATATTTTTTATTCGTTCAAATAATTCGGGAGATTTTTATGGAAGTCTTATAGTGCTATGCGGAACCATTTGATCCGGATAGACTGTTGAAGATACGGTGAATAAAATACTTTAGAAAAAACGATTTGGTCAGGATTTTAGTCATAGATTGCTTGTAAGGTCTTTGGTGTCGAGGAGGTTGTATAGTGGAAGACAATGTTTTAATCGAAAAGCTCACGAGGCGTGCCGAAGAGGCAGAAGAAGAGATAGCCGAGCTGAGAAAACGTCTTAGCGATGCCCCGGGTCGAACGAGAATCCTGGAAGAGAAACTTTTACAAGTAAAAGGTCAATTGGCCCAGGCTATGGCTCAGAATGAAAAGTTGACTTTTGCTTTGCAGCAAGCAAAAGAAAATATTGCTACTTTGCGCGAAGAGGTTGATAAATTGACTCAACCGCCCAATGCTTATGGGAGCTATCTGGCGACCAACGAAGATCGTACCGTCGACATAATGGCTTCGGGAAGAAAAATGCGTGTTGCTTTGCATCCGAACATCGACCCTTCAAGTTTATCCCGCGGACAAGAAGTTGCCCTGAACGAAAGTTTTAACGTCATTATGGTTCGCGACGGAGAGCAGGTGGGGGAAGTGGTAACGATTGAAGAGGTACTGGAAGAAGGTAAACGCGCCCTGGTTGTTTTGAGAGGGGATGAAGCCAAGGTAGTCGAGATAGCCGATAGATTGGCCAATATTAAGTTGAGGACGGGAGATAGCGTGCTAATGGATTCTCGTTCGCAAATGATTATAGAGAAACTTATCAGGCCTGAGGTGGAAGAGGTGATTCTGGAAGAAGTCCCCGACATCTCTTACGGGGATATCGGAGGTCTGGACGAACAAATTGAAGCTATTACAGACGCTGTAGAATTACCGTTTTTACATAGAGAATTGTTTTCTAAGTACAATCTTCCAGCCCCTAAAGGCATTTTGCTTTACGGCCCTCCCGGATGCGGGAAAACACTTATTGCTAAAGCCGTAGCGCATTCTTTGGCGGAAAAAGTGGCAGCTCAAACAGGGAATGCCAATGCCAAAAGCTATTTTCTCAATATAAAAGGCCCGGAGCTGTTAAATAAATATGTGGGGGAGACGGAAAGACAGCTGAGATTGGTTTTTCAAAGAGCCAAAGAAAAAGCAGCGGAAGGCGTTCCCGTCATAGTCTTCTTCGACGAAATGGACTCGCTGTTCAGAACCAGGGGAACCGGCATCAGTTCGGATATGGAATCTACTATCGTGCCGCAGCTGCTGGCGGAAATCGACGGAGTGGAAACGTTGAAAGACGTAATTGTGATAGGTGCTTCAAATCGTGAAGATTTAATTGATCCGGCTATTTTACGTCCTGGAAGATTGGACGTAAAAATTAAAATTGAAAGACCATCCGAAATAGCCGCCAAAGAAATATTTTCCAGATATCTGACGGTCGAGCTTCCAATTGATGAAGATGAGATCCAGAAATTAGGAGCCGGTGACAAGAGCGTAACGATCAAAGAGATGATAGAACGAACCGTCAAAGAGATGTATAGAACCGATGAGGCAAACCGCTTTCTGGAGGTTACTTATCAAAACGGAGATAAGGAAATCCTTTACTTTAAAGACTTTTCTTCCGGGGCTATGATAGACAATATAGTAAGACGGGCGAAAAAATTAGCCATCAAGAGAAACTTATTGGAAGGTAAAGACGGTATACGTTTGGACGATCTTTTGGCGTCTATCGCTCAGGAATATAAGGAAAGTGAAGATTTGCCCAATACGACCAACCCTGATGACTGGGCAAAGATATCGGGGAAGAAAGGCGAACGGATTGTCTATGTACGTACGATCTTTTCAGAATCCGGTGACGATAAAGGAGGCAGAGCTATTGAACGAGTCGGAACGGGTCAGTATCTTTAGTCTTTTGGCTTTTTGCAAGTGACATTTCCTAAAATTTGCGGCATCGAAACAGAATACGGGATAAGCACTCCTTCCGCTTCGGGTCGTGACCCTACTTCGGCTTCCTCTTTGTTGATTGCGGCCTACCTGGAGGATAGCGATCGGAAAATCACGTGGGATTTTACGGATGAATCACCGGGCAATGATGCAAGGGGATTTGTCGTCGAAGGGGCTTTACCGCCATTGGTGGAAACACAGCTGCTCAATGCTGTCCTCAAAAACGGAGGCAGATATTATGTTGATCATGCTCACCCCGAATACTCTACACCGGAATGTTCAAATGTCAGAGAAGCTTTACTGTACGACAGAGCAGGGGAAGAGATTATTCGGATTTCCATGGACAAATGCAAAAGCATGCTCGGCAATGGGGAAGAAATTGTAATATATAAAAACAACTCAGACGGTAAAGATAATTCATATGGATGCCATGAAAACTATCTTGTTGACAGGTCTGTTCCGTTTCCCAAATTTATCGAGTACTTTATCACACATCTTGTCACGAGGCAAATTTTTACCGGGTCAGGCAAAGTTGGCACCGAAGGTATCAACAGAATGGCCGGCAATAAAAAGATATTTCAGATAAGCCAGCGGTCTGATTTTTTTGAAGAAGTAGTAGGGCTTGAAACCACCATCAGGCGACCCATCTTGAACACCAGAGATGAACCGCATGCCGATAAAACCAAATACCGGAGATTGCATGTCATCACGGGCGATGCGAATCTCTCCGAGGTCGCTACTTTTTTAAAACTTGGTACATCGGCAATTATTCTTCAATTGATTGAAGAGGAAGCTTTGGATCATCTGCAGTTGGAAATAAACTCGCCCGTCCAAGATATACAAGGTATTTCACGAGATACTTCTTTGAAGTACAAGATAAAGCTTAAAAGCGGTAAAACCATGACAGCGCTGGAAATGCAGTGGTTGTATTTGGAAACTGCCAAAAAATATCATTTTCAGAATGGTTTGTCATCGGTCGGAGACGATAATTTAGTAAATGATATTTTGCAGCGTTGGGAATATGTCTTGACTGCTTTGGAAGACGATATCTTTTTATTGTCACAACAGCTTGATTGGGTGGCAAAATTGCAGATTATCAATGCTTTTTGTGACCGTCACAAATGTGATTATAACGATGCAAATATTGCGGCTATAGATTTGCAATACCATGATATGAGACCGCACAAGTCTATTTTTCAACGGTTAAATATGGAAAAGATTATTCCAGCCAGTGAAATCAAAAAAGCTATTTCAGATCCTCCGGAAACAACTAGAGCATACTTTAGAGGAGAATGTTTGAAACGGTATCCGAGAGATATAAAGTCGGTGAACTGGGATTCCATATTATTTGATATAGGTGACGGCCCATTGCGCAAAGTCCCTATGGCAGAACCTCTACGCGGATCCAAAGTGCACGTCCATGCCCTGCTTGAAAAAAGCCCCACGGCAAAAGATCTGCTGAAAAATCTCGGCGACTAATTCGATCGAACATAAAATTGTTTTTATAAAATATGTAGAAAATTGTTATTAAATCTAACTTTCTTATTTATTTTTTCTTTTTGGGCACAAACCTATATAAAAGTACGTTATTTAGTTGTAAGAGTTATATAAAGGATAAAAATTTACTACTCTGCAGATACAGAGAATATATTGACAATGGTTTTTACGTAAAAAGATATTTTGATTGAAGGAGGAGAGATGGCAGAACGTGAATTGAAAAAACACTCCAGCGGGCAACGCGACGAAGAAAACGTTGAGGACGAAGCACCCGCTTCTGCAGAACGCGGTGAGAAACTAAAAGCCGAAATAGACGACATTTTGGACGAGATAGATGACGTTTTGGAAGATAATGCTGAAGAGTTTGTCAGAGGCTATGTACAAAAAGGCGGACAGTAATTTCCTGCTGGACAAACAATGGGTTAATCCATATTTGCGATAAGATATAAAATATGCTTAGATATGACCCCATAGCTGGGGGTGTGCTAAGGTCTAAAATAAAGTCAATGCAGGTTTTATATAATCTCACTACATATTCGGATAATGAAAAATGATATTTTATCTCCACTCTCCCAAAAGAGTATTTATAGAAAGTCGGCCAAGTCTATGACTCTCCCTCTTTTTTCATCCAATCTTGACCCAGGACCCGATTTTGCGGGGCTTTTGGGTCTTGTAGGATACGGCAACAATCAACTCAGCTCTTTTCAGCTCAGTGATGGCATGAATCAGGCAAAACAGTTTTCCCGTGAAGGTGATCTGCCTGCCGGCGTGCCTCACGGAACCACGATAGTGGCAGTTCGCTGCAAAACAGGCGTGGTCATAGCCGGTGACAGGCGCGCCACCGAAGGAGTGAGTATCGCGCATCGCTCCATTGAAAAAGTATTTCCAGCGGATAAGTTCTCCGCCGTAGCGATAGCCGGTGCCGCAGGGCCAGCTATTGAGATGGTAAGGCTGTTCCAAACACAATTGGAACATTATGAAAAAGTGGAAGGCTCATCTCTCAGTCTTGAGGGCAAGGCTAATCAATTGGGTCAAATGGTGCGCTCCCATTTTCCCTTGGCGCTACAGGGACTCGCCGTTATACCGCTGTTTGCCGGCTACGACACCAAGCGTTCTTCGGGCCGAATTTTTAGTTTTGACGTCACAGGCGGGCGTTATGAAGAGACGGAATTCCATACCACAGGATCTGGAAGCAGAAGTGCCAGGACAACTATTAAATTGGGTTACAAAGAAGGTTTTTCGGTTGAAGAAGCCATTCGCCTGTGCATCAAAGCCCTATATGAAGCAGCCGACGATGATGCGGCAACTGGCGGGCCGGATATGATTAGACAGATATTTCCGATAGTGGCGAAAGTGGATAAAGATGGTTACGAGCAATTTAGCCAAGAGACCGTACGCGACCATTTCGTTTCTTTGATCTCAGAAATTCATCCAGATACCAAATAGCAGATACTCTTCCCCGGAATATCGGTCATCTACCGTAAACGGATGAGCTTTGGTCCGGACAGAATATGTTCTAATACCATAAGGAGGTAATAAAATGACTATGCCTTATTACGTCGCACCGGAACAGGTAATGAAAGACAGGGCGGAATATGCGCAAAAGGGCATAGCAAGGGGACGCTCTCTGATAGCTGCCATCTATAAAGACGGTATTCTTTTGGTCGCGGAAAATCCATCGCATACTTTGCATAAGATCAGTGAAATTTATGACCGCGTGGCTTTTGCCGGAGTCGGTAAATATAACGAATTCGACCAGTTGCGTGTGGCAGGTATTAGACATGCCGACACCAAAGGGTATACCTATTCCAGGGAAGATGTCGATGCACGTTCATTGGCAAACGTCTATGCCCAATACCTGGGTCAGGTATTCACCCATGAAATGAAACCTCTTGAAGTCGAAATACTTGTAGCCGAGCTTGGCGACGTACAGGAAAACAACAGACTTTACCAAATAACATATGACGGCACTGTAGTCGACCAGGAAGCTTTTGCTGTGTTGGGTGGAGAAGCGGAAACTATAGCAGACAGAATATCGCACAGCATTACGCCGGATGCTCCTCTCAAAAAAGCCCTTTCGGCATGCGTGAATGCGTTGCAGGGACCAGACCGCCAATTGACAAGCAATGAGCTGGAAGTAGGAGCGCTCGATAGGAATTTGCATCGCAGGTTTTTCAGGCGTTTGGAAGAGCCTGAATTATCCAAACTCCTAAAATAAAAAGACGACCAAACCGATATTGCGAAAAGTAAATATTAGTATCGATCCGGAAACCCCATCGAGAGAATTGCCCTATATCAACCTGTTCAGATATAAGATAAAATTATATTGTCTACAAGCAGACACTAGTCAAGTCATAAGCTCTGATATAACTAAATATAAAATTTAGAAATAAAAAGCCGCATAGAGACTTGCAGCGACAGCCAAATAGAGTGATGGATGTAAATATCGCTTGAAATAGGTATTTTGCTTTGATCTGGTCTAAAGAGACGGCAAAACCTATCAATGTCATCTGCTTGATGTCTTCTTATAAATACTTAGTCAAGTTTCCTTGATAACCTGGTTGATATAAAATAATATAAACAACAGTTATGTCTGTTTGTTGTTTTTTCTAAACCGAAGTTCACCCCACATAAGTAAGATTTTGACCCAAATTAGCTTGTAGATAGGGGTTTCTTGTCTCTATGTATATAAGAAGTAGGCATGTATTATAATTATTTATAGAAAATAGATATTA
>Ga0078972_1009484_pt1 | contig 19178 bp, 18 predicted proteins | sample YelNatPaOPGAMG01_FD_67568 | JGI IMG/M metagenome (GOLD analysis project Ga0078972, IMG submission 67568) | Hot spring thermophilic microbial communities from Obsidian Pool, Yellowstone National Park, USA - OP-RAMG-01 (SPADES assembly) (version 2) | ecosystem: Environmental > Aquatic > Thermal...
CGCACTTCGTCCCGATGGAGAAAAGCTCCTGGGACGGCCACGAACGAAGCCGCTGGCAAAGGTGCAATCACCGCTGAAGTCGGCTTTGCCAAACCACTGAAGCCGACTTTGAAAAATGACATCTCGGACCACCGACGGAAAACAAATGTTTTCCATACACACGCGATTCCGGCCTAAGAACCGCGTTCTCCGCTCAAACCCGGAGAAAACCTCGATCCCAACCCGTCAGTGTTCCCACTTTGTCCGTTTATGCTACAGCCCAGGGCGTTTGGTTATTTCGGGCCTAAATGGCAGCATGGATCGCCACGGGAATCGGCCATGAAACCATGTGGGCGCGCGAGGCGAAGAACGCCTTCGGGCTGATGATCGGCACTGCGCATGCAGAGCCGGTGCTGATCGAAAAGCACGGGCGCGGCGTCGTGGTGGTGGTTGCGGTGGAAGAGTATGAGCGGCTGTCCACTGGACAAACGCGCGGACAGGCGCAGCCTGGCAACATGCCGGCTGCGAAGGTTGGAGGGGGAAACACGTGACCAGACAGTCGCTCCGCGACAAATTCATCGCCGTCCTGACCGAGCTCGGCGGCTCCGCCGGCAACGGAAAATTGCGCGAAACCCTCGGCTGGGCAGATGCCACGTATGACGCCGTCAAGGAGGAGTTGATCGGCGATGGCGTGGTGACGCCCGGTCGCGTTCGCGGCGGTTCGGTCGCCATCGCGGCGGCGGCGGAGAGTGCCCCGGCAGCGCCTGCAAAGCCCGCCCAAACTGATCGCCCGGCGCGCGCGGAACGGCCAAACGGCACCGGCGCCAATGTCGGCTACGAAGCCGAACTTTGGCGCATGGCCGATGCGCTGCGCGGCAGCATGGACGCGGGGGAATACAAGCACGTCGCGCTGGGGCTACTGTTCCTGAAATACATTTCCGACGCCTTCGAGGAGAAGCACGCCGCGCTGCAAGCGGAAAAAGCGCAGGGCGCCGATCCGGAAGACCCGGATGAATACCGCGCCGAAAACATCTTCTGGGTGCCGCCCGAGGCACGCTGGCATCACCTGAAGGCGCAGGCCCGCCAGAGCACCATTGGCCAGATGGTGGACGACGCGATGGCGGGGATCGAGCGCGACAATCCCGCGCTCAAAGGTGTTCTGCCGAAGGATTATGCGCGCCCGGCGCTGGACAAAACCCGCTTGGGTCAGCTGATCGACCTGATTTCCAACATCAAGGTCGGCGACGCCGCGGCGCGGTCGAAAGACGTGCTCGGCCGCGTCTATGAATACTTCCTGTCCCAGTTCGCCAGCGCCGAGGGGAAAAAGGGCGGCGAGTTCTACACGCCGCGCTGTGTCGTCAAGCTGCTGGTCGAGATGCTGGAGCCTTACCATGGCCGTGTCTACGACCCGTGCTGCGGATCGGCCGGCATGTTCGTCCAATCCATGGAGTTCATCCGCGCCCACGCGAACGGCAACGGCAATGGCGGCAAGGCGAAGACCGATATTTCGATCTACGGTCAGGAGAGCAATTACACCACCTGGCGGCTCGCCAAGATGAACCTTGCCATTCGCGGCATCGACGGCAACATCGCGCACGGCGACACTTTCCGCAACGATCGCCACCCCGATTTGAAGGCCGATTTCATCCTCGCCAATCCGCCCTTCAACGTCTCCGATTGGGGCGGCGAGCGGCTGCGCGACGACAAGCGCTGGGCCTATGGCACGCCGCCCTCCGGCAACGCCAACTTCGCCTGGGTGCAGCATATCTTGCACCATCTGGCGCCCGCCGGCGTCGCCGGATTCGTGCTGTCAAACGGATCGATGTCGTCCAACCAGTCGGGCGAGGGCGAGATCAGGAAGGCGCTGGTCGAGGCGAACCTGGTGGACTGCATGGTGGCGCTCCCCGGCCAGCTTTTCTACTCGACACAAATTCCGGCCTGCCTGTGGTTCCTGGCGCGCGACCGCAAGAACCATAAATTCCGCGACCGGCGCGGCGAAGTGCTGTTCATCGACGCGCGCAAGCTCGGCTACATGGCCGACCGCACGCATCGGGACCTGTCAGCCGCCGACATCGCGCGAATCGCCGGCATCTATCATTTGTGGCGGGGCGAGAAGGACGTGCCGGCCGAGGCGGTGGACGGTCTGACCGCGTATGCGGACATTCCCGGCTTCTGCAAGGCGGCGAAGCGGGAGGAGATCGAGAAGCACGGCTTTGTCCTCACCCCCGGCCGCTTTGTCGGCGCGGCCGAGGCGGAGGACGACGAGGAGCCTTTCGAGGCGAAGATGACGCGTCTGGTGGCCGACCTACGCGCGCAGCAAGCGGAAGCCGCGAAGCTGGATGCGGCGATCGCCGCCAACCTGCGGGAGCTTGGGTATGGCGGATGAGTGGCCGGATGTCCCGCTTGCTGATCTGGTCGATCCTCTTCGAGGCATCTCCTATGGGATCGTTCAACCTGGACAACCAGATGCAGATGGCGTTCCTATCGTCAGGGTAAGCAATGTTCGCAACGGACGGATTGAAACAGAATCCCCCTTACGGGTATCTGCCGATATTGAAGGTGCCTACGGCCGGACGCGACTGCGAGGCGGCGAAATACTGATCACAATTGTTGGGACTATCGGTGAAACAGCTATCGTTCCCCCGGAACTCGCTGGTTGGAACGTAGCACGCGCGATTGCTGTGATCCCTGTAAATCCGGATATCGGTTCCTACTGGGTTCGGGTTGCACTTGGCGCGTCGGACGCAGCGGCGATGATACACAGCCGCTTGAACACTACAGTTCAGGCAACGCTGAACTTAGGGGATCTGGCAAGGCTGCCGATACTCTTGCCTCCAGCACCAGAACGGAACGCCATAGCGCACATCCTCGGCACGCTGGACGACCGGATCGACGCGAACCGGCGGGTGGCGGCGACGCTGGAGGAGATGGCGCGGGCGCTGTTTCGCGCCTGGTTCGTCACCTTCGAGCCCGTCCGCGCCAAGGCCGAGGGACGCTGGCGCCCCGGCCAAACCCTCCCCGGCCTCCCCGCCAGCCTTTACGACACTTTCCCGGACCGCCTCGTCGAAACCGAACACGGCGAGATTCCGGAGGGGTGGCGGTTGGGGGCATTGAGCGACATTGCGACCTTGAATCCTGAGGTTTGGACAAGGGCCACACGACCGGCGGCTATCAATTACGTCGACCTAGCTAACACGAAGTGGGGTCGCATCGAGACGATCCAGCATCTCGCGCGCGATGAGGCGCCTAGCCGCGCTCAGCGCGTTCTTAAGCCAGGAGATACCATTGTTGGAACCGTGAGGCCCGGAAACGGCTCCTTCGCCTTCGTGGCTACTGTAGGACTCACTGGAAGCACGGGATTTGCTCAGCTTCGGGCGAAGCAAGAGCGGGTCTCCGCCCTGATCTACCTTGCTGCGACAGCACAGGAGAATATCGAAGCCCTTACACATCTTGCAGATGGGGCGGCATACCCTGCCGTGCGTCCTGAGGTCGTTGCTGCCACACGAGTTATGATACCTGGCCAAAAAGCCATCGAAGCATTCGATGTTCAGGCAGCCAATTGGCTTATGCGGACATCAATAGCAGAACAGGAATCTCGCGCCCTCGCCACTATCCGAGATTCCCTCCTCCCCAAACTCGTCTCAGGCGCGATCCGGGTGAAGGACGCCGAAGCCTTTCTGAAGGCGCGCGGGCTGTGAGCGACCTCGCGCCGCAACCTTTCCTTATGCACGGCGCCCGCGACGCCATGGCGGCGGGGTTGGCGCATATCGAGGCGCAAGTGCAGGGCATCGAACGGGCTATCAATGAAAACCCCGGCCTCGCCTTCGATCTTGCCAAGACTTTGGTCGAAAGCACCTGCCGCGCCGTGTTGGTCGAGCGCTCGATCCCATACGCCGACACGGACGATCTGCCAAAACTCTTCAAAGCGGCAACGCAAAAGCTTCCCTTTCTGCCCGCGACAGCGAGCGGCGCGGCCGACGTGCGGAAAAGCCTCGACAAGACGCTAGGCGGCTTGAACGCAGCCATTCAGGGCATCTGCGAACTGCGCAACCAGTGCGGCTTCGCCTCGCACGGCTCCGGCGCACCGCGACCGGCGATGGAAAGCGTGCAGGCCTTGCTTGCCGCCGAAGCCGCCGACGCCCTCGTCGGCTTTCTCTACCGTGTCCACCGTCAGGACACCGCCAAGCCCATCGCCCGCCCGCAGGACGCGGCCCGCAACGGGGCGTTCGACGAGGCGCTGGACGCCGAATGCGGCGCCTTCATCGTTCGCGACATCAGCCTTCGCCCCAGCGATGCGCTGTTCACGTTGGAGCCGGAAACCTACCGCATCTATCTCGCCGAATTCGATGGCGGCGCAGCCGACGCCGAAACATCGGCCGAAGAGGGGGCCTGACCGATGAACCATCCGGGCTTCAGCGAATCCGTCGTCGAACAGGCCACCCTCGCCTGGCTGGAAAGCGTCGGCTGGGCGATCGTGGGCGGCGCCGAGATCGCGCCGGGTGAGCCGGGCGCCGAACGGGAGAGCTACACGCAGGTCATCCTGGAGCGGCGGCTGCGCGACGCGCTGGCGCGGCTGAACGCGGCCCTTCCGTCCGACGCGCTGGATGAGGCGTTTCGCAAGCTCATCCGCGTGGACGGCGCCGATCTGATCCAGCGTAACCGCGCCCTGCACCGGCTGCTGGTGGACGGGGTGACAGTGGAGTACCGCGACAGCGAAGGCGCTATTCGAGGCGCCCAGGCCCGCGTGATCGACTTCGATCAGCCGGAGGCGAACGACTGGCTCGCGGTCAACCAGTTCAGCGTGACAGAGGCGAAGCAGACACGCCGCCCGGACGTGGCGCTGTTCCTGAACGGGCTGCCGCTGGGGCTGATCGAACTCAAGAACGCCGCCGGCGAGAATGCGACGATCTGGAGCGCCTTCCAGCAATTGCAGACCTATCAGGCGGAACTGCCGTCCCTTTTTGCGGCCAATACGCTGCTCGTCGCCTCGGATGGCGTGGAGGCGCGCGTCGGCGTGGTCGGCGCGGGGCGGGAATGGTTCAAACCCTGGCGGACCATCGCCGGCGAGGCGTTGGCTGACCCGCACCTGCCCGAAATTCAGGTGGTGGTCGAGGGGCTGGGCCAGAAGCAACGCTTCCTCGACCTGATCCGCGACTTCATCGTCTTCGAGGATGACGGCGGCAAGATCGTCAAGAAGATGGCGGGCTATCACCAGTTCCACGCCGTGCAGGCGGCTGTGGCCGAGACGCTGCGCGCCGCGGCGCTGGTGCAGGCCTCGCCCGCCGGCGCGAGGCATGGCGGCAAGCAGGGGGACCGCCGCATCGGCGTCGTCTGGCACACGCAGGGCTCGGGCAAGAGCCTGACCATGGCCTTCTACGCCGGGCGCATCATCCGCGAGCCCGCGATGGGCAATCCGACCGTCGTCGTGCTGACGGACCGCAATGATCTGGACGACCAGCTGTTCGGCACGTTCTCGCGCTGCGCCGGCCTGCTGCGCCAGCCGCCCGCGCAGGCGACATCCCGGACGAACCTTCGGGAACTCCTGACGGTCGAGGCCGGCGGCGTGGTGTTCACCACCATCCATAAATTCCTGCCGGAAGAGAAAGGCGACCGGCACCCGACGCTGTCAGAGCGGCGCAACATCGTTGTCATGGCCGATGAGGCGCATCGCAGCCAATATGATTTCATCGACGGCTATGCGCGACACATGCGCGACGCGCTGCCGCATGCCTCGTTCATCGGGTTCACCGGCACGCCGATTGAGCTGAAGGACGCCAGCACGCGGGCGGTTTTCGGCGACTATATCAGCATCTACGACATCCAGCGGGCGGTAAAGGACGGCGCGACAGTGCCGATCTACTACGAGAGCCGCCTAGCCAAGCTCGTGCTGGCCGACGCCGAGCGACCGAAAATCGACCCCGATTTCGAGGAAGCGACCGAGGGCGAGGAGGTAGAGCGTAAAGAAAAGCTCAAGTCGAGATGGGCTCAGCTTGAAGCGGTTGTCGGATCGGACAAGCGGCTGGAACTGGTCGCCCACGACATCGTCGAGCATTTCGAGAAGCGGCTCGAAGCCATGGACGGCAAGGGGATGATCGTCTGCATGAGCCGCCGCATCGCGGTGGAACTCTATGGGGAGATCATCAAGCTGCGCCCTGCGTGGCACGGCGACGGCGATGATGCTGGCTCCGTCAAAGTCGTGATGACCGGCTCGGCGTCCGATCCACCGGGCTGGCAGCAGCACATTCGCAACAAGCCGCGCCGCGAGGCGCTGGCCAACCGCTTCCGCGATGCGAAGGACCCGTTTCGGCTGGTGATCGTGCGCGATATGTGGCTGACCGGGTTCGACGCCCCGTGCCTGCATACGATGTATATCGACAAGCCGATGCGCGGGCACGGGCTGATGCAGGCTATCGCTCGCGTGAACCGGGTATTCAAGGACAAGCCTGGTGGGCTTGTGGTGGACTATCTCGGCCTCGCGCAGGAATTGAAACAGGCGCTCGCCACCTACACCGAGAGCGGCGGCACCGGCCGGACCGCGCTTGACCAGGACGAGGCGGTCGCGGTGATGCTGGAGAGGCATGAAGTCTGCTGCGCCATGCTTCACGGCTTTGATTGGTCGAAGTGGACGGCTGGAAGCCCGCAGGAAAGACTGGGCCTGTTGCCGCCCGCGCAGGAGCGCATCCTGTCGCAGGAAAATGGTAAGGATCGCTTCGTCACGGCCGTGCGCGAACTTTCGCAGGCCTTCGCGCTTGCGGTCCCGCATGAGTGTGCTCTGGGTATTCGCGACGATGTGGCGTTCTTCCAGGCGCTCCAGGCCGTACTCTCCAAGCGGGCGCCCGGTGACGTTCGGTCGGACGAGGAACTGGACCATGCTGTCCGGCAAATCATCGCGCGCGCCGTAAGTCCGGAAGGCGTGATCGATATCTTCGCGGCTGCCGGTCTCCAAAAGCCGGATATTTCCATCTTGTCGGATGAGTTTCTGGCTGAAGTGCGCGGCATGCCGCAGCGGAACCTGGCCGTCGAACTGCTGGAAAAACTGCTGAAAGGCGAGATCAGGACCCGGAGTCGCAAAAATGTGGTTCAGGCGCGGTCGTTCGCCGAAATGCTCGAACGAGCTCTGAGGCGATATCACAACCGGGCCATTGAGGCCGCGCAGGTCCTCGAGGAACTCATCGCCCTAGCGAAGGACATGCGGGCTGCCTCGCGGCGAGGCGAGGAACTCGGCCTAAACGACGACGAGATGGCCTTCTACGACGCACTGGAGACGAACGACAGCGCCGTCCAGGTTCTTGGTGACGAAACGCTTCGTACAATCGCGCGCGAACTGGTAGAGACTGTGCGGAAGAACGTCACCATAGACTGGACAATGCGCGAGAACGTCCGCGCGCAATTGCGCGTCATGGTTAAGCGCATACTCCGGAAATACAGATACCCGCCTGATAAGCAGGAAAAGGCCACGCAGACGGTTCTGGAGCAGGCCGCGCTTCTCTCGTCAAGTTGGGAAGCGTGATCTCATAGGGGGTACGCCATAGAACGGGCAGGATAGCACGGTTCGTGGCACGTACAGGAGCGCACCCAGGCCGGCCTGAAAGCGGCCCGCGCGCAAGGGCGGCCTGGCGGCCGACGGCCGAAGTTCACTCAGGCACAACGCGCGGAAATCCTCAGCATGCTCACGGCCGGTCGGCCGGCAGCCGAGGTCGCCCGATTGTTCCAGGTGCATCGCGCGACGATCAGCCGCCTCAACGCTTCGTCACGTCAGGTCCAGCCAGTCTGAACAGGGTTGTTCCTGCTACGTTCGAAAATTTGGCCGAAAATGAAGCTATGAGGTGATCGGGCCCAGTACATTATTGGGACATGGATATACGGTAGCGGGCTCTACCTACGCAGATCGTGCACGCCGAGTTCGTTCCACATCCACTCAAAACTGTAGGTTGCCATGGGGTCGGCGGGGTCCGGTTGGTTTGCGGACTGGTTTTCGAGATATTTGAGCCAGTCGGCGACCTTCTGTCGGCCAACGGCTGATTTTGCGGCCTGACGCGGCGTCTTGTTGCCGAGCATGCCGACCGGCTGGTCCAGCGTTTCGCGATATTGTCGGTCTATGAACTGGTGGACGGCCTGCTCGGCGATTTCGGGCGGGACCTCGGAAGCTGCTCCTCCATGGTCGCGCGGCGGCCGCATGATGGGGTCAGGAAGGCGAGGCGTCTCAATCTGTCTCGCGACTTTCGGGGCATCGCTGCCCTCCGGCTCCGGACTCTCAACGAGATCACCTCGCCCATCGTCCCCACGGGAACGACGTCGGCTCCGCCTTGTTCAGGCAGAAACTGCAACTCCTCTTATCATGTGGCGGCGGCCTTGGTTGCTGGCTGCTTGCCCTGTACGCGCCGGGGCAAAAGTAGGGCCACGGATCGGCGCCGTTGTGGTGCTGACGCCGCCGTAAAAGGTGGCCAATGGTAAGACCCTTCGTTTCTGATTGGGACGAGGGGCAGGAGCATGAAGCCGGTGGATCTGTATCTGTTGGTGCGGCGTTCGGTTTTCGTGGAGGCCGGAGTCGGCGGGAGACGGCGTGCCTATTCTGGATCGCGCGCAAGACGGTGGACATGATGTGCGCGTTTTCGGTGCCGCCGGGGTATCGGCGGCAGGCAGCACCGGGGCGGCCGATCCCGCCGGGTTCGCGCGGATCGTCAAGCTGTCCCAGGCATGCGGCGATCAGCCAGTCGATTTATGTGCCGCCACCATCGCAGTGAAGACGGCCGGCAGTCCCCGGCACGAAAGCAGACCACCAGCGGGAGCAACGGCGGGCGGAACGCGATAGGCGAGCCGCGACCGTGACGCGGCTGTGGGTGCTGTCCGACCTGCATCTTGAGGCGGCGCGCTACACCGAGCGTGAGCAGCACCAGCTCGTCGGCCTGATCAGCACGCTGCGGAAGCAGGATGAGCAGCGCAATTGGCTGCTGTGGGCCCGTCGGGAGATCGCGCGACGCTACCAGATGAGGTCCGCGCTTCACGCGAAATGAACCGGCTTCTCTCAAGTTCCAAGCATAACATCAGGCTTGTCCATAGAAAGCTGGTCAGTAAATAGCAGTTTTCGCGACTTACCATAAAGCCATTCTGAAACGTAAGCAGGTGGCATGACCTGCCGATCCTCGTAAGCAAGCCGGGAGCCTTGCGTAACGGCGCACCGTTCAAATGCGAGGTGCCCAGTGTCTCGCGCAGCGGTTTCACGCCTGGCTCATCCGTTCTCCGAGCGCCCCCTGCCAGCGAGGGCTTCTGACGGATCGAGGAGAGCGGCGGATGCCGAGCCATTGAACGCCGGCCGGCGCAGGCGCGCATCGTGCTGGGTCAGCCGAGTTCGGCGGCACGGCGCAGGCTCGCGATCATCGAGATGCGGATAAGCAGGTTGCGGGCAAGTGCCGGATCGGCGGCGGCGGCCCGCATCTCATCGCGGAACCGGGCGCGGTCGGCCTCGTCCTTGGCTTCCAGGTTCCGCTTATTTTGAATTGTGGCGGACTGCACGTACTCGATCGTGACTTGCCGTCGTTGCAGAGCATAACGGTCAAGGTTCGCTTCCGGGGCCCGGTCGTGCCATAAATCCGCCAGCCGGCCGGCAAGGTTCACCGCGTCATGGATGCCGCCATTCATGCCCATGCCGCCCAAGGGATTGTTGATGTGCGCGGCGTCACCGGCCAGGAAGGCCCGGCCGCGCCGATAGCTTTGGGCCACGCGCTGATGAACACGATAGAGGGTGGTGTGCGCGATCTCGTAGCCAGACAGGCCGGGCACGATGCCGGCCATGATGGTGGCGGCGTACCCGGCACTCGTGGCGGCCGCGTCGGAGATAGCTGCGGGGACCGGGAACATCACCCGCCAGGCGCCGGGCACCCGCAGCAGGAAATGCCATTGCTCCGGGTCGCCGACGTAGGTGACGGACACCAAGTCAGGAATCACTGCTCCGAAATCGTAGGGGGTGGTCACGACCAGGAACCGCTCGGGCCAAGTGAAGCCTTCGAAGGCGATGCCCAGGCTGCGGCGAACCTCGCTGCGCGCGCCGTCCGCCCCGATCAGCCACTTCCCGGTGCGGCATTCCTCCTGCCCATCGGGGCCGGCGAGGTGAAGCGTGACCCCGTCATTGTCCTGCGCGACGCCGGTCACGCGGCGGGAATACACAAGTTCGAACAATGGATCGTTGCGCAATGCCGCTGCGATGATGCGGGTCAGTCGGAACTGCTCGCTTTGCACGCGGTAGGGATGCCGGGTGAGATCAGCGAGCGCCCCAAAATCGAAGGTGCCGAGCACGCCGTCGCGCTTCGAGCGATACTGGACCTGGGGCGCCGTCAGCCCTTCTGCGATCAGCGGCGCCGCGAGGCCAAGATCGTCCAGCATATCCAGCGTCGGCGGATGGAAGGTCGAGGCGCGCGATTCCGCGCTGAGCACGGGCGCAGCCTCGAACACCGTCACCGGAACGCCCTGCCGGACCAGGCAGGCGGCGGCGGTGAGCCCGACGGGGCCGGCGCCGGCGATGAAGACCCTCGCCTCCCGACTCATCCGAGCATGGCCGATAGCGCGACATCATCGGCCGCGAAGGCGCTCTCGCGCACCGCAACCAGCATGAACTCGCAACGGGAGAACCGCGCTTTCTGCTCGAACGGCACGGTGGCGTCGATGCCAAGCTTGGCACGGATGCCGTCCTGGCCGACGCGGACGTATTCGTGCCCGCGCGCGCCCGGCACGACGACCAGGTCGCGCGACGCCTCGAACCGCGTGGCGAGCGCGTACTCGACATCGGCGGGGTCGCGGATGTCGATGTCCTCATCCACCATGATGACCAGGTCGAGATCCTTCAGCGCCCCGAACGCGGCCATGATGGCGTTGCGCTGCAGGCCGTTGTGCTGGGGGCTGGCCTTCTTGATCTGGACAACGGCATGGAAGCGGTGCAGCCCGCCGGCCGTCATCTCCGCGTCGGTCACGGCCGGCACCGCGGCCTGCAGCACGCGGAGCAGGCTTGCCTCCAGCACGTATTTACGCAGCATGATCGTCTCGCGGCCGTAGCCGTTGATCGCGTGGTAGATCGGCCGTTCCCGCTGGGTGACGGCGGTGATTTCCAGGACGGGCGCGCGGCCCTCGGGCGCGAGGAAGCCAACAAACTCGCCGAAAGGGCCTTCGTTGCTCACCTCGTCGGGCAGGATATGTCCCTCCAACACGATTTCCGCGGCTGCAGGCACCACCAGGTCCTGCGAAATGGCCTGGACGACATCGAGCGGCCGGCCGGCGAGGCCGCCCGCTACCGCGATCTCGTCGGCCAGTTCCGGCATTTGCGATCCCATGGTCGCGGCAGTGTAGTGCAGCGCTAGATCGGCCCCGATGCATACTGCGACGGGCAGCTTCTCGGGGCGGCGCTGCGCGCGTTCGAAGGCCAGGCGCAGGTGGCGGCCGTAATCGAGCTTGATCGCGACCCGGTTGTCCCCGAGCAGCAGCAACCGGTGGTAAGACGCATTGTAGACGCCCGTCTCGGGATCTCGGACCAGCACGATCCCTGCGGTGATGTAGCGCCCGGCATCCGCCGCGGTATGGCGTAGCGCCGGAAGCAGACGCGCCAGGTCGATGCCGTTCCGGTGCACACGCGCCTGAACCGGGGCTTCGGAGACCAGCCGGGGCGGCTTGGGTGAGGACAACGCGCGCGAAACGAGATCCCGCAACACCCGGAAATTGACGCCAAACGCCGCCTCGCAGTTTTCCCGGCAGGACAGGAGATTCCCGATCACTGGCATGTCGTACGACCGCACCGCGGAAAACATCAAGGCGGGGCCGCCGTCGAGGTGCTTCATGATGCCCGCCAGTTCCAGATCCCAGTCGGCCGGGGCGGCGTAGTTACGCAGCCGATGCTCCGCCAGCATCCTGCGCAATGCGGGCCGGAATCCCGTGTCGAGCGCGTCCATATTGCCGGTCATCGGCTGCCGCCCTTCATCTCCATGCGCCTAGCGTCACGTGCAGCACAATAAGCGGGCGGGATTTCCACGCAAGATACCTTTCTTTCAAAACGATCTTCCGCTACGGATTGCAGGTGCGAAGGGAGTGCGCGCGCCCCATACTGCGGACGGCGAGAGCCGCCAGACGTCAAGGAGACGGGAATGGTACGACATCTGAGCCTCACCTTCGAGTGTGCCGGAGCCGTGCGGGACCGGAACGTCTCGATCCGGTCCGCAGTGATCGCGGGGTGGACGGGACGCGACAAGGTGGCGCTCGAAAAGCACATCGCGGAGCTGGAGGCGCTCGGGGTCAAGCGGCCGGCCTCCACCCCCGTCTTCTATCGCGTCGCCGCCGCGCGGCTCACGACCGAGGACGCCATCGAGGCGGTGGGCGGGGCGTCGAGCGGCGAGGCGGAATTCGTGCTTCTGCGCGATGATGGGCGCATCTGGGTCGGTGCCGGGTCAGATCATACCGACCGCGAGGTGGAGGCCTACAGCGTCAGTGTCTCGAAGCAGATATGCGACAAGCCGATCGCCCGGCATTTCTGGCTGCTAGACGAAGTCGCGCCGCACTGGGACCGCCTCATGCTGCGCTCTTGGATCATCGAGAACGGCCAAAGATCACTTTATCAAGAGGGGACGGTCAGCGCGATGCTCAGTCCGTCCGAGCTTATGGCGGGCCATGCCGACGCCGCGACGCTGCCAGATGGCAAGCTGCCAGAGGGCACCTTGATGTTCTGCGGCACGCTCGTGGCGCATGGCGGCATCCGGCCGGCTAGCCGCTTCGAGTTCGAGATCGAGGACCCTGTGCTCGGGCGGCGCATTCGCCACGGCTACGCGATCACCGTGCTGCCGATGGCGGGCTGACGCACTGCCGCCGGTTGCGGAAAAGGACGGACAACATGACAAAATGGCGCAAATGGCGATGCGATTTGGCTCTCGCCGGCTTGGCCCTGGCGGCGCAGCTGGCCACGACGCGCCCCGCATGGCCGGCCGACCAGATCGTGAAGATCGGCCTGATCCTCAGCCTGTCGGGACCGGGCGCGGATATCGGGCAGAATATGCTGCGCGGGGTCGAGCTCTACATGAAGCTGCACGAGCAGGATTTGCCGCCCGGCATCAGCCTGCAGATCATCAAGCGCGACGATGGCAGCAACGCCGCCACGACGAAGCGGCTGGCCCAGGAGCTGATCATCCGCGATCACGTGCAGATGCTGGCCGGAATCACGCTGAGCCCGGAGGCATTCACCTTGGCGCCGGTGGCGACGGAAGCAAAGATCCCCGTCGTGCTGATGAACGCGACGACGGGCAGCATCACCCGCAGTTCGCCGTACATCGTGCGCTTCTCGCACAGCAACTGGCAAATGGCTTACATCCTGGGCATCTGGGCAGCGACGCACGACATCAAAAACGCCTACACGCTGGTGGCCGACTACGCCGCCGGGCTCGACAACGAAGCGGCGTTCAGGCGCGGCTTCACCGATAATGGCGGCAAAATCGTCGGTTCTGATCATGCGCCACTGACGACCAACGACTACCTGCCCTACATGGATCGCATCAAGGCGGCGGCGCCGCAATCGCTGTTCGTGTTCACGCTCGCCGGGCCGGCGACGATCGCCACCATGAAGGCGTTCGCCGATGCCGGGCTACAACGCGCCGGGGTGCAGTTACTTGGCACCGGGGACGAAGTGCCAGATGACGAACTGCCCGAGATCGGGCCGGCGGCGCTGGGCATGATCGATGCCTCGGTCTACGCCGCGACGGACCAGCGCTCGCAGAACAAGCAGTTCGTCCTGGCATGGAAGCACGAATACGGCGCACAATCGGTGCCGGATTTCGGGGCGGTCGGCGCATGGAACGGGATGACAGCGATCTTCGCCGTGGTCAAGCAGTTGGGCACGAATGCGACCGGCGATGCGGCGCTCGCAATCCTGAAGGATTTCAGGAACCCGGATGGCCCGCAAGGGCCGCTCTCCGTGGACCCGGAGACGCGCGACATCGTGCAGAACGTCTACATCTCCAAGGTGGATAAGGTGGGCGATCATTACGAGAACGTGCGCCTGGATACGGTTCCCGACGTCAAGGACCCTTGGAAGATCCTGAACCCGGCGAAATGAGGCCAGCATGGAGCACCCCCGCCAGCGCTGCGGCCGACAGGAATGCGGCCGGCGGGGATGTGGACTGCGGCAGGCGCCTGGTATACCCGCCTCCCTCCGGAAGCTGGGCCTTGTTTTGTCTGGCGGGCAGCCGCTACGCTAACCCTGCGCACGGTATCCCCGGACTTCTTCGGATTCTAGGTAAATGAATGCGCTGGGCGTCACGACCAGCATCCTGTTCGACGGTGCCGCCTACGCGATGGTCCTTTACGTGACGGCGGTCGGTCTGTCCGTCACCATGGGCCTGCTCGGCATTGCCAACCTAGCGCATGGCGCGTTCGCTATGGCCGGCGGCTACGTGCTGGTCGCGCTGATGGGCCGGCCAGGGCTACCGTTCGCGTCGGCCTTGCTGCTGGCGTGCCTGGCGGTCGCGATCGCGAGCGTGGTCCTGGAGCGCCTACTCTATGTGCGGGTCTATCGCGCCGGCGAGCTGGACCAGGTCGTGTTGAGCGTCGGCCTGATTTTTGTCGCGACCGCGACGGCGCAATTCCTGTTCGGAGCGCTCCCGGTCCCGGTGATATTGCCGACGGCGTTGCGTGGGCAGATCAGCGTGCCGGGCTGGCAGTCTTTCCCGATCTACCGGGTCTTCCTTATCCTATGCGGCGCCGGCGTGTTCGCGGCCTTATGGTTCGGCATCGAGCGCACGCTGGTGGGTGCCCGCATCCGCGCGGCCGTGGACAACCGGGCGATGGCGGAGGCGATCGGGGTGAACACACGGCAATTGTTCACCATCGTCTTCGCGCTCGGCAGCGCGCTGGCGGCGCTGGGCGGGGCGCTCGGCGCCGACGTGATCGCGATCGCGCCCGGATATCCCCTGGAGCACCTCGTGTATTTCCTGATCGTGGTGTCGGTCGGCGGCCTTGGCTCGGTCCAGGGGCCTTTCCTAGCCGCGCTGCTGCTCGGCGTGGGGGACACGGCCTGCCGGATTCTGGCGCCGCAGTTCGGCGCTTTCTTCGTTTATGTCGCGTTGTTCCTGATCCTTCTTGTGCGGCCCTCTGGCCTGTTCGGGCGCGCATGAGCGCCGTGCCGGCCATCGAACACCTGCTGGCGGCCAGGCGCCTCCGGCCGGCGGAGACGCTGCCCTGGCTGATTGCGCTGTCGATCTATGTCTTCCTGCCGCAGTACTTGCTCCTCGGCGCGCAGATTTTCGGCATGGTGCTATTCGCCCTGTCGTTCGATCTGCTGCTGGGCTATGCTGGGATCGTCACTCTCGGCCACGCGGCCTATTATGGCGCCGGCGCCTATGCCGCCGGGCTGGTGGCCGTCTCGGGTTGGACCGAACCGATCACCGGCCTGCTGGTTGCGGGGTGCGCCGCGGGGCTGCTTGGAGCGGTGGCGGGCGCGGTGATCCTGCGGACCAGCGGCCTCGCCCTCTTGATGCTGGGGATGGCGGTCACGCTGCTGCTGGGCGAGATCGTCAATGATCTTCCCGGTCTTACCGGCGGAGCCGACGGGCTGCAAGGCATCAGCATCGCTCCGGTGTTCGGACTGTTCCCCTTCGACCTCTACGGGCGCACGGCCTTCCTCTACAGCCTCGCAGTGCTGTTCCTGGCTTGGGTCGTGATGCGCCAGCTGGTGAACGCGCCGTTCGGCCGCTCGCTGGTCGGCATCCGGCAGAACCCGGCGCGAATGCAGGCGATCGGGGTTCCGGTATGGCGGCGCCGGCTGGTGGCCTTCACGCTGAGCGCCGCGATGGCCGGGCTTGCCGGCGGCTTGTCGGCGCAGACCAATCAGTTCGTCTCGCTCGGTGTGCTGAGCTTTGATCTGTCCGGCACCGTGTTGGTGATGCTGGTCATCGGTGGTCCCGGCCGGCTGTACGGTGCCTTCGTTGGCCCAGCGTTCTACATGATTGCGCAGGATTCGCTGTCGAAGGACCAGCCGGTGTTCTGGGTGTTCTGGATCGGGCTTCTGCTTATCGCGCTGGTGCTGTTCACTCGCGGCGGAGTTCTGGGCATCCTCGACGTGCTGCGGGTCCGATTCAGGCGAGGGGGGGCCGCGTGAGCACCGTGGCTGTGATCGAGACGCGCGGGTTGAGCCGGCGATTCGGGGCACTGGTGGTGACCGATGACGTCGATTTTGCGCTCCTGCCGGGGGAGCGGCGCGCGCTGATCGGTCCCAATGGCGCGGGCAAGACGACCTTCCTCAACCTGTTGACGGGACGGCTCGCACCATCGGCGGGAACGATCTGGCTAGGCGGTGTGGACGTGACGGGGATGCCGATGCACAAGCGAGTGCGGCGCGGTCTCGCGCGCACTTTCCAGCTCAACACGTTGCTGCGCGACATGACGGTGATCGAGAACGTGCAGTTGGCGGTGCTGGAGTATCAGGGGCTAGGCAGCCGGCTGTTCGGCGGCGTCGCGGCGCAGCGGCGCGCGGCCGAGGCGGCCTTTTGCGTGCTGGAGAGCCTTGGCATGGGGCAGCAGGCCGGGCAGAAGGTGGCGGCCCTCTCCTACGGGCGACAGCGGCTGGTAGAGGTCGCGACCGCGCTGGCTCTGCAGCCGATGGTGCTGCTGCTGGATGAACCGGCGGCGGGCGTGCCGCCGGTCGAATCGCACTTGATACTGGACGTGATCGCGAGCCTGCCACCCACCATCGCGGTGCTGATCATCGAGCACGACATGAAGCTGGTGTTCCGCTTTGCCGAGCGCATCAGCGTGCTGGTACGGGGACGCCTGCTGATCGAGGGCACGCCGGAGGAGATTGCCGCCGACCCGCAGGTGCGCGAAGTTTACCTTGGGAAGCGGGCGCATGGATGAGCCGGCCCTGCAATGCGCGGGACTTAGCGCCGGCTGGGGCGATACGCAGGTTCTGTCGGAAGTCTCACTGGCGCTGGCGCGCGGACAGGTGCTGGCGGTGCTGGGGCGCAACGGCGTGGGGAAGAGCACGCTGCTCTCGGCGCTGATGGGACGGGCCACCCGCCGGGCCGGCACAATTCGCTTCCACGGACAGGCTATCGAGCGGCTGCCGGTCTATAGTCGCGCCAAGCTCGGCATTGGATATGTACCCCAGGAGCGAGAGATTTTTCCGTCGCTGTCGGTGCAAGAGAATTTGCTCGTGGCCGGGTGCGGGCCAGCGCGCAGCCGTCCGGGCGCGGCATGGACGCTGGACCGCGTGCTCGACCTGTTCCCACGCCTTAGCGAACGGCTTCGCAATGGCGGCAACCAGCTCTCCGGGGGAGAGCAGCAGATGCTTAGCATCGGACGGGCGCTAATGGGCAACCCTTCTGTGCTGCTGCTGGATGAGCCGATGGAGGGCCTGGCCCCGGTGATCATCGAACAACTCGTGGCGGCGCTGCACCGGGTGCGGGCGGAAAGCGATATGGCGATCCTGCTGGTGGAACAGCATATCGACTTGGCGTTGGAGTTCACCTCCCGGATCATCGTCCTAGATCGCGGCGCCGTGGCCTACAACCACGCGGATGGGATCGGGCCGCCCGATCACGAGCGTATCGCCGCGCTGACAGGTGTCTCAGATGGCGTGGAGCTAGGAAAATGATGCCGCGCTTCTGGGATTTCGCGTTGCAATTTTATAGCCTCCCCGGCGTCGCCACGGCATGCATCCGCCTTCAGGATACCAATGGCGCCGATGTGAGCCTGCTGCTATTCGCGCTGTGGGCAGCGCGTTGCGGCCTGCGCCTCGGCGCCGCCGAGGCGCAGGCCGCCGAGGCGACGGTCCACCCTTGGCGGGAATCGGTGGTCCGGCCGCTGCGCATCGCGCGCCGGGCGACCAAGGGGGCACCCGCTGGATATGCTGCCGGCTCCAGCGCGATGCTGCACGACCGGATCAAGGCGATAGAACTGGAAGCCGAGCGTCTGCAACAGGACGCGCTGGCTGCCGCGGTGAGGCTTGCCCCGTCCGAGCTGAAGCCGGAGGATCTGATGCGGGAAAACCTCGCTGCCTGCGCTTCCCTGCTGCCAAACGGACTCGATCCCGCTCAACTCGCCGTGCTGGTGCGCGCATTCCTCGCAGCGCCGGCTGCGGAAAGCAGAGCAGGGAGCGGGACCACGCCGCGCCGGCGCCTGATCGTTGGCATTAGCGGTGCGTCCGGCACGATCTATGGCGCGCGCCTGCTGCGCCTGCTGCGTGACGCCGGGGTCGAGACCCATCTGGTCGTAAGCCGTTCGGCACAAGTAACGATGGCCCACGAGACGGCGTTCAAAATGAGCGATCTTTCGGCCCTTGCTGACGTGACGTACCCGGCGCACGATATCGCCGCCGCGATCTCCAGCGGCTCGTTCCGCACACTCGGCATGGTCATCGCCCCATGCTCGATGCGCAGCCTGTCCGAGATCGTGTCCGGCACGACGGCGACGCTCCTGACCCGCGCCGCTGACGTCGTGCTGAAGGAGCGGCGGCGCCTCGTGCTGCTGGTGCGCGAGACGCCGTTGCACCTTGGCCATCTCCGGTCGATGGCGGCGGCGACCGAAATGGGGGCGGTCATCTATCCACCGGTCCCGGCCTTTTACGCCCGGCCGAACAGCCTCGACGGCATGGTCGATCACACGCTCGGGCGAGTGCTAGACCTGTTCGATCTCAACACCGGCACCGTGACTCGGTGGGGCGAGCTGCGATAGGGGTGGCTCCATGGAAGCAACACACTTCCTGTGAGTATTTAGTGCCGCATCCAACCGTATCGAAACCCGAGCTGCTTCCAGGCGGAACCGACGCGGAATTCCGCGCTTCATTCATGATTTCCTGGCGCTCGGCGCACGTGTCAACCAGGTTCGGGCGGGATTCGGTGCGCTGATCGGCCTGTCCGGGGTGGCCTATACCACCCTGGTGTCGATCGCCTTCCTGCAGGACCGGGACGGCGTGGAATTGAGCAGAGTCGCCGCGCATCTCCATTTATCCTGAACTTCCTGTGTACTTTTCCTCCAAGACACTGGAATAACGTAAAAACCGCCGGTTTTCCGCCGAAAGTGTAGCCATGTAAATGGGCATTATTCGCTTGCTAATGGCATTCGCGCGTGCCTATAATCAGCCATGTATATCGAGACCGTCCCCAACCGGAACTCGCCGCCCGCCATCCTGCTCCGCGAGAGCTATCGTGAGGGCGGCAAAATCCGCAAGCGCACGCTCT
>Ga0078972_1008153_pt1 | contig 19171 bp, 22 predicted proteins | sample YelNatPaOPGAMG01_FD_67568 | JGI IMG/M metagenome (GOLD analysis project Ga0078972, IMG submission 67568) | Hot spring thermophilic microbial communities from Obsidian Pool, Yellowstone National Park, USA - OP-RAMG-01 (SPADES assembly) (version 2) | ecosystem: Environmental > Aquatic > Thermal...
TTAAAATAGTAGAGGATTTTATAAATTCTAAAAGAGATGAGTTTAAAAATCTAAAATTAGCTATTTTAAAAACAGAATACCCAGCAGGCGGAGAAAAACAATTAATTTATAAACTCACAAAAAGAAAAGTCCCTTCAGGGAAATTACCATTTGATGTTGGATGTTTGGTTCAAAATGTTGCGACGTGTTTTGCTATTTATGAAGCAGTTTGTTTTAATAAACCATTGATTGAAAGATTAACTACATTTGCCGGAGATGCTTTGCTTGAGCCTAAAAATATATGGGTTAAAATTGGAACAACCTTAAAAGAACTTTTTGAAAATAAAATCTTAGAATTTAAAAAAGAGCCCAAAAAGATTATTTGCGGTGGTCCAATGATGGGGGTTGCTTTAGATGATTTGGATTATCCTATATTAAAAGGAACAGGCGGATTTTTATTTTTAGAGAACGATATATCTATAAAAGAAGAAGATCCCTGTATACGTTGTGGAAATTGTATAAGGGCTTGTCCAATGAATCTTATGCCCTGTATGATAAATTTATACTCTTTAAAGGGTTTATTAAAAGAGGCAAAAAGTTTTGGTGCAAATGATTGTATAGAGTGTGGGCTTTGTAGTTATGTATGTCCTGCTAATAGAAGATTAGTTCAAAGCATAAAATTAACAAAACTTAGTTAAGATGAGAGAAAATATAAGATACGGATTAATTTTGTCAATTATATGTTTAGTAGCTACTTCTTTTTTAGCGTTTGTGCATTCTTTTACTAAAACAAAAATAATAGAAAGGCAAGATATAGAGACTGAAAAGAGCTTAAGAGAATTATTTTTAGATGCAAAAAATTTTGAATTGGTTAAATTTAATGATGATTTTTATTATAAGGTTTATGATGATAATAATAATCTTTTAGGTATTGCGTTTAAAGCAAAAACAAAAGGTTATGCAAGTGAGATTGAGGTTTTAGTTGGGCTTAAAGAGAGAGGAGATATAGTTGGTATAAAGATAATAAGTCAAAATGAGACTCCGGGTTTAGGTAGTAGAATTACAGAAAAAAGTTTTTTAGATCAATTTATAGGAAAAAATGCAAACAATTTATCAGGTGTTGAGACGATTAGCTCAGCTACTATATCTTCAAGTTCTGTTATTAAATGCGTAGAAAAAAGAGCAAAAGAAATATTAAATTTAATTAAAAAATGAAACTTATTGTATCAAACTCGCCACATCTTCATTCTTCTGAATCAATAGAAAAAATTATGTGGAGCGTAATAATTAGCCTTCTTCCAAGTGGTCTTATGGGGATTTTATTATTTGGTGTAAAAACATTTTGGATAATATTTTTTTCTGTTTTAACTGCAGTTATAACAGAAGCATTATGTAATATTATTACAAAAAAAAGATTAACTATATATGATGGAAGTGCTTTTTTAACAGGCTTACTTTTGGCTTATAATTTGCCACCAACTGTTCCTTTTTGGATACCTATTGTTGGTTCTTTTTTCTCAATAGTTATTGGAAAACAGGTATTTGGCGGTTTAGGGCAAAATATTTTTAATCCAGCACTTGTTGGAAGGGTTTTTTTGATGGCTTCTTGGCCAAAATATATGACTAATTTTATAACTCCAATAAATAAATTTTATCCATTTAGATTAGTGAAATGCGATTCAATAACTTCTGCTACAATACTGTCTTTGTTAAAGGAAAAGAAAAATTTTTCTGTTAGTTATTTAGATTTATTTTTAGGAAATAAAGGAGGTTGCATTGGAGAGGTTGCTGTATTCTTACTTTTATTAGGCGCTCTTTATCTTTTAATCAAAAAATATATTCTTTTATATATTCCACTTAGTTATATAATTACTGTTGCAATTTTAAGTTATATATTTGGCCCTAATGGATTATTTACTGGCAATTGGTTATTAAGCATTCTGTCAGGGGGTCTTATTTTAGGCGCTTTTTTTATGGCTACTGATTATGTTACAAGCCCTTTAACAAAAAAGGGCCAATTAATTTTTGGTATAGGTTGTGGAATAATAACAAGTGTTATAAGAATTTGGGGCGGATATCCAGAGGGTGTATCGTATGCAATATTAATTATGAATGCAGTTGTTCCTTTAATTGATAGATATACTAAACAGAGAATTTTTGGAAGATGAAAATAAATTTAAAAGAATTTCTAAAAGGAATTATCTCTGAAAATCCAACATTTGTTTTAATGTTAGGGTTATGTCCTACTTTGGCGATTTCAACTACTTTGGCTAATGCTATAGGTATGAGTTTTGCAGCTACTTTTGTTTTACTTGGTTCAAATATAATCATTTCACTTATTAAAAGATTAATACCATCTAAGATTCGTATTCCATCTTATATTGTTGTAATAGCAACCTTTGTTACAATAACAGAACTTATAATAAAAGCATATAGTCCTGCTTTAGATAAATCCTTAGGTATATATATTCCACTTATAGTAGTAAATTGTATAGTATTAGGAAGGGCTGAAGCTTTTGCATCAAAGTCTAATTTAATTGATTCTATTTTGGATGCTTTAGGTATGGGTGTTGGTTTTTCTTTGGCTTTAATTTTAATATCAGGAATAAGAGAATTTTTTGGTGTAGGTAAAATTTTTGGAAATACTGTAATTAGAGGTTTTGAGCCTGTATTTTTATTTGCAATGCCATCTGGCGCTTTACTTATTATTGGTATTTTAATGGGATTTTTTAATTTTTTAAAGAATAAAAAATGAGTTTAGTCTCTTTTATTAGTATTTTTATATCTTCTGTATTTATTTATAATGTTATATTATCAAGATTTTTAGGTTTATGTTCTTTTATTGCAATTTCAAAAGAGACAAAGCCGGCTTTTGCTATGAGTATGGCTGTTATGTTTGTAATTGTTATGTCATCAATTATTACCTGGTTTATTTATAGATTTTTATTAGTACCATTTAATTTAACATATTTAAGGACTATTTCATTTATTTTAGTAATAGCAAGTTTTGTCCAGTTGGTTGAAATGGTAGTTAGAAAAACAAGTCCTCAACTATATAAAATTTTTGGAATTTATCTTCCGCTTATTACTGTAAATTGCGCTGTTTTTGGAACATCTATTTTAAATATAGATACATTTTTTAAAGATGGAAGACCAATTACAGGTAGTTTAATTTTATCAATATTTAACGGTTTTTGTGTTGCTTTAGGTTATACATTTGCAATGTTGCTTATGTCAGGGATAAGAGAAAGACTTGAGGTTTGCGATATTCCAAAGTCTTTAAAAGATTTTCCATTGGCATTTATAATAGCCTCTATAATAAGTATGAGTTTTTTAGGTTTTAGTGGTTTTAGGTTTTAATTATGGAGATTCTAATAGCAGGTTTAGTTTTAGCAGGTTTAGGATTATTATTTGGTTTAGGACTTGCTTTTGCATCTAAGGTTTTTTCTCCAAAATTAGATAAAAAATTAGAAATGATTTTGGAATTACTTCCCCAGGCAAATTGTGGTGCATGCGGTAAAGCAGGTTGTTTAGGTTTTGCAGAGGCTATCTTAAGTGGAGAATTGGATATAAGTGCCTGTAAGGTAAGTTCAGAAGAAGCAAAAGAAAAGATTTCTAAAATTTTAAATAAGGAATTTAAAAAAACACAAAAGGTAGTTGCGGTTTTACATTGTAATGGAAAAGACGTAAAAGATAGATTTGTATACGATGGCATAAAAACCTGTAAACATGCAAATTTAGTTTTAGGAGGACAAAAGTCTTGTATTTGGGGTTGTTTGGGTTTTGGAGATTGCGTAATGGTGTGTCCTTTTGGTGCAATAAGTATGAAAGATAATCTACCGAAAGTTGATATAAATAAATGCACTGGTTGTGGTAAATGCATAGAGGCTTGTCCAAAGAAATTATTTAGTCTTATACCAGTAAATTGCGGATTTTATATTGCATGTAGTTCGCACAGTTCTTCTAAGGATACTAAAGCTGTATGTAATGTTGGTTGTATATCTTGCGGGATTTGCGTAAAGGTAGCACCTTCTATTTTTTATTTAGACGATAATCTATCTTGCATAGATTATAAAAAAATAGAAAAAGAGAATTTAAAGTTATTGGAGGAGGCAAAACAAAAGTGTCCTGTAAAATGCATATTAAAAATATAGCCATATTGGCATCTGGCAATGGGACAAATTTTGAGGCAATAGCAAAATCTGTTAAAAGAGGTTATATAAGAGCAAATTTAAAATTGTTGATTACAGATAAAGAGAATGCTTACGTAAGAGTAAGGGCAAAAAAATTTGGCGTTTTAGATTTATTTATTGATCCTAAAAAATTTAAAGACAGATTAGATTTTGATAGAGAATTAATTAAAATTTTAAAAAAGGAAAAAATAGATTTAATAGTGTTAGCCGGATTTATGAGGATTTTAAGTAAAGAGTTTGTAGAGACTTTTAAAAATAAAATATTAAATATACACCCTGCGATTTTGCCTGCATTTAAAGGAACAGATGCAATAGAGAGGGCTTTTAAATATGGTTGCAAGGTTAGCGGTGTAACTGTTCACTTTGTAGATGAAAATGTGGATTCAGGACCTATAATATTGCAGGATATAGTAAGGATAAATGATAAAATGAGTTTAAAAGAGTTTGAAGAAAAAATTCACAAATTAGAGCATAAATTATATCCAATAGCAATAAAATTGTTTTTAGAAAATAGATTAAAAATAGAAGATAGAGTAGTTAAAATAAAATGATTATCAGGTTTATTTTTATTTTATTATTTATATGCAATTCTGTTTTTTGCAAAGAAGATGTAATAGATGTAGAACTTTCTAAAGATAAGGTAAAAGTAGGAGAGGTGTTTACATATACAATTAAGATTAAAGGAGATTTTGTTTTGCCAAAATTAACTTTGCCAGATTTTAAAGATTTTAAAGTTGTAAGTCAAAGCCAATCCCAGAGTTATTCTTTTTCTTTTGGAAAAACAAATTTAGAATTTTATATAGTTTATAAACTTTTAGCAGTAAAGCCTGGAAAATTTACCTTAAAAGAGGTTGTCTTAAAGGATAAAAATAGAACTTTTAAAAGCGAATCTAAAACAATAGAGGTTATAGGAGAACCTATAGAAGAATATAAAAAAGAAAAGAAAGACAAAATTGAAAAGGAAGAGTTAGAGGAGGAGGGTTTTATAATTTAGAACTTTTTAATAATTCATTTTTTGTATAAATTTCAGTTTTTATATTGTCGGATATTTCAACCTCTAAAATTTCTTCCTGCGGTTCATAAATTTTTAAAAATTTTTGGACAATTTTTTTTGTATCTTGGAACGGATTTAAATTTAATTTATACTTAATTTCTTCTATATTTAATTTTATTATAAGTTTTTTATTTGATAGATTAACATCTATATTTTTTACTTCGAAATAATCCTTTAGTTCATTTGAAGAAAAAATTTTTATTAAAGATTGTTTTATAAGATAAGAGATGAATTCTCCCAGCTGTATATTATAAGGTTTTATATGCATACCTTCTGTATCGTCTATAGCCAAGGTATTTAAATAAGGTAAAAAGACTTGTCTTTCATTGAATTCTCCCTGCGAAATATATCCAAATAAAAATTTTACATAATCTGCTATAGCCCATACATAATAAACATCTATCCCATTTTTAATATCTGATACTACAAAACAATAGAATTTTGGTCTATTTTCCATACTCAAAATTATTCTGCCTAAAACCATAAATATTCTTCTTACATTTTTTGAAATGTCTTCTTTGTAATTTGTTCCTTTTTTATCTAATATATCTTTAAATGGCGCATAAACCCAAATCGTATCTTCCTTATGCCATACTTTTACATCGATATTAAATTCTTTTTTACATAATTCTATTATATGTTTTTTAATCTCTTCCTTTGAATAGGTTGGTTTAGTTGGATTACACGAGACTGTAAATAGAATAAAAATAATTATGAATTTTAACATTATTCGGCAGGATTATTTTTTGGTAAAAATTTTTTGAATATCTCTTCCAATTCTATGTAGTTTAGTTCTTCTTTCTTTAAAAGTTCTTCTGCAAGGTAATCAAGTAAGGTTATATTTTCTTTTAATATTTTTTCGGTTTCTTCTAAACAATTTTTCATTATATCCTGTACATCTTCATCAAGTTTCCTTTTTATTTCTTCTGAAATCAAGTTTTTATCTAAAGCATGGAAGTTTCCTATATAGCCGCTTTTACCCATTCCCCATCTCCATACCATATTATGTGCTGTGCTTAATGCATTTGCAAAGTCAGCTTCTGCACCGGAAGATGGAGCGCGACACTTTATTTTTTCAGCAACATGGCCGGCTAAAGATACTTTTATTCTATTTAAAAGATGGATTTTATCTCTTGTAAGCATTTCTTCTTTCTCCGGGGCCCACAATATACCACCGGTCTCCTTTCTTGGTATAATTGAAAGTTTGAATGTTTCTCTTTCAGGAGATAATAATTTGCAGACTATAGCGTGACCTGCTTCATGATAGGCTACTGCTTTTTTTTCTTCGTCAGTTTGTTTTATTCTTCTTTTTAGACCTAATTCTATTCTTTCTCTTGCTTCTTCTATTTCCTTTATACCTATTGTGTCTTTTTTATTTCTTATTGCCAAAAGTGCTGATTCTCTTACTAAATTTGCAATATCTGCCGGAGAATAATAACTAGATATAATAGCTAATTTTTCTACATCTATCTCTTCTTTATTATATTTTACTTTGCTTAAATAATACTCAAATAGTTTTTTTCTATCCTCTAATACAGGCAAATCTACATATAATTTCCTGTCAAATCTTCCGGGTCTTAATAAAGCAGGATCAAGAAAATCTTCTTTTACATTTGTGGCTCCGATAACAACAATATTGTATTGAAGTTCTTTTTCTTTTAAACCATCCATTTCAGCTAATAGTTGATTTAATGTTTGGTTATATTCTGTCTGTCCACCAGAACCCAAATCTTGAATTCTTTTTGCACCCACGGCATCTATTTCATCTATAAAAATTATACAGCCGCCTTTTGCCAATGCCAATTCTCTTGCTTCCTGAAACAGTCTCCTTATTCTACTTGCACCTACACCAACATATAGCTCTACAAATTCTGAACCGGTTTTTGCTAAAAATGGAACCCCTGCTTCATTTGCCATAACGTTGGCTAAATATGTCTTTCCGCAGCCCGGTGGACCAAACATAAGAAGACCTCTTATTATCCTTCCGCCAATCTGTTTTAACTGAGCCCTATCTTTTATTAGATTTACAATCTCCATTGCTTCCTGTTTTATTTCATCCATCCCAATTACATCGTTCCAGCCTATTTTTTCTTCTTCTTTCTTCTTTTCTTCTTTTGCCATAAGACGAGTTTTGCCAAACTCTTTAAATATTTCTTCTAATGAATCATAGTCTAATTCTTCTTTATTTATAAGTTCATTTGCAACTCTTTCTAAAATATTTATTTCTTTTCTTAAGAGTTCATTTACTTCATTAAAACAATTATTTATAATGTCTTCCTTATCCTTTTCAGCTAATTCTCTTGTACGAAAAGAAAATGTGTTATTACTTACAGAAGATGGACCACTTGTGCCCATGCCCCATAGAGAAACCATATATTCTGCTAATTCATTTGCGCTTTTTAAATCTTCTCCAACTCCTGTTGAGGTTATTCCAAATTTTATTTTCTCTGCTGCATAACCACCCAATAAAATTTTTATCTCCCCCAATATATCTTCTTTACTAGCTATATATGATTCTTCTTTTTTAATAAACCAAGTAGTGCCTCCGTAGGTTTTTCTTGGAACTATAGATGCCTTAAAAACATCTTTAGTTGGAACTAAAAGATAAGCTACTATAGTATGACCTGCCTCATGATAGGCAGCAATTTTTTTATCTTTTTCGCTCATCTTTATATTAAGCCTTATTCCCAAAGCAATTTTTTCTCTTGCTTCATTTATATCTTCTATAGTTACAATATTTCTTTTATGACGAATAGCTATTAAAGAGCTTTCTTTTATAATATTTGCTATATCAGCAGGAGTATTCCATACTGTTAATCTTGCCAATTTATCAATCGGTATATTTTTATCATAATTTACTTTGCTAAGATAAAATCTAAATAAGGCTTCCCTATCTTCTAATGACGGTAATCCAATATAAATTTTTCTATCAAATCTACCTGCACGCATAAGAGCAGGATCCAATTCATCCTCCATAACATTTGTTGCAGCTATTACTACAATATTTAAATCTTTTTTTCTTAACCCATCCATTTCTGCTAAAAGTTGATTTACAGCCATATTATAACTTTCTTGTCCTCCAAATCCAAAACCACCTCTTCTCGGTCTTGCTACTGAATCAATTTCATCTATAAAAATTATACAACCTCCGGTTAATTCTGCTAATTCCCTTGCTGTTTTAAAAAGTTTTCTAATCTTCATTGCACCTAAACCAACAATAATACCCTCTAATTCACTTCCTACAACTGATAAAAATGGTAGATTGCACTCAGTTGCTATTGCTTTTGCAAGATATGTTTTTCCACATCCGGGAGGTCCGATAAGAATTATACCTCTTATAATATGTCCTCCAATTTTTTGTATAGATGCTTTTTCTTTTATTAATTCCACTGCTTCCCATGCTTCTTTTTTTGCTTCTTCCATACCAATTACATCTTTCCACCTTACTGCGATTTCTTCACCCTTAAGTGCCTTTAATTGCATCTTTGAGAACTCTCTAAAACCACCGCCTCTAAACATCATCCAATACCACATATAAGTATATATAGAACCCCACAATAGAGCGGTTATAAGCGTTAGGTATAGTTGAAAACCAATACTTGCTTTCATCTGTTCTTTATAAAAAGATTCCATATGTATCCAGGATTTTAGGCTTGATATAAGCGCAAATATAAGAGAGAGGCCAATTAAGGTAAGAATACCTATTACAAGGATTCTTAACCAATATAATTTTAAATAAATTTTGATTTTATTATTCATACTCTTTAATAAAATATCACATTATTTTAATTTTGTCAAATTTCTATTTTTGCAAAATACTTTTATTGACAAATTCTTTCTTTGTGATATTTTGTATTAATATTTAAATTTTAGATTCTAATATATTTTTAAAAAAAATAAATTTAAAGGAAAGGGGTTTTTAATGGAAGATATAATTTTTAAACTTAGAAGCGAGGCCAAAAAAAATCCAAGGAGGGTAGTTTTTCCGGAAAGTAGCGATGAAAGAGTGTTGAAGGCTATTGAATATATCCAAAAAGAAAAAATAGCCTACCCAATATTACTTACCTCGGATAATATGGAAATAGCAAAGCAGGAAGAGTTTGCAAATTTTTACTATGAATCTAAAAAAAATAGAGGTATAGTTTTTGAAGAAGCAAGAGAGCTTATGGAGAATCCCTTATATTATGCTTGTATGATGGTAAAATTAGGATATGCGGATGGTATAGTTGCAGGTTCAATATATACAAGTTCAGCTGTAATTAAAGCTATAATTAATTGTTTAGATGTTGACAAAACAATAAATCTTATTTCAAGTTGTTTTATTATGGTACTTAAGGATTGTAAATATTTAGAAAACGGAACTTTAGTATATGCTGATTGCGGTGTTATACCTTATCCAACAAGTGAACAACTTGCTATTATTTCTATTTCTGCTGCTAAATTTACAAGAGAAGTTTTGGGGTTTGAGCCAAGGGTTGCGCTTTTAAGTTTTTCTACAAAGGGGAGTGCTTCTGGTAGATGGGTTGAAAAAGTTAGAGAAGCTGTTGAAATAGCAAAATCAAAAAATAGTGGTTTTTTAATAGATGGTGAACTTCAGGCTGATGCGGCACTGGTAGAGGATGTAGCTAAAAGAAAATTATCTGCAAGTCCTGTTGCCGGCAGAGCAAATGTTCTTATATTTCCAAATTTGGATGCAGGAAATATATGTTATAAAATTACCCAGAGATTAGCTAATGCAAGAGCAATAGGTCCTATTATACTTGGAACAGAGCAACCTTGTAGTGATCTTTCAAGAGGTTGCGATGTTGATGATATAATAGATTGCACTGCTGTTGTAGTTATCGAAGCAAATAAAAGGGTAGGTATAAATAAATGAAGATTTTAGTGATAAATTCAGGAAGTTCTTCTATAAAATATAAACTCTATAAGTTTCCTCAAAGAAAACTTATAACAAAAGGTCTTATTGAAAAGATAGGAGAAAAGGATTCTTGTATATCAAACCATAGCGAAGGGATGAAGGTTTTATTTTCAAATCTATTGAAAGAAAATGTTATTAAGTCTTTTAATGAGATTTCTGCAATAGGTCATAGGGTAGTTCATGGAGGAGAAGTTTTTACTAAACCGCATATTATTGATGATGAAGTAATTAAAAAAATAAAAGAATGTTTAGAGTTGGCTCCACTTCATAACCCTGCGAATTTAGCTGGTATAGAGGCTGCAAAAAAGATATTACCTAACACAAAACAGGTTGCAGTTTTTGATACAGCCTTTCATCAAAGTATGCCGGAAAAAGCATATATATATGCAATACCTTTTGATTATTATAAAAAATATGGTATAAGAAGATATGGTTTTCATGGCACCTCTCATCAGTTTGTAGCAGAAGAAGCTTCTTTTATTTTAAAAAAATCATTAAATAGACTTAAAATAATAACCTGTCATTTAGGCAATGGTTGTAGTATAACTGCTATAAGGTATGGTAAATCTATTGATACTTCAATGGGTTTTACTCCGCTTGAAGGTCTTATTATGGGAACACGCTGTGGAGACATTGATACCGCTTGCGTTTTGTATATTATGAAAAGAGAAAATTTGTCTATAAAAGAGATGGAAGATATTTTAAACAAAAAAAGTGGTCTTTTAGGCATATCCGGGATAAGTAATGATTTTAGGGATCTTAAAAAAGCAGCTAAGAAAGGTAATAAATTAGCAAAGTTAGCAATAGATATGTTTATATATAGGGTTGAGAAATACATCGGTGCTTATAATTTAATTTTAGGTGGCACAGATGCGGTATGCTTTACTGCCGGTATAGGAGAAAATAATCCGGATATAATTAATATAATAAAAAAAGATATTAAAAAAGTTATGCCGAAAACAAAAGTTTTAGTAATTCCAACAGATGAAGAACTTATGATAGCAAATTTAACATATAAAATGGTAAGGTGAATTATGTTAAGGATTATGCTTAAATCTAAAATTTATTATGCAACAATAACAGATACGCAATTGTATTATAAAGGCAGCATCACTATAGATGAAAAGATAATGAAAGAGGCTGATTTGTTGGAAGGAGAAAAGGTAGAGGTTTTAAATTTAAATAACGGTAATAGATTAGAGACTTATGTTATAAAAGGTAAAAGGAAAGGTGTTATCTGTTTAAATGGTCCTGCGGCAAGGCTTGGAGTAAAAAATGATAAAATTATAATACTTTCTTATGCGCTTTATAATGAAGAAGAATTAAAAAGATTAAAAGTAAAATTTGTTGAATTAGATGAAAGAAACAAAATTAAAAATAGTTACTTGGCCTAATAAAATATTAAGAAAAAAGTGTAAAAAAGTAGAAAATATCAACGAGGATATTATAAGAATATTTAACGAAATGTATAAAGTTATGGTATCAAATAAAGGCATAGGTTTGGCAGCAAATCAGGTTGGTTTAGATTTGAGTCTTATAATTATAGAATTTGAGAATAAAATTTTTAAGTTGGTGAACCCTAAAATTATAAAAAAAGAAGGTCGTATAAGATTTAGAGAGGGTTGTTTAAGTTTTCCGAATATAGAATTAGATATAAATAGAGCAAAAAAGGTTTGGGTAGAGGCTTTAGATGAGCATGGAAATGAGTTAAATTTAGAATTAGAAAACACTTTAGCTGTTGTGTTTCAACATGAGATTGATCACATAAATGGTATTACATTTATTTATAGAGTACCTTTTTTTAAACGTTTAAAAGTTTTATTTAAACTTAAGAAAATGTTAAAAAATGGATTGCTTAAACAAGAAAAAGAATCTTAAAAATTGTAATTGCACATATTCTGGTTGTTCTAAAAAAGGTTTTTGTTGTGAGTGTTTACATTATCATTTGTCAAATAATGAAGTTCCTGCTTGTTTTTTCCCGCCGGAATACGAAAAGACCTATAATAGGTCAATAGAATATTTTATTTCAATAGTTAAAAAAGATAAATAATTATGATTTTTGATTTAGCTATCATTGGGGCCGGCATAGCTGGAGTTTCTTGTGCTGTTTATGCTAAAAGAGCCGGACTTAATTTTATTATGTTTGAAAAAAATGCAGTTGGGGGACAAATTCTATTTATAAATAGAATAGATAATTATATAGGATTAGAATCAATTGATGGTATTTCTTTTGTAGAAAAATTATCAAATACATTGAAGAATTTAAATATAGAGCCAATAAGTCAGGAAGTTATTGGGATAAATAAAGAAAGAGATTGTATAAAAATATTTACAAAAGAAAATACCTATATTAGTAAAACATTAGTAATAGCAACAGGTGCATCTTTTAAAAGACTTATGTTGGAGGGGGAAGAAAAATTTATCGGAAAAGGTATATCGTATTGCGCCGTATGTGACGGATATTTTTTTAAAAATAAAATTGTAGCAGTTGTAGGTGGAGGAAATACCGCAGTAGAAGAAGCTTTGTATTTATCCTCAATATCTAAAAAAGTTATCTTAATACACAGAAAAGATACTCTAAAAGCTATGGATTATTTAAAAGATATGTTGTTTAAAAAAAATAATATAGAAATAAAATACAATACGGTTGTTAAAAAATTAATTGGTAAAGATTTTTTAGAAAATATAGTTTTAGAAAATTTAAAAGAAAAAAAAGAATATAATTTAAAGATAAATGGATTATTTATTGCAATAGGGATGTCCCCGAATACTTTTATTTTTAAAGATATAGTTAACCTTGATGAGTATGGTTTTATTATTACGGATGAATATATGAAAACATCTTGTGATTTTATATGGGCTGTTGGTGATTGCAGAAAAAGACAATTAAGGCAACTTATAACTTCTGCATCTGAAGGCGCAATCAGTGCGATAAGCGTATATAAATATCTTAGGGGAGATTATATAAGCATTTAATGTTTAAAAAATACATATATATATCAAGAATAATTTTTACTATAGCTTTTTTATTTGTAGTTTTTAAATTTATAAATTATAAGGAAGTAATTAATATATATATAAATTCAAAAAAAATTTATGTGTTTTTTGCATTTTTTATTTTTCTATTAGCGAATATATTGGCAAGCATACGATGGAAGTATTTGTTATCTAAACTTGGAATTTTTATTTCTTTTAAAGAAGCAGTTTATTCTTCATTTTCAGGATACTTTTTTAATCTTTTTTTCCCATCATTTATAGCAGGAGATTTCTTCAGAGCTTTAAGTGTTTCTTTAAGATATGGAGAAAAAAATAAAATAGCATCTTCAGTTTTAATAGATAGGTTTTCCGGTTTTTTAGGTATAACTATTTCAGCTTTATTTTTCTCTATATTTATATTAAAAATTATTAATATAGAGATTTTTATTTCTATTTTTATTTTGAATTTAGTTGTTATTTTATTTTTGGTTTTTTCCAATAGAAAGGTTTTTGGTTTTTTTTTAATTTTAGTACCTAAAAAATTTAAGTATAGATTATATAATTTTTATAATGAGATTTGTTTTTTTAAAAATAAACCGTCTGTTTTTTTTATTAGTATATTTTTTTCTATTTTTATTCAAGTTTTAATATCTTTAAGTTTTTTCCTCTCGTCTTTAGGGGTTGGGGTTAACATAAAACCTATTTATTTTTTTATAATAGTTCCAATTATTATGTTTATTTCTTTGATACCGATTACTGTTTTTGGTATGGGGACAAGAGAACTTTCAGCAATTTATTTTTTTTCTTTGATCGGAATAAGTAAACCTGTTGCAGTTGCCATCTCTATTTTTCATTTTATATTTGGCATTTTACTTGCACTTTGTGGAGCTTTAATTTATATTTTTATTTATAATCGTTGGCTTTTGGTTAAAGCAAAGAAATGTTAATTTATATTATTGATGCATTTAATTTAATTTATAAAATAAAAGAGTTAAAAAGTTCTAGTAATCCCCACCAAGATTTTATTAATTATATAAAGAAAAATAATCTTACAGGTAGTAAAAATAATAGGGTAATTTTAGTTTTTGATGGTTATAGAAAACAGGTATCCTGTTATGAAAACTTTGAAGTAATATTTAGTCAGAATAAAACCGCAGATTCTGTGATTAAAGATTTGATTAAAAAAATTAAAAATAAATCTATAACTTATGTTGTAAGTGATGATAGAGAAATTATAGATTATGCAAGAATAGAAAGGATTAGATTTTTATCTTCGGAAGATTTTTTAAATGCAAAAAAACCGAAAAAAGAAAAAGATATTAATAATAAAGATATAAATTTTTCTCTTCAGGAAGATATAAACAAAGAATTAAGAAAAATCTGGAATATAGAATAATGGGTTTTATAAAATTTTTAGGCACTGCCGGTGCAAGGTTTGTTATGATAAGACAGTTGCGTTTTTCAGCTGGTATTTGGATTAATTATAAAGGTACAAATATAATCATTGATCCGGGACCGGGTTCTCTTTTAAGATGTAATTTAAGTAAGCCAAAGTTAGACCCATCTTCTTTGGATGGCATAATTTTAACACATAAACATTTAGATCATTGCGGAGATATAAACGTAATGATAGAGGCAATGACAGAAGGAGGGTTTAAAAAAAGAGGAGTTGTGTTTTTGCCATTTGATGCCGTTGGAAATGATGGAGTTATATTTAAATACCTTATGGATTTTCCGGAAAAATTTGTTTTTTTAAAAGAAAAAGAGAAATTTTTAATAGGTGATATAGAATTTGAAACACCTTTAAAAAATAAGCATCCTGTCGAAACTTATGGTTTAAAATTTTATTTTGAAAATAAAACCGTTTCTTTTATTTCTGATACAGATTACTTTGACGATATAATAGATGTTTATAAAGATTCTGATATTATTGTATTAAATGTTGTTTTTTACCAGAAGAGAGATGATATAGAACATCTATCTTTAGATGAAGCTTTAAATATAGCACAAAAGATAAATCCAAAAAAAACTATTTTAACACACTTTGGTATGTCGGTTTTAAAGGCTAAGCCTCATATTTTAGAAGAAAAGATTATAAAAAATTTAAAAATTGATATTAAATTTGCTTATGATGGATTTACATTAGAGATTTAGATTATTTTGCTAATTATATTAATTTTTTAAAATCTTGACATAAAGTTTTTAGACTATATAATTAAAGTTGTTCTTTATTAATTTTTTATTTACGGTGCTTTAAGCTTAATAGGGAATTCCGTGAAAATCGGAAGCACTCCCGGTGCTGTGAACCCTTTTAAAAGCTTAGCAATATGCCACTGCTTAAAGCGGGAAGGCGCTGAGCTTTAAGGTAGCCAGAAGACCTGCCGTAAATAGATTTTTAGGTTTTACGAGGATGAAACCTAAAAATTGGGAGAAGAAAACGAGGATGCATCCCGACTTTTTAGTCGGGATTTTTTATTTTTTAGATATGTTTAAAAAATATTTATTGTTTTTGTTTTTTATTTTTGGATTAAACTTTAACCTGTATGCATCAAAAAGGATTATCTCTTTAGCACCATCTATTACAGAAGAGATATATTTACTTAAAGCTGAAGATAATTTAATAGCTAATACAATTTATTGTAAAATACCAAAAGAGGCAGAATATAAAGAAAAGATCGGCAGCGTTGTTGATGTAAATCTGGAAAAAATATTAGCTTTAAATCCGGATATAGTTTTTACTACCGAACTTACTAACCCAAATACAATTAAAAAATTAAAAGATTTTAATATAAAAGTTATAGAATTTTTTACACCAAAAAATTTCAAAGAATTATCCGAGCAGTTTTTAAAATTAGCTGAAATTTTAGAAAAAGAAAAGGAAGCAGAAGAGATTATAAGGAATTTAGAAACAGAAATATTAGAGATCAAAGAAAAAATTAAAAATCTTCCTAAAGTGAAAGTATTTGTTGAGGTATCTTCAAAGCCGCTTATGGGTATAGGCAGGGATTCTTATATTAATGATCTTATAGAATTGGCCGGCGGGGTAAATATTATAGAGACAAAGACCGGGCTTTATTCTATAGAAGATATCATAACAAAAAATCCTTCTGTGATTATTATCTCAGATATGGGTATAGATGCAAAATCAGAAATTAAAAAATGGCAAAAATTTAAAATAGATGCTGTAAAAAATAAAAAAATTTATATTTTTGATTCTTATAAACTATGCAGTCCAACTCCAAAAAATTTTATAGATACTTTGAAAAAGTTTGCAGAGATTTTACATAAATGAAAAATAAGTTTATTTATTTATTTTGGATTTTATTTTTTATTTTTTTGCTTTTTTCTGTGGTTTTGTTTTCTTTATTTGCAGGTTTAGATAAGTTTTCTTTTAAAGATAGTTTAAGAGACAATATAATTTTTGATATAAGACTACCAAGAATTATTTTAGGTATAATTGTGGGAGGTTTGCTTGCTTTATCTGGTCTGATTTTACAGGGGTTATTTAGAAATGTATTGGTTGAACCTTATACTTTGGGTATATCTGGAGGCGCTGCGTTAGGGGCTATTTTTGCAAGTATTTTAAATTTAAAATCTTATTCTTATCCTTTTGCATTTTTAGGTGCGATTTTTGTAATTATATTCCTTTATTTTTTTAGTATAAAAGGTGGAATTTTTAAAATAGAAGAACTTCTTTTGAATGGTGTGATGATAAGTTTTATATCTTCTTCTTTGATTATGCTTGTTATGGCGCTTTTTAATGTGAATGATTTAAGGGGGATTATTTTTTGGATAATGGGTTCTTTAGAAGACAGTGATTGGCAGGTTGTAAAGATTGGAATTTTTATTTTGTTTTTTGGTTTATTTTTTTCTTATTTTTTTTGGAAAGATTTAAACGCTTTACACTTAGGAGAAGAGGAGGCTATGCATTTGGGGATAAATGTTGAAAGAACAAAGAGGGTTCTTTTTATATTAGCATCTTTTTTTGTAAGTTTTTGTGTTTCCTCTTGTGGTATTATTGGTTTTGTTGGTCTGGTTGTTCCGCATTTTTTAAGAATGGTTTTATCTTATGATTATAGAGTTCTTTTAGTTTCTTCTTTTTTAGTTGGAGGAACTTTTTTAGTTTTTTCAGATACAATTGCGAGATTAATTATTTTTCCGCTTGAACTTCCTGTCGGGGTGATTACAGGAATTTTAGGCGGTATTGTTTTTATTTATGTTTTGAGAAAAAATAGATTGCGTTTTTAAAATGATTGATATTAAAAATCTTATCTGTGGTTATAAAAATTTTCTTTTAAAAGACATAAATATAAAAATAAATAAAGGCGAATTTATAGGTATAATTGGACCAAATGGCTCTGGAAAGACTACATTACTTAAGGCCATAGCAGGAATTATCAAACCAAAATCCGGAGAGATTTTTTTAGATGGAAAGCCTTTAAACAAAATGAGTTTTTTGGATAGAGCAAAAAAAATATCTATAGTGTCAAGAGAGTTGGATATAGATTTTATAACAGTTGAAGAATTTGTTCTTTTGGGCAGATTACCCCATTACAGGAGTTTTCAATTTTTTGAGACAAGAAAAGATTTGGAAGTGGTAAATCAATGTATGGAGTTGGTTGGTGTTTTAAGATTTAAAGATAGGTATATAAAAGAGCTTAGCGCCGGAGAAAGACAACTTGTTTATATAGCAAAGGCATTGGCTCAAAAACCAAAGATATTGCTTTTAGATGAACCAACAAGTCATTTGGATATATCTTTTCAGATTAAGGTTTTTAATATAATAAGAAGATTAAACAGAGATTTTGAGATTACAATTATTTCTGTATTTCACGATTTAAATTTAGCATCTGAGTATTGCAACAGACTTATTCTTTTGGATAATGGTAAAATTTATAAAGATTCTAAACCAGAAGATATATTAAACTATAAGATAATTGAAGAGATATATAAAACAAAAGTTATAGAGACTAAAAATCCAATTTCCGGAAAGCCCTATATTTTTCTAATAACAGAAGAGAGGTGGTTATGAGAAGAATTGGTTTAATAGAAGTTTATACAGGCGATGGAAAAGGCAAGACTACTGCAAGTATAGGTTTAGCTATAAGAGCAAGAGCACATAATTTTAAAGTTTGTTATATATCTTTCCATAAAAATCCTTCTAAATTTAAATATGCTGAACAAAATATATTAAAAAAATTAAAAATTGATGTTTTTTGTTTTGCCAAAAAACATCCTTTTTGCGATAAGATAGATTTTAATAAGCTACGTAAAGATTGTCTTTGTGCTTTGGATTTTATAAAAGAAAAAATTTATCCCAAAGGTTATGATTTGTTAATACTTGATGAGATAAATATTTCAATAAGAGATGGATTTTTAAAAGAAGAGGAGGTGATTTCTCTTTTAAAAAATAAACCTAAAAATCTTGAGATAGTGTTAACAGGAAGAGGTTGTCCATCTAAAATTATAGAATCGGCTGATCTTGTAAGTGAGATAAAAAAGATAAAACACCCTTTTGATAAAAACATAAAAGCAAGAAAAGGTATTGAATTTTAGAAAGGAGGTGAGGCGTTTTTCTCTTTGGGTTTTATTAAATTATTAACCTTTTTCCTGATAAGCAAGGGAAGTGAAGGTGAGATCCCTTCCGCTGCCCGGCAACAGTAATTCTGTTTAAAACAGAGAGCCTGGTCCATTGCTTATTTGGGAAGTATCCGCTAGGGAGGAGAAAATGAAAAGACTTTTAAGTATTTTAATTTTTTTATTAGTTCCTTTTAATCTTTCTTTTGCTAATGAGATTGATTTGGGAAAAATAGTAATAATCCCTTATAGGACTGAAAGTAAATTTGACAGTCCAAATTTAGAGATATTAGAAGATAAAGATTTAGAGAAAAAAGACATTTTTAATTTACCTACATCATTTTTATCTTTAAATGGTTTATATATAACAGCCGGAAGGTTTGGAAGTGTTTCTGGAACATTTATCAGGGGCGCACAATCAAAGCATACAGGTTATATGTTAGAGGGTATAAAAATATATGACCCTTCTAATAC
>Ga0078972_1002070_pt2 | contig 19163 bp, 20 predicted proteins | sample YelNatPaOPGAMG01_FD_67568 | JGI IMG/M metagenome (GOLD analysis project Ga0078972, IMG submission 67568) | Hot spring thermophilic microbial communities from Obsidian Pool, Yellowstone National Park, USA - OP-RAMG-01 (SPADES assembly) (version 2) | ecosystem: Environmental > Aquatic > Thermal...
CTATGTTCCTCCTCGCCCCGTGAATAAGATGGTTGCCCCCGATGGAACTTAAATCTCCGTCTCCACTTACTACGACCACCTTTAGATTAGGGTTATATAGTTTTGCGCCCGTAGCATAAGCGATAGCCCGACCGTGTAAGGTATGTAAAGTGTCTGTTTTGAAGTGGGGACTGGGAATCCAGGCCGCGCAGCCGATGCCCGAGACAAAGAGCATTTTCTGTAAGTCGTACTCCGTCTCCGCCACGGCTCTAAGAATGGCATTCATCAAAATCCCGTGGCCACAACCAGGACAAAAGGGCGTGGGGAAGGCTGGAGTGTTGATCATTTCCATAATCTTGGGGTTCATGCTAAGTTCCTCCTGATGGTTTCAACAATCTCTGCTGGTTCGAATACTTCCCCGTTAGTTTTGGGCAAAGGGATGACCGGGATGGAAGTGAATTTTTGGGCTTCCCCAGCAATTTGCCCCCTATTCATCTCGGGGACAAATATAACCCTACAATTTCGCCCCAGTTCGGCCACAGCCTCTTCTGCAAAAGGCCAGATAGAAATAAGGCGTAATAAGCCAGCTTTTATTCCCTGCTGACGCAGCTTCTTTACGGCCGCCAAGGCTGCCCGGGCAGTGAAGCCATAAGCTATTACCCCTATTTCGGCGTCAGTTAGAAAATGTCCTTCGGTTTGCAAAATTTCCGGACGAAAATCTTTTACTTTGCGCACTAACCTTTCGGTAAGTCGAGCCTGGGTCTGCGGGTCAGCGGTCTGGCGAAATCCCCAGGGATCGTGAGTTGAACCAGTCACTAATAAATTAGCTCCTTCCCCAAAAGCCGGCATCGGGGGAACGCCATTGGGTTCATCTGTACCGAAAGGCGGCAAACCAGGGGCTTTATACCGGTCAAATATTTCTACTTCTTCCTTGATCAATAGAGTCTCGCGCAGATGACCGACTGCCTCATCGGCTAAAATAAAAGTAGGTACCCGGAAGCGCTCGGCACAATTAAAGGCTTTAATGGTTAAATCATACATTTCTTGCACGGACCAAGGGGCGAAAGCAATAATTTCCACGTCGCCATGGCATCCCCACTTCACTTGCATGATATCCCCTTGCGCAGGCCGAGTAGCTTGCCCCGTACTCGGCCCGGCCCTTTGTACATCTACAATAACGCAAGGTGTTTCAGTGATACCCGCATAACCTATACTTTCCGTCATCAGACTGATTCCCGGACCAGAAGTGGCCGTCATCGCTTTAGCTCCTGCCCAAGAAGCGCCGATTACAGAAGAGATAGACCCAATCTCATCTTCCATCTGGATAAATACACCGTTAACGTCGGGGAGGCGGTGAACCATGCGGATCATAATTTCACTCGCCGGCGTAATAGGATAGCCAGCATAAAAGCGACATCCAGCCGCCAGAGCCCCTTCAGCACAGGCTTCGTCTCCTTGCATAAAATACCAGCCTGGCTCTAAGAGACTCTTTGTTTTTCTCCAAGGCATATAATCAGACCTCACTTTTTTATTTCCACATTAATAGCTAAATCAGGGCAAAGCATTTCGCACTGGAGACAGCCCGTACATTTCTCTGGATAAACCACCACTACTTGTTGAAAACCTTTTTCTGAGATTTCATTTGCTTTGCCTAAAACTTTTTGCGGACATATTTCCACACAAATATAGCAACCTTTACACCATTTGGGGTTGATATGAATTTTTACTTGCTTCTTTTTTTCTTTTTCTACCAATAAATTTTCTCCTTCCATTTTCGATCGCACCCACCAATAATTTAGAAAAATCTCCAAAAGATTTTTTTCTTCGCTAAAAATAATATGAGCTATAAGGAGCTTAATAGTCAAGTTTTTTCTAATCCTCTTCGAACCGATGTTAACGCCGGCGGTTCGGCAAGTCTCAGGAGCATGGCCTACAAGAAATTTTAAAAATCTCTAACTCCCTCAACTCCTTCTTAAATTAGAGACTTTTTCGTCATGGCCAGAAAGGGCCAGAGGCAGGCCAGAGGCAGGCATGAATGAAGAAGCATCGGCGGGAGAAGAAGTTGTTCAAAATCGACCGACGATTTTCCGCAAAGGGAGGCGGATCGTTAAACTAATTAAGATGATTAAGCTTCTAAATCCGCCCGCACCTATGGAAGAGCCACTGCCTCATGATTCTGAATGAATGCCTGCCTCTGGCCTGCCTCTGGCCTGCCTCTACGCCATTCAATAAAATTAGCTATTTATTAATTATGACCCAGTCTCTAAAGAGTAGAGGAAGAGTTATGGTTTTAAAAAGGGGAAGATAATCTCCCCATCCCTTCTTTAGAAAAGGGCCAAGAGAAAGATGAAATTTAAATAAAATGCCTCGTCACCTTCCCAAACAAAAGGAACTAATAATTCAATTACTAGGTCATCCACCATTCAGTGATGCAATAACAAGTGGAACTGACCATCTAACAGTTTTAATATTTCTCGCCAGCAGGAAACAGGCGGGAGGGGGAGAGGCGAAATTAAGAACGGCGGGGACATACTTGTCTACACCAGATAAACTTAAATAATAGCTTCCTTCTTTTAAAATAGATGTCTATCTCCCGCCCGTACCCATGAAATAATATTTGCCTCATTTTAATGAGCCTCTCCTCCTCCCGCCTGAATTAAGCTGGAATTTAAAAACTGATCGACGGTGAGAGCCTTTTTCCCTTGACGCCCCTTGATCAAATTTATTAAGATAAATCAACTCCATTTAAAAAAAGGGATTAAAATGAGTATTTTAGTTGATGCTGAGACTAAAGTCATTTGTCAAGGAATTACTGGAAAGCAAGGACTTTTCCATACGCGCCAATCATTAGCTTATGGGACGAGGATGGTTGGCGGCGTCACCCCTGGGAAAGGAGGCACTACTATAGATGGCCTTCCGGTATTCAATACTGTAGCTGAAGCAGTACAAGTGACCGGAGCACAGGCTTCGATGATTTTTGTGCCGGGACTTTTTGCGGCCGATGCCATTATGGAAGCAGCCGAAGCCGGAGTAGAAATAATAGTTTGTATAACAGAAGGAATTCCGGTCTTAGACATGGTTGTAGCTAAAGGTTATTTAGCAGGGAAGAAAAGCCTCCTTTTAGGGCCTAACTGTCCAGGAATTATCACTCCTGATAAATGTCGCATTGGCATTATGCCTGGTTATATTCATCGGGCTGGTAAAATAGGCGTAGTGTCGAGGAGTGGCACTCTTACTTATGAAGCGGTTCATCAACTTACTCAATTAGGATTAGGTCAATCTACTTGCGTAGGTATAGGAGGAGACCCAATTATCGGTCTAAATTTTGTGGATATTTTAAAGTTATTTGCCCAAGACCAGCAAACCGAAGCTGTCTTGCTCATTGGCGAAATTGGCGGGGAGGCCGAAGAAGAAGCAGCTACCTATATAAAAAATAGTCATTATCCTAAGCCAGTGGTGGCCTTCATTGCCGGACAGAATGCCCCCCCAGGAAGACGAATGGGCCATGCCGGGGCGATAATCTCCGGAGGAAAGGGCACTGCCCAAGCCAAAATGGAAGCCCTGGCGGATGCCGGAGTGGTGGTCGTGAAGAATCCGGCCGAAATGGGCTTGACCATGAAGAAAGTATTAGCAGAAAAAAAACAGGCAGGAAGAGATGAGTAAAAAAGGAAAATATAACATAGAGATCTTTAAAAGCTGGTGTAAGAAGTGTGGCATATGTGTGGCTTTCTGTCCCGTAGAGGCCTTAGGCCAGGATGAATCTGGGACCCCCTTTGTAAAAAATCCGGAAAAGTGCACAGGTTGCCAGATGTGTGAATTGAGGTGTCCTGATTTTGCCATCACTCTCCGCTCACCCAGGAAGAAAAAGGAAGATAAAGAAAAAAATATTGTTGGCGAGGAAGTAGTTAATGAATAAAAAAGATGCTAAAGCTCAATTAATGCAGGGAAATGAAGCTTGTGCGGAAGGGGCTATATATGCGGGCTGTCGTTTTTTTGCCGGCTACCCCATTACTCCTGCTTCCGAAATTGCGGAGCGTCTTTCTTACCGCCTGCCCCAAGAAGATGGTACTTTCATTCAGATGGAAGATGAAATAGCGAGTATGGGAGCTATAATCGGCGCGTCCCTGGCCGGAGTCAAGTCCATGACCGCTACTTCTGGTCCAGGTTTTTCTTTGATGCAGGAAAATTTAGGCTTTGCCTGCATGGCCGAAGTTCCCTGTGTGGTGGTCAATGTGATGCGCGGAGGGCCAAGTACTGGGTTACCGACCAATCCCGCCCAAGGGGATGTAATGCAGGCGCGGTGGGGGACTCATGGCGATCACCCCATAATCGTCCTTTCCTCCGCTTCGGTCTGGGAATGCTTTACCCTGACCGTGAAAGCCTTTAACTTTTCCGAAAAATATCGCACGCCTGTAATTTTACTCCTGGATGAAGTTATCGCCCACATGCGTGAAAAGATTGTCTTGCCCGCCCCTGGCGAGATCGAAGTGATCGACCGCATCAAGCCATCCGTTCCTCCCGAGTGGTACCTGCCTTATGAAGATACAAGTTCGGGTGTTCCTCCTATGGGTATTTTTGGCGAAGGATATCGATACCATGTTACAGGTTTAACCCACGATATCCGCGGATTTCCCACCCTACGCCAAGATGAAATCGAACCCTTTATTTTGCGTCTTTTTCGCAAAATATCTTCTCATTTCGACGACATTCAACTTGTAGAGGCTTATCAAATAGAGGATGCGGAAATAGTTATCATTGCTTACGGTTGTTCCGCCCGGGCAGCGCATCGGGCCATGGTGGAAGCTCGAGCTCAGGGGCGGAAAGTAGGCCTTTTAAAATTAATCACTCTTTGGCCATTTCCGCGCAAGTTTGTGGAACCTTTAACTTATGCCGGGAAAATTCTTTTGGTGCCGGAGATGAACATGGGGCAGATTTCTCGGGAAGTGAAAAGAGTTAATCAAGGGAAGACCAAAGTATTGACGCTTAATAAAATAGACGGCACGATAATCAAACCACAGGAAATCCTCGAAAAGATTCAGGAGGTTAGCAAATAATGGAAGATCGCCCCCTTATTTATAAATATCTGCGTCACGATAAAAAATTCCCCCATGTCTGGTGCCCGGGATGTGGAATCGGCATTCTTTTAGGTTCATTGATTAGAGCCATTGACCATTTAGGTTTCTCTAAAGATGAAATTGTTTTGGTTTCGGGAATTGGGTGCTCGGGTAGACTGCCTGTTTATGTGGATTTTAATACTTTACATACCACCCACGGGCGAGCTCTGACTTTTGCTACCGGCATAAAATTGGCCAAGCCAGAGCTAAAAGTAATCGTCATCATGGGTGATGGGGATGCTACAGCTATTGGGGGCAATCATTTTATTCATGCCGCCCGGCGTAATTTAGAGCTCACCGCTATCATAGTCAACAACAACATTTATGGTATGACGGGCGGTCAATATTCCCCGACGACTCCTTACGGACAGCGAGCTACTACGGCTATTTATGGTTCGGTAGAAAATTCATTCAACATTGCTCAGCTTGCTGCTTGCGCCGGGGCTGTCTTTGCGGCTCGGGGAACAGTTTACCATGTACGTCAGCTTGATCAATTAATCGAGAAAGCTCTTTTAAAGAAAGGGTTTGGGGTGGTAGAAGTAATAAGTCAATGTCATACGCATTTCGGCCGTCTTAATAAAATGGGCAACCATATAGAAATGATGAAATGGCAGCGTGATAATGCTGTCCCCGTTGAAAAAGCTAAAAAAATGACTCCCCAAGAAATGGAAGGGAAATTTGAAATTGGCATCTTGGTTGATCGGGAGGCTCCCAGTTATATAGAGGAGTATCAGAAAGTAAGGCAGAAAGCAAAGGAAGCGGCTGCTTATCAATTAACGGCGAAAGTAGAAAAAGAGGAGAAGGAAGAGAGCGATCGGCGAGAAATTTCCGATCGGATATAAAAAATTTCACCAAAAGGACTTGATTTAAAAAATGATCGATCGTTTTGAAATTCGTTTAAGTGGGTCTGGAGGACAGGGATTGGTCTTGGCGGGGATCATTCTGGCTGAGGCCGTGGGCATTTATGAGGGAAGATATGTGGTGCAGACGGTGAGCTATGGCCCGGCGGCCCGCGGCGGAACAAGTAGGGCTGATGTGGTCATCAGTGATCAAGAGATCGATTATCCCAAAGCTATGGCCTTAGATGTTTTACTAGCGATGAACCAAATGGCCTATGATGAATCAGCTCCTGAAATGAAGCCCGCAGGGATTTTAGTGGTCGATTCCCAATTGGTTACGGAAGTAACTTATCCGCGGGTGATCAAGATCCCCTTTACCAAGATTGCCCGCGAAAAATGTGGCCGGGAACAGATGGCTAACATCGTAGCTTTAGGCGCCTTAAGTCTGCTTATTCAAATTGCTCCTGGCGGAGACGGCCTTGTCTCTCCCGCCTCTATGGCCGCGGCCGTTTTAGCGCGCATACCGCGCGGCACAGAAGAATTAAATAAACTGGCTTTTGCCGAAGGCGTAAAAGCTGCTGAAGAAATCAAAAAAAGCTTGGTCTTTGTAGAGCCCGCCGAAGATAGCGATCAAATATAAACTTAACCCTTCTCCCCAAGAACATTTACTATTTCTCTTTGGGGCAGAGCAAATTAACTAATTGTCTTAAAATTCTGGCGGTCGCCCCCCAAATAAGATAATCTTGATAATAAAAGAAATAAAGGGGTTGAAAATGGCCATCTTTTTTAGTTATTTCTTGCTGCCAGTTTTGGGGATTAGTTAATTCGATCCAGGGAATTTCGATTATCTCGGCGATCTCTTGAAAATTTATGTTAAATGGGTAAGGATAAGGGATGAAGCCTACAAAAGGGGAGATTAAAAAATCAGAAGAAAAAGTGCTCGTATCATCAAGTTCACCTAAAATAGTTACATCTTGCGCCCGCAGGCCTATTTCTTCTTGCGCCTCCCGTAAAGCAGTAGTGAGGAGATCTTCGCCGGGGTTCTGGCTTCCTCCCGGAAAAGAAATCTGCCCTTTGTGATGGGGTAATTGCTCAGTCCTTTTGGTAACTAAGAGATGGTAAGCGGTTCCTTTTCGAAAAAGCGGGACAAGTACAGCAGCTCGTTTGCGCTGCGGATCATTTAGGAAAACTTTTGCTCTTTGGGCCAAAATTTCCTTAATTTTTTCCACTAAGGTCAATTTTTTATGAACCTTTCAGCACAGATCTTTTCTGGAATAAATTTATGCTCTCAATATAGTTTATTTGTTGCTCCAAATCAAGAAAGAAATAGAAAATTCCAATAACACTCCTGGCTTTCATGCTATTGATGAGGGGATTAAATATTTTACTCTTTTCTTAGAAAAGATGCCTTGGCGAACCCGAGGGGCTTAGCCATAATGAATGACTCTTGGCCAATGATGTAAAAAATAACTTAGCTAAGATATAGAAAGGCTTATTGAATTTATGTGGTGGATTTTTGCCATAGCCTCTGCCTTATGCCAAGTAGGCAGAAATGCTACCATGAAAAAATTGGGGCACAGTTTAGATGAATACATTAATGTCTGGGGAAGGTTTTTCTTTCTGATGTTTGGCCAGGATGCCTTTTGTTAATGGAGCGGCTGGTCATCTTAATTTTCGCTTCTTGGATTTCCTTTTATATTCCCTTCAGTTAGATCAGGATCATTAAAATGGGAAACGGATTCTGGTGGAGCAAAATAATCGCTGGAAGAATTAAATTGAAATACCAAAGCGTATTTTTCTAAAGCTTTAGCAATTGCCTGATTTACAGGTAGGGGGGTTCTACTCAAGATAGGGTCAAGAGAGGCAATTTGGACCATAAAAGAGTCATAGCTCGGGTATAGATCTTTTGAATTATTTTTATCCAAGTCCTTGATTGCCTTATAAAAATCATTTTTCAAAAATTGGCAGGTGATTGGTTCGAGAGTCCCGTATTTATTTTGTTTGACTCCAAACCCATATAAACGGCAAGTAGCTGCCCGCCAGGGATATACTGTACAATGCCCATTCTCAAATTTAGTTAGATCTTCCCGGAAAAAGACACAAGTTCCTTCCTGGTTTTCAATTAAATATGGCCACCAGGCATCTGCTTCTCCACGTTGGAATAAGTGCTGGGCTAAGGGAATAAATTCCAGGGGCGAAATCTTGACTTTTCCGGAGGCGCAGCATTGCCCACACCCGGAAAGGCATTTTATTCCTGTAGTCTTCTGGAAAGCAGCAACTTTTTGATCAATTTGCCCATATATTCTTAATATTTCCCTGCTTAAATCTTCGAGGAAAGAAGATAAAAGCATGGACACCACCCTTGCTCAGAACGTTACCTTAAGCTAATATAAATATAATTTGAGGAAAGAAAAAATAAACGGGTTTGTTCTAAAATTTTAGAAAAATTTTAACCTCTCTGAGGCTTTGGCATTGATAGCCCTTTTGATCATGCTTATATTAAAAACGAATTCTGCTTTAGCGGATAAACTCTTAAAGAAGGAGGATGATTTATGCCTGTTTACGAGTTTATTTGCGAAGATTGCAGCAAACCTTTTGTTTTGAACATTTCTTTTAAAGAGTATGAAAAAAAGGATTTTCAATGTCCGGACTGCAAGAGTAAGAAAGTAAAGCAGCAAGTGACGACTTTTCAAACCAAGACCTCCAAGAAAAGTTAATCTTATTTTTGGACGAGCATAACTAATAAGATTTATTGAACAATCAAGAAGGATTGATTAAAAAAGGCAGATGCGTTTTACCCAATATTTGACAAGGGTAAAAGATACTGGTATTTTATTATTTAAGGGCGCGCCCATAGCTCAGTTGGATAGAGCGCCGGACTACGAATCCGTAGGTCGCCCGTTCGAGTCGGGCTGGGCGCGCCAGTAATTTCAAGGGGTTACAGAATTTCGGGGGGTTTTTTGTAACCCCTTTTTTGTTGCCTATGTGGGACTTATGTGGGAATTTTAAGCAACTTGTTCATAAACCCTCATTGCCTCTCGCTCGGCTTCTCCGATAGAGTGAAGATATATTTCGGTAGTCGTCCTGTTCTCATGACCGAGAATTCGCTGAATTGTGCCTATGTTGACGTTATTTTTATCAAGGATCGAAGCTCCTAAATGCCTAAGAGCATGGAAGCGGAAGTAACGGACACCGGCCTTTTTGCAGAGGCTTTTCATGATCTTCTTTCGATCTTCGTATGGACCTTCAACCCATTCTCTCTTTTTCTGATCCCAATAGCGATGCCAAAATACCCAAGGCTTGTTGGGATCTCGATTTGTGTACCTTCTGGAAAGGATTTCATATAGCCTCTGGGTCATGGGCACTTTTCTGGGAGTCAGATGGCCACCCTTTTTCTTTCGGGTATAAAGGACAACGTACCTTTCTTCTAAATTCACATCGGTCCAAGTCAAGCGGTTAATTTCTCCCATCCTGCCCATGGTCTCCTTGATAGTCCAGAGATAATCTTGCGTTTCTGGATCAGCCAGAGCTATAACTCGCAGAACATCTTCCTTAGGCGGAACATATTTTACGCGCTTCTCCACAGGGAAGAAAGGAATCCCTTTTGTCGGGTTTTCTTTGATCCATCCTCTGTTTACACCAAAGTTAAACAGAGCCTTAAGGTAACGCAGGTCTTTATTTGCGGTGTAAGCAGAAATGCGCGCTCTTTTTAGGAGATAGTTCTGAATTTTATCTCGATTCACTTCACTGCAGAGCATTTCTTTCCATTCTTTCACCCATCTGCGGGCGAGGTAAATATGGTCGTAATAATGTTTCTCCGAATTATAAGCTTTGACATGATCCAGTCTGCGATTAACCAGTTCCAAGAAGTCCATGTCGGTTGGGGTCTGGATTGGTGGTGGTTGTGGGTTTAGAATTTCCTCCTTTCTTTTCACTTCGGCCTCTCTGGCCTCGGCTTTGGTTTTGAAAAAACTGCTTGCATACCTTTTGCCTTTGAGGATGAAGTCGTATCTCCATCCCTTGCCCTTTACCGAATATACGCTCATAGAGATCCTCCTTACTTGGAAAGAAGATGGACCCCTTGAGCTTCCTTCCGCCAAGAATCTGCCAGTTTTTATAGACCCAGGATTCGCTTCGGTGCAGATACTCGGCTACCTCCTTAGGAGTCATTATCCTAAAGTGATTATCTTTGTCAAGGTCCATTTCTTCCAAGACTTCTTCCTTTCAACAAAATTAATTTTTAGATCGAATGTTCCAATAAGCGGGCATTTCCTTTGCGCTCACTAAATTATTTTAAAAATTAAATTGAGCCCCTCTATTAATAGTGAAAAGTCAACCAAAAAAAATTTTTTGCCTTGATTTTATTAAGGAATTATGAAAAATTTGAAATGAGGTGAGCTGATGCTTAAATTTTGCACCAAATGTTCTCATCGCACTACGTGTCGATCTATTTGCCCAAAATTGGAAGAGCATTTAAAAAAGCATTTTCCGGTAAGAGTCGAAAAATATCCCAAAGAAATTGCCCAATCTCAATTTTCAGGATCTAATGGATCAGAAAATATTTTTGATAATTTATTAATAAAAAGATCGCCATTAAAAGACTTGGAACCAGATTTATTATTAGAAAGGGAGTTTAAAATACTAAAAGAACATATAAGATTTATTCGTAAACCTGTGCAGAGAGAACGTCTTCAAAGGTTTTTGCGTTGCGATTCAATAACCAAGATTGCTCAGCTTTCCAATACTACTAAGCAAAACATTCACAAGCAATTATGGCGGATTTTTAGGAAGATCAGCAAAAGGATGACTTCTAAAAAAGATGTTCGAATCTACACGCCCTATAAGATAAAGAAGAGGTATTCTGATTTGAGGGCATAAAATATTAGAAGGGTTAAAATATGGAAGACAGTTTTTTGGAAATGCAAGAAATTGTTTTTTGGCAGCAGTTGAATAGACAGCTAATTTCCTGGCGTTCAAAGAAGGAAAGTATCATTAAGGATGGGCATCAAGATTTTATTCAGAAGTTTTCCTTTGACCACAAGCTTTTTTCGAAGATCACTACTGCTTATTTATTTGATGATATTCCTTTAGTGCTAATTACGGATTTTTCAGAAATATGTTTCCTTAATTTTAAGGAGGGATCATGGAATGATTGTTTGGGAAAGCTAATTCAAAATTCTTTTATTCTGGACATTGAGCAAGCGCTTGCTGATGCTCTTGTGGCCATGGAAAAATATGGCAGAAAATTTGATTTTGGAATAGATAGAGATGGTGTGGATAGGGAAGAGGATGATGAGGAACTTTATTTGTTTATCGAAGATTATCTACAAAAGCTGGAGGAAAGAGGCTGGGACTTAAGAGAAATATTGAATAAGCTATACGCGGAAAAGGCCAAATTTATACAGCGAGTGATTCGAGCTTTTGATTATAGAGAATTATTGGCCATAAAAGATGATCTTTTAATTTTCGATTTAAATAAAATTAAAGAAAAAGGACAAAAAAAGGACGTTTTAAAATTTGTAAATGATCAATATATAAATTTTCTCTATAAAGCGGATTCCATTGTTCATTGGCCAACATTTTCTTTTTTTAGAGCGGAGATTGAAAATTTACTGGAAGAGAAAAAAGGAAATTTAAAACCTTCCATTAGAAAATTTGCCGAGCATGAATATGCCATTTTTAAAGAGGAGGCTCGATTATTATATGATTTTGCTGATCGATTAAAGGCAAAAGAAAAAACATTTTTAACAATACCTATTTGTAACTCATCTCCTTTCTATTTTTTAAGAAATCCCTTCCCTTTATTATAATTTCACCTAAGAATTTTGCCTGCACTACGACCCATTTTTCAATATATTTTTATCCCCTGAAAGTTTAGAGGTTTCATGCCTCTACCATCAAGGCCTTCTGATTAATAGAGCCTCATACTGCTCCGGTCGGCATGACTCGATCCCGAGACTCAAATAACCAAGCCCAGAATGAACATAAAACTTGTTATAGTTAACTTCTCGGTATCGAATCGTATCGATAATCCACTGACATCCTTAGCTTTGCTATCGCCAATCTCCTTAATTTCTTTTTCTTACCTTTCAATATAAAAGTTTTTAATTTTTATAAGGGGATTCTAACTTTTTAATCTTGCGGGTATCCATTACTCCAGAGTCTCGGTAAAAGAACTTTAAGTATCATTAAAAATAAATTTAGAAATGGAATAAAATAATTCCATATGGTATCAATAAATTCCAAAAATGATAGCAATAAATTCCAAAATTAATTCTTTCTACCAAGTTAAGCTGCTCCGGGTGCTTCAGGATGGAAAGATACGGCGCGTGGGGGGAACACGGGAACTGCAAATCAATGTGCGGATTATCGCCGCTACAAATCGGAATTTGGAAGACTTGATTCAAAAGGGGTGGTTTCGCGAGGACCTATACTATCGGCTTAATGTAATCCCACTGTTTTTACCCCCCTTGCGGGCCCGAAAAGGAGATATTCCCCTTTTAACTCTAACTTTCTTAAAACGCTGCGCTCAACGGCTTCAAAAAGCTACTCCTTCGCTATCTGAAAGAGCGCTAAAAAAATTACTGGCTTATCATTGGCCGGGAAACGTAAGGGAATTAGAGAATGTAATTGAACGAGCAGTCAACATGCTCAGCGGGTCGGTAGTGATGGATGAGCACATTTTGTTCGATAGCGACTTTTCCTGGAAGCCCCAGGCTATTCCTTCATCCCCCATTCGTTCCTTGAAAGAATTGGTTGCTGAAGCAGAAAGAACCGCTTTAGCGCAGGCAATTGAAAAATATTCATCGGTCCGCAAATTAGCATTAGCCTTGGGTAGTTCCCATACGGCCATTCTAAAAAAGCTAAAAAAATACAATCTGACTTTATCTCGAACAAGGTAAGAAAAATGCGACCCACCATTGCTGAAATTGACTTAAGCGCTATTCGCCACAATGTTGGGATAATTTGTTCTCTTGTTTCTCCAAAAACTTCAATCATGGCCATCGTTAAGGCCAACGCTTATGGTCATGGGGCCCGGAAAGTGAGTGCGGCGGCCATATCTGCTGGGGCGAGCAGCCTGGGGGTTGCTATCCCCGAGGAGGGTGCCGAACTTAGGGAGGATGGTTTTAAGGTTCCCATATTTGTCATTGGTCTTATACTTCCGGATCAAGCTTCTTTAATCGTGCAGCACGATCTAATTGCTACCGTCTCAACTATAGAATCTGCGCGAGCCATATCAGAAGCTGCAGGCAGAAAAGGCCGAAAAGCCCAGATTATGGTGAAAATTGATACAGGGATGGGAAGGGTGGGAATCCGGCCAGAATTGACAATAGATTTTATAGAGCAGTTGCAGTCAATGCCAAATCTGATAATAAAAGGAATATTTACCCACTTCGCGACCGCAGACAGCCAAGATAAGACTTATGCTTACAAACAACTCAATACGTTACGATCAGTTTTGAAACAATTGGAAATAAAAAAAATATGCTTAAAATGGATCTCCATGGCTAACAGTGCAGCTATTTTAAATCTTCCCCAAAGCTATTATAACCTGGTGCGGCCAGGAATAATCCTTTATGGACTTTCTCCCTTCAGAGACATACAACATCCCTTAGGATTTAGGCCGGCAATGCAGTTTAAAACTAAAATTGTTTACCTTAAGGAAGTGGCAGCCGGAACTAAGGTGGGATATGGATCGACATACATCACTCCTAACAAGACATATCTGGCTACTTTACCGGTAGGCTATGCCGACGGATATAGCCGCCAATTATCTAATAAGGCATCAGTTCTGATTGGCGGTCGTCGTTACCCAGTAGTGGGACAAGTGTGCATGGACCAGATTATGGTAGATTTGGGGACTAATACCGAAGCCAAGATTGGAGATGAGGTTGTCCTTTTTGGTCGTCAGAAGGATTCTGAGATATCCGTTAATGAACTAGCTGAGCTAGCTGGAACGATTAATTATGAAATGGTTTGTGCCGTAAGCCCCCGCGTACCACGCGTTTATCTTAACGAATAAAAAAATTTTAAATTGACAATGATTCTATAAATTAAAGTAAATCAAAAAATGAAGGCCTATTTGAAAAATTTAGAGCCCCCTAAATTCATCCAAATAACCAAAATACGAAATAAAACGTGCTTTTCCCTTCATTCATAATTTTTGGCTTTAAATTTTGCCCCACTATTAAAATGCCCGAGAATAGGAAAGGGATTTTGGCATATTTGCTGCTGGCATATCAATTAATAATCTCTATTCTTTTAAGCCCGCCATAATAATATCCATCTTTTTCTCCCCACCTTTGCTCCCGTCTATTTCCTTAATTTCATTTTTTCACCCTTCAATTCTAAAAGATTTTTCTTTTTTATACGAAAATTCTAACCTCTATACCCTCAACATATCCACTACCTATGGGTCTCAGTATGTCAATATATTTTTAATCCATTCCTTTCCCATTTCCTTTTTAAGTTCGAAATCAATCCTTAATTAAAAAAAAGTAAGTAATTCAAGTATTTAAATCTTTTTAAGGTTTACTTTTTATAAATAATAGACAGAGGTATTTCCTATATTTCCTCAATTAAGAATGAAAATATTTGGATTATTGAAAAATTTGGAGAAAGAAAGTTTGGTTGTATTAAAAAATGCTTAAAAAATCAAGGGTTATGAGGTTAAAAGGTTGATTTTTGATAATTATTAGAGAAAGGAAAATTAATTGATGCAAAAGGAGTAGAAAAAATGGAGGAAAAAATTTTAAAAGAAGAAAATCAAGGCTACCAGGGTAGCCTTGAAAATTTCTTAGAAAAGGAAAAATCAGAATTCGCCAATTTTTCTGAAAAGATTGAGGAATTAAGCATTCAGGAAATAAGCAAATTTACGGAACTTCCTGATTATGTTGAAGCTTCAGCCGATTTTTTCCCCATAGTTATTAAAAGTGGCGAGAGTTGTTTTTGCATCGATGGTTGGGAGAAAGTTGAAAATGCTAAAAATGCCCAGCAAACCCAAATTTTTTGCCGCGTGTTTTATGTCCATAAAATTTCGGATGTTGAATTGGCTATAAGAAAAATCGCTATTCGCATGGTACCGCTGGCAGGAAGGGCACTGTATTCGGAAATTGTTCGGAATATAAAAATTTTAATTAATTTCATAATGCAAAGCAAAGAAAATATAAAAGTTTACTCTCACGGTGGAGATCGAAAAAGCGATTCCTTTACCAATAATCGTGAGGAAAATATTCGCCTAATTTTAATGGAGAGGTTCGCAAAAAAAAGAAGCACTATCAACCAATATATTTCCCATGGTTCATATCTAACTCTTGAAGCATTGGAGAAATTGGTTGAAGGCAAGGCCGACAAAGAATTCTTCGAGAAGGTTAATAATGCAAAATTGCAAATTATCAAAGAATTAAAATCCAAAAATTTTTCGGCTGATGAGATAACCCAGATGGTTTCGAAAAAAATTATTGAATTTTTCAATAACCGCGAGAACCTTGAAGACTTACTTAAAAAACGGGCTTCAAATGACGATGGGAAGAGTGAAAAAAGCGAGCCAGTCAAAAAAGAGAAATTTTTGGAAGAGCCCACATTGGAATATTGGAAAGGAAATGACGCAAGCTCAATAGTAAAGTTATGTGAAGAAGAAATTAGAGAGAAAGCAGCGGCTATATGCCAAAGGATGGGTGCGCGTTTTCAGGACTTTAGCACCAATTTCTCGCTCATAAAAGAGGCTGTAATTGGTGATGTGAAAGAACTTTTATCCCTCATAAATTGTATGTCCAAAGAGGAAAGTGTATGTCTCAATTAATTTATTTTTGTGCAGGTCTCGATTCCAACATTTGTCCAGCCGCAAACATTGAGGCGGTGTTGATTAATACGCCTGATTTCGGTGATGGCTCAAAAGGAATAGAAGAGGCTAGAAAGTTAAGGAGTATTTCAAATGCTAAGAAAATGATGCTGGATTCAGGGGGCTTTCAACTGCTCAAAGCTGAAGAAAATGGGTTAGAGATTAGCTGTGAAGAAAACGAGCCGATCAAGCGAAACAATAAAATCAATCTTTCGCCGATGCATGTTATTCGGGCAGCCCAGGATATCAAACCAGATATTTTTGTGGCCTTGGATTTTCCGATTAAAAAAATATTTGATCCCTCTCTGCAAAAAATCGAATTTATGAGAAAGCTCGGCTTTAATATTACATGGGCCATTCAAACCTCCGCACTTAGAAAAAAATATTGTCCGGAGATTGAGCTTTTCATTCCGGTGCAGTGTTACAATCTGCAGCAATTTAATTTATTTTGGGAGAGGATAAAAGGAATTGAGTTTGACGGTTTTTCCATGCCGGTGAGAAATTTAAAGGTTCCTGAAATAGCACTTTTTTTAGTCAAGTTTTATCAACTTGGCATTAAAAAAGTACATCTGTTGGGAACAAGTTCATTTTTTAATATTGCCTTAGCTGCTTATTCAGCCAATCACCTCTTCGAGCGGATTTCATTCGATGCCACGACATGGCGTTTAATTGCCGAAAAGGAATGCTATTTTAATCCCCATAACCTCTCTCTGGTAAATTTAAGGGAAAACGTAAGAATTGACGGTGAGATTATGGCGGATTGTCAATGTGTTTGGTGTCATGGAAAATCTTTTGCTTATATTAAAAATCTTCCCTATGCTGAAAAATTCTTATTTCTTATGTGTCACAATCATTTGGCCATAGAAAAAATTACTAAAGAGATGTACAAAAATTCTTGTGAATTGGAAGAACTGCGTCATTATCTTTTAACAAACTCTCCAAATCAAGAGCGAATTAAAGAGTTACATCAGACTTTAGCGGTAATAGAAGGTTTTAAAGACGAGCCTTTAGATGAATGGAAGAATCTTTTGACCATCAAGCCTTAAAACTAAAAAAAGAAGGTCCTGGGTTTTTACCTTTAGAAATCAAATCTATTTAATCTCTTTGCCCGCCACTCAATAACTCCAGAACAAATAAACAAATAAACCAAGTAGGAGGTAAAATTATGCTTAAAGAAAAAATAATCCCCACAATGATTGGACTGCCCAAGTCTTATAGAAACATTCTGCGGAAGATGGCTTTGGAAGAAAGTCTAAAAACACCTAAAGGGCAAAATGTAAGTGTTTCTTGGCTTGTGAGAAAAATTATCGGCGATTATTTAAAGAACAACAAATTGGAAGAAAGAGTTGAGGAAGAAGATTACGTTGAGGATTTATAAGCTGCCCATTTACGCTGAGGGGTGAGCTATAAAGGAAATCTGCAGAGCTTGTTCAAAAACTTTAATTTCTTGGTCTGAACAAAAATCCTTTAGAACAAAGGAGAAAGAGTAGGTGATGCCTGTGACTGAGTAATTTTTAGTTTATGAGCAGTGTTGATTGACTGAATTTCCATCCATAAGTCACTAATAGTTGCGAGGGAAAAGGCCAAATCTGAAGACGGGTTTGGCCTTTTTCGTTAATTATTTTTCCAAAAACCATCCTAAAGATTCCATCACAAAAGGAGGGAAGGATTGCCCATGGGTAAATTAGTGTATTTTTGCGCTGGTGCTTATAATCAAAAACTTCCTTCAGGTAAGGTGAAGGCATTGCTATTAAATGTCCCCAGGAATGGGCATAACCAGGGAGCAATAGAGCGAAGTCGGGCATTAATAAAAAAATGCGGAGCCAAGTTTGTCATTTTAGATTCAGGGGGATATCAGCTTCTAAAAAGTTCTCAGAATGGAAGGGAGATAATTTACGATGAGGATGGCCCTATCTGGAGCAAAAATAAAATCAATTTAACTCCGGCTCATGTAATCAAGGCTGCTCTTGAAATTAAACCGGACATTTTAATGGCTTTAGATTTTCCTATAGATAAAGTTCAGGAAAAAGAAAAACAAGAAGTGGAGTTTCGAAGGAAGTTGGGGTTTAACATAGAATGGGCTATAAGGACAGCTGACCTTCGCAAGAAATACTGTCCTGAAATTCGGTTATTCATTCCTGTGCAGTGCTATACCATTGAGCATTTGAATATCTTTCTAAGAGTGATTGAGGGGGTTCAATACGATGGGTTGAGTATGCCTGTGCGCAATATGTCTTTAGCTGATATTGCTTCGTTTTTGCTCGCTTTTTATCGGAAAGGAATAAGGCGGGTGCATCTGTTTGGCACTTTAACCATAAGAACCGTTGCACTTTGTGCCTTTATGGCCAGGAACTTTTTTGATTGGGTTTCTATGGATTCCACAACCTGGCTTGTATCAGCTCGATATAATGATTACATCGACGATAGCTTAAGCAGTATTTCGATTAAAGACGGCAAAAGGAGAATGGAGAAATGTTTTTGTCCACATTGTCAAGGTAAGCCGCTTTCATACATAAAGAGGCTTTCTTATGAGAAAAGATCTATCCTACTGAGGAATCATAATCACTGGATGACTAAGAAAGTGGTAAGGGATATTTTTAGGGCATCGAAGGATTTGGAAACGATGCAGAGGTTTTTGGAGAGGAGGAAAGTTAAATCCAAGACTGCCGAGCAAATTTTAGAAAGCTTAAAAATGGTAAACATTCATAAGATTAGAAGACAAATCACTTATAGTCCAAACTCGGAGTAATGTCAGACCGTCAACGAATCAATGGGTTAAATCTTTTTATTGACTCAGCTGCTTTTCTAGAACCCCAGAACAAATATCCAGGACATAAGACTAAAGGAGGAATTGTCTATGGATTCAGAATCTATGACCACTATAAACTTTTTTCAGGTTCTTTTTGGGCAGGGTTTGCAAATGAACTGCGGGAACATAGGAATTAGAGCATTCAGGAAAGGTGGGCCAGCTCAAGCCTTTTTCTTTTCTTCAGGAAAAGATGCTGCTCAAAAAGCCTTAGAACTTTGCAGTCAAGGAGCAGACGTTTATTTTGGAGTTAATTTACGGTATGGGAATGCCGGCCAAGGCAAAAGAATTTAGCCTTAGGAGGAGAGAAGAATGAATAATTTAGATACAGCTTTAGCTTACCTAAGAAAAGGATTTTCGGTTATCCCTTTGTATAGTCCTGCAATGCTTAAAAAAGATCCCCCCTCATCTTATTTAGTAGAGGCCCAAAAGAGAAAAATAGGAAATAATGACAGTTTAAGTCCAGAAGAGCTTGAGCGGGAGCTTTTAATTGAGTATTGCAAGAGGCCTTTAGTTGCCTGGAGTGAGTATCAAAAGAGATTGCCCAAGGAAGAGGAAGTGGTGGCCTGGTTTACTCGTTTTCC
>Ga0078972_1009485_pt1 | contig 19163 bp, 17 predicted proteins | sample YelNatPaOPGAMG01_FD_67568 | JGI IMG/M metagenome (GOLD analysis project Ga0078972, IMG submission 67568) | Hot spring thermophilic microbial communities from Obsidian Pool, Yellowstone National Park, USA - OP-RAMG-01 (SPADES assembly) (version 2) | ecosystem: Environmental > Aquatic > Thermal...
TTCACCTTGGGCTTCTCCCTTACTACCCCTTGTTCCGCTACCTCCTACGCTCCCTCGCCCGCTGTCCCACTACATTGAAACGTACCCTCTGCGCCAGCACGTGAAGGTGTTCACGATGCCTGGCCGGACTCCTTCAGCCCTGGTGATATGCCCCGGGGCCAACGGTTTTTGGCCTCCCCAAGCTTGCGCGGTGGTGGAGGGGGCCGGGGAGTGAGGGGAAGTGAGAGGGACGGTTGCCCTCGCCCTGGCCTTCAACTGAACGGCGAGAGTAGCTCCTCTCACCCCGGCTTCGCCACCCCTCTCCAGCTTTTGGGGGAGAGGGGATGTGGGGGGGAGCGTGTGAGGCGGTGGATGTTCCCAATCTAGCGCGGTAGGAGAGAGGGGGTGAGTGGTGCGCGTGTGTGACGTTGCCCTTGCCCCGTTTCGGCGCACACGGGGGAAAGAGCACGGGTGGGAGCGGCGTGCTTATCGGCGCCTGCGTCGGCGCAGTGGGCTGGCGTTTGCTCAGCGCGGCTCTACGGTGATCCCGCCGTCCAGCGTAACCAGCCTTAGCTCCGACCTCCCGCCGCCCATCGTGGCCACCGTTTCGCCCGTGGCAGCGTCTTTGGTGGACTGAAGCGGAGCGCCGAGCCGCAGCGGCCCGGTGCTCTTGGCGCGGATGGTCACGGATGCGTCCTTCGGGAGCCTGACGGTGATGCTTCCCCTGGCTGTGCGCACCTCCGCCTTGCAGTCCTTGGTGGCGGCCAGATCCAGCGAGATGGATCCCTCGGCGGTCTTGATGAGCCCTTGGGTTCCGGAAAGCGCTATACCGGTGCCGCGAATGGTGCCGCCGCTGGTGTCTAGCTTCAGCTCGCCGTTGATATCCGCCATCTCGATGGCGCCATCGGTGTTGGTGACGCTCACATCGCCGTCCACTGAGCGCACCACCACAAGGCCGTTGCTGGTTCTCACCGTTACGCCCTTAAGGGGCCCTTGCACCAGCACGGCGTCTTGCTGAGATTGGATCTCCACAGACACGTCTCGGGTTACCACCAGCTCCACGGCGGAGGCGCTTGGGTTGGGCGGCATGCTCACCTGAAACGCCGCCTCGTCACCGCTCACGTGAACATCGATCCTGTAGCCGGTGCGATCGGTCTGCGTGCCAAGCAGCCGCACCCGCAGGGAGCCGGAATCGACGGACCTCACCCACACCGGCCCGCTGGGCGTCTCGAGGCGAACCTTGCGCACGCCGCTGGCGGAGACGGAGCGGGGCTCGATGATGGTGGGCGCGCGAGGAACCTGCGGCACCTGCATGGCTTTGAGGACCTCCGCCGGGTCCACGCGGCCTAGCACCATCATGGCGGAGATCTCCCCGGCCTTGCTGTCATCGTCCGACTGCGCCTCGGCGGTGAGCAGCAGCACGCCAGCGGGATTCTGCGTCTGAACCACGAGGACGCCGCGCTTCTGGGGCTGGGTCCACTCTATCAGAGGGGTGGTGTTGGGCGCAGTTATTCGGTTCTGCGCCAGGGCCTTCTTGTAGAAATCGATCACCGCCTGCGGGTCGAGGCCGCCGCTAACGCGATAGGTAGTCATTGAGAAGGCGACGGCGCCTCGAATGGCCTTGCCGATCGGGGTGGCGGCCATGGCATCGGGATCCTGCAGGTTGAGCTGTGAGGTCTGCCTGGCGCCGGGGTACTCCGGCAGGTCTGCCCAGGCTCCAACCGTGCAAGCCATGAGGATCAGCAGTAGCGCAAGGCTCCTCGATCTCATCGTGTCCCCTCACCGGGCTGGAGCGGGCGCTACAGCGGCCCGCTTGTGTCGTTCTGGCTGGCGGCCATGGCGCCGGCCGCAACGGCGGCCAGGCGCACCCTATTAAGAGTCTTGTCCACTGCGGCGTTCAGGTCCTGCATGCTATATCCGGCGGCGGCCAATGTGCTGCCGCCGGACTCCTGCATCATGTCCCGCACATCCGCAAGCACCGCGGGAGCGGCGTCATCGTCTTTGTCCACTGCTGGCGGCTCGGCTTGCGGCGTGCCGCCATCCGCCGGCTTGCTAAGACGGGCAGGCATTGGGTGGCGGGCCTTGGGGCGCAGCCTGCGGTGGAAGGCGCCAATGCGCCGCAGTGCAGTAGACCGCCTTCCAGCGCCCGCCCGCCTATGGGCTGTCGCCGGCCGGTAGGTATGGGTTGCGGGGGTTTCGGGGGAACTGGCTGGCTTCACGGCTCTGCTCTGGGGCGGCACGCCTTGGGTGGTCTTCCGGGCAACCTGCTTGGTGCGAGGGTGCTCTGCCGGGTTCTGAGGAGCTTGGGCAATCCGGATGGGCTCCTTGGTTGCTGTGAGCAAAGCGATGAGCAAGAGGGCGGCAACCGCGGCGCCGGACAGCGCTATGGCGGGTATCCAAAGCCGAGGTCTTGCCGGCTTTTCGGCCTCCAACCGAGCAGCCACGGACGCCCACATCCCTTCTGGGGGTTCGATGGAGCTGCGGTCGTGTGCGGCGCAGCTATCGAGAGCCAGAAGCGATTCCTCAAGCAGCTCCCGCTCGCGTTGGCATCTGGCGCACTGTGCAAGGTGCCGTTCAAGCTCGGCGCGCTGGCGCGGCGCCAGGTCGCCCTCTAGGTACGAGGGCATTTGCGCTTTCGCTCTGTTGCATGCGCTCATGAGACGCCGTTCTCCTGGCCAAGGAGGGCCTGGTACCGCTCCTTGAACGCCTGTCGCGCCCGGAAGATCGTGGCCTTGGTTTGTGGAATGGACCACCCCATGGTTTCCGCGATCTCCTCGTAGCTCATCTCCTGGAAATGGCGCAACACCAAGGCCAGCCGAAACCGGTCTGGCAGTTCCGAGATTATGCGCCTGATCTCGGCACGCTCCGCCCGCTGCGCAAGCTCCTCGGGCACGTCCACAGTTGGCTCCACCGGCACAGGGGCATCATCGTCATCTAGGCTGCTGACGTACTTGCGCCAAGCCCGCCTGGTTTCCGATCGGCACACGTTCACCGCGATCCGGGTGATCCACGTGAGGAAGCGGCTATCGCCGCGGAACGACTTGAGCGCCCGATGGGCCTTGACGAACGCCTCTTGGCAAGCGTCCTCCGCGTCTTCGCGGTTGCCCAGGATGTGGTAGCACAGCGCGAAGATGCGCCTGTAGTGCCTGTGAAACAGGGCGTTGAACGCTGCCTGGTCGCCGTGCTTGTACCTGGCGATGAGGATCTGGTCTTCGTCGCCCATGGAGCCGGCCGTCACCAGGGGAACCTCCAGGCGCTTACATGCCCCTGCCTCAACCAGCAGGTCCATGGCCGCAACACCCCCATGCCCCCGAGCCATAGGCCCAAGTGCTGTGCCGATCGGCGAAACGCCGCTCTCGGTTCTGCATTCAGGGGATTAGACATCGTGCCGTCCCGAAAGGTTACCCGACTGCCGAGGTGCGGCTTGGCAGTCCGACGAAACCGCTCATTGGATGCAGGCGTGGCTAGGTCAAGCCGGCCATCGCCTTCACGGACTTGAGGGCGTCGTCTGGCGAGCCGGTGGGCGAGAACTCCAGGCCGAAGAACCCGTTGTAACCCGCGCTGGTGATAGTGCGGAACAGGAACGCGTAGTCGATCTCGCCGGTGCCGGGCTCGTGGCGACCCGGGTTGTCCGCAACGTGCAAGTGACCCACTTTCGCCAAGTTGCCGGTTATGCGCCGCGCCAGGTCGCCTTCCATGATCTGCTGATGGTATATGTCGAACAGAAGCTTAACCCGCGGGCTGCCCACTTCGTCTACGATCTGGAATCCCTCGTCGGAGGACCACAGGTAGTAGCCTTTGTGGTTCACCCTGGTGTTGAGTGGCTCGATGACCAGCGTGACGTCCGCATCCTCCACCAGCGGGGCGGCGGCCTTCATGGCGGCAACTATGCGGTCGTGCTGGACCGCGCGCTCGACGCCTCGAATCTCGTTGCCAACGGTTACGATCATGCGCTTGGTGCCGAGCGTCTTGGCGGCCTTAATGCTAGCTTTCATGGGCTCCACTATGCGCTCGGCGCTGCCCTCGGCCACCAGGGGACCGCCCACATCGGCCACGCAAGCGGCTATCTCCAGGCCTAGGTCGCGGCTTGTGCGGCTTAGCGCCTCCAGGTCCTTGCCGCCCAGCCCCCAGAACTCAAAGGCTGGCAGTCCGGCCTTCTTCACGGCAGCGGGGCGCTCGTTGAACGGGAGCTGGGTATACAGCATCTCTATGCATGCGGAAAGGCGCGGCTTGGCGGGCTTTTCAGGCGATGCGTCGGCGGCCCGCGCCACCTTTGAAGCGGCCTCTCCCAGCAGGGCTCCGCCAGCCAGCGCGGCTGCCCTGCCTATGAGCCCGCGCCGGGTGAGGGTTTCCAGGTCCACAAGTCGTTTCGTCATTGGGGATGCCTCCTAGAGCCGCCCGCGCCTGCGAAGCTAAGTGTGCCGCGCGGGAGCTAGACAGACCATCGTAGCTACAGTTCAATGGGGCCGGACAAGCCTCCTGGTGCCCTCAAGCCCGCTTGCGATGCGGAGAAGGGGCTCCGGTGGTATGCGAACCACGGGATGCAGCCGCGCTCCCTGGCTCGACAGCGCTTGCCTGCGTGCAGGATGGGCGGCGGCGGCGCCGAAGGCCAACAACGCGTCACTGCCGAGGCAAAGGATGCGAGTGGACGTATCAACCGAGTTCGATAGCCTGAGTTGGAACGCATTTGCAGCATGGGCGGACGGCGCGCACCCGTTCCAGTCATACGAGTGGGGCGAGTTCCAAGCGCGCCGCGGTTGGAGGCCCATTCGCGTGGGGGTTCGCGGAGCTGATGGCAGGCTGGTGGCCGCCGCCGCACTACTTGAGCGGCCAATCGGTCGGCTCGGGAAGACGGTGCTATACTGCCCCGGAGGGCCCGTGCTCAGATCGTGGACGCCCGACGCGGTGCGGCAGCTGGCCGCGGGGCTGCTGGAGCTTGGGCGTGAGAGGTCCGCGCTGATGGTGAGGGTTGAGCCGACCGCTAGCTCACCGCAGGTGGCCGCGCTGCTGTTGGAAGCCGGCTTTCGCGCCGCCGCGGTTGCGGTGCCCGGCTCTCCGCTCCCGCGGCACACAACTGCCGTCGACCTAGTTCCATGCGAGCAGGAGATCTTGGCGCGGATGAAGCCCAAGTGGCGGTACAACGTGGGCCTTGCGCGGCGCCGGGGCGTCAGCTTCGCCACAGCCGGCCGCGACGAGCTCCCTACGCTATACCACCTCATTGTGCAGGCCGAGGGCGGCGACCGCGGGCTCGGCTATTCGTTCTACGCCGACCTTTGGGACCTGCTGTCGCCGGCGGGCATGCCCAAGCTGTTCGTGGCCCTAATGGCCCAGGAAGTGGCGGCGGCCGCGCTCTGTCTCGCCTACGGCGACACCTGCTGGTACCTCGATGGCGCCGTGTCAGCCAAGCACAGACCGCACATGCCCGGCCACCTGCTTCAGTGGGGCATAATGCAGTGGGCCCGCAACCACGGCTACCACTCGTATAACCTGGGCCCGGTGGCGCCGGATGCAGAGGCACTCGCGTCGCCCATCGCCGGCATCACCCGCTTCAGGATCGGTTTCGGCGGCGCGCGAGTCACCTACCCGGGCCCACTTGACCTGCCGGTGGCGCCGGTCATGTACGGGCTGAGGGCGCGGGTTGGCAATGGACCGCGGGGCCTTGGTCCGGTCGGTACGTGGATCCGCTAGGCCGCCTTGCTGGTAAACGGGGTTTGGCGTGGCTACGATCGGGGCAAGAAGGAGTTAGGAGGGGTGCGTCCGGTTCCCCATTTGCGCCCAGCGGCGGCGTTCGCAGGCACCTCTGGGGCAGGTGAGTGCCCGCTGGCCCGCGAACTCGCTTGGGGCAGTGCTCCCACCAACGAGAGGGCTACACCACGCCCCCGGTTGCTGGGTCGCCAGGGAGAGATGCATGGAGAGAGATAAACAGATTCAGCTTTACCGCCTCATGTGGGTGATCCGTCGGTTTGAGGAGCGCTGCGCCCAGATATACACCACCGGCAAGATAGACGGCTACCTCCACCTGTACGCGGGGCAGGAGGCGGTTGCCCTCGGCTTCATATCCGCTCTGCAGAAGGGCGATTACGTGGTAGACTCATATCGGGACCATGCGCACTGCATGGCCATGGGCACCGAGCCGCGCTACGTGATGGCGGAGTTGTACGGCAAGGCGGCCGGTGTGTCCAAGGGCAAGGGCGGCTCCATGCACCTGTTCGATATCGATCGTGGGTTCCTCGGCGGCACGGGCATCGTGGGGGGCGGGATTCCCGTGGCAACCGGCGTGGGGCTGGCCAGTCGCTACAGGAGCTCCAACGCCGTGTGTCTGTGCTTCTTCGGCGACGGAGCCCTCAACCAGGGCGTCTTCCACGAATCACTCAATATGGCCTCTTTGTGGAAGCTGCCTGTGGTGTACGTGTGCGAGAACAACCATTACGCCATGGGCACCAGCGTCGAGAGGTCTTCTGCTGTGCCGAAGCTTACGGAACGCGCATCCAGCTATGGAATGCCCACCTACTACGTTGATGGCATGGACCTCATGGCCGTGCACGACCTGGCGGTGCGCGTGATTGCAGACGCTAGACAGGGAAACGGGCCCGCCTTCGTGGAGGCAGATTGCTATCGATACGCCGGCCATGGGGCGGCGGACCCAGCCACCTACCGCACCCGTGAAGAGGTACAACAGTGGCGGCAGCGAGACCCGATCCGCATCTTCGAGGAGCGCCTGATTGCGGACGGCGTGCTAACCAAAGAGGATGCCATTGCACTTCAGCAGGAGGCCCAGCGGGAGGTGCAGGAGGCCATAAAGTTTGCGGAGGAGAGCCCGGAGCCAGACCCGGATGCGCTCTACGAGGACGTGTATGCTTAGCTCGCGGGCGGTGATCCCCGGGCGCGTAGCGCTGGCGTGGGGCAGCGAAGTGGGAGGAGCGGATGCCGATCATCACCTATCGTGAGGCGTTGAGACAGGCCCTTATCCATGAGATGGATCGCGACGAGTCCGTCTATGTGATTGGCGAGGAGGTGGCCTTGTACCAGGGCACCTTCCGCGTCACGGAGGGCCTGCTCGCCAGATACGGCCCGCGTCGGGTGATCGATACCCCGATCTCGGAGGCCGGGTTCTCCGGAGTCGGCATCGGCTCGGCCATCGTAGGACTTCGCCCCGTGGTTGAGTTCATGACCATGAACTTCGCCATCATGGCGTTGGATCAGCTGCTCAACCATGCCGCCAAGTACCATTACATGTCCGGCGGCCAGCTTAGGGTGCCGATCGTGTTTCGGGGCCCCAGCGGGCCGGGAAGGGGGCTGGCGGCCCAACACTCCCAAAGCCTGGAAGCGTGGTATGCTCACACGCCAGGGTGCAAGGTAGTGCTGCCCGCCACGCCAGCAGATGCCAAAGGCCTTCTGATAAGCGCCATAAGGGATGAGAACCCGGTTTTCGTTTTGGAGCACGCCGGACTGTACACCCTGCGCGGCGAGGTTCCCGACGGCGAGTACGTTGTGCCGCTGGGCACCGCAAGCGTGATGCGCCCCGGGGAGGATGTGACCATAGTCAGCTACTCTCGGATGGCGCAGACTTGCCTGCGCGCCGCGGAGAAGCTGGCGGAGGAGGGCATCAGCGCGGAGGTGATCGACCTGCGTTCTCTGCGGCCGCTGGACATCGAGACTGTGGCATCGTCGGTGCGGAAGACCAACCACGCCGTGGTGGCGCACGAGGCATGGCGCTTCTGCGGGGCGGGGGCCGAGATAGCAGCCGAGATATACGAGCAGGCCATCGACTACCTTGACGCGCCCGTTGAGCGCGTAGCCGGCGAGGACGTTCCCATGCCTTACGCCCAGAACCTGGAGCGTCTGGCGGTGCCGGATATCAACAGGGTTGTTGCCGCCGCCAAGCGAACGCTCTGGCGCGCGGACAAGACAGCTGCACACGGGGAAGGAGGCTCTCAGCATGGGCCAGTTGGTGATGCCGAAAATGGGCGACACCATGGAGGAGGGCACAATAGCGCGGTGGCTCAAGAAGCCCGGCGATCAGGTTAACGAGGGGGATACGCTCGCCGAGATCGAAACCGAAAAGTCCGTGATGGAGATGACCGCGTTCGAGAGCGGCGTGCTGGAGGAGATCCTCCTTCCTGAAGGGCAAACGGTGCCCGTGGGCACGCCAATCGCGGTGCTGCGCACGGTCGGAGAGGCGGCACCCGCTCCCGCTGCCACCACGCCACCTCCTTCGCCAGCCAGGCCGCCGGAAGAGCCGGTCCGCCACGAGCCCGCGGTAGCCCCTACCGAGCCTCGCCCGGAGCCCGGCGAGCGCGTCAAGGCATCGCCGTTGGCCAGGCGGTTGGCGGAGGCCAAAAACGTGGACCTCCGTGCGGTAACCGGCACGGGGCCCGGCGGCCGGGTCCTTGAGGCAGACGTGGAGGAGTACCTGTCAAGTCGGCGCGTGGCTCCGGCCGCCGCTGCCGCTACCCCCGCGTCGCCACCGGTGGCCCCCGCCCCTGCAACCGCCGCTGGCGAGGTAAGGGAGCTGAACCGCATCCGCCGTACGATAGCCCGCCGGATGACCCAAAGTAAGCAAACTATCCCCCACTTTTATGTGACGGCGGAAGTTGACATGAAGCGGGCCTTGGAGCTGCGCGCCGCCCTCAACGATCTGGGCGGGGACCGGCCTAAGATCTCGCTGACGGACATGATGGTAAAGGCGGCGGCCATCGCCATTGCTCGCAATCCAGAGGCGGGTGCCCAGTATCAAGATGACAAGCTTCACATGCCCGCCCAGATCAACGTTGGCATTGCAGTGGCGCTTGAGGACGGCCTGGTGGTGCCGGTGGTGAGGGACTGCGGCCGCAAGAGCCTAACCGCCATCGCCCGCGAGAGCCGCGATCTGATCGAGCGTGCGCGCCAGGGGAAGCTCGCACCGGACGAGTACACGGGCGGCACCATCACCATCAGCAACCTGGGCATGTACGAGGTGGACAGCTTTGCCGCCATTATCAACCCGCCAGAGCCGGCCATCCTCGCGGTGGGCTCGGTTACGGATACGCCCGTGGTGGTTGAGGGCCAGGTGGTGATTAGGCCCCGGATGAAGGTGACCATCTCCGCGGACCACCGGGCCATGGACGGCGCGAGGGCGGCCATCTACCTCCGCGAGTTCAAGCACCTGCTGGAAGACCCGATGAGCCTGCTGGAGTAACCTCGGCAGCCGGCGACGAGAACGGCATGGCCCGATAGGGTTAGCCCTATCGGGCCTTTTCTACGCATGGATGGGATGAAAGCCGAAGCCGGTTAGCGGCTCATGATCGCCTCACGGACGGCATCGAGCTGGCCGGCAGAGCCCAGAAGCTCGTTGCGGCTGGCGATGAACTTGGCGTACTCCTCCTGGAAGATCTTACCCGGCCCGCGGAAATCGAACTTGTCCGGATAGTCTCGGAAGTACTCGCGGTGAACGCGGGTCCATACCAGCCTTCCGTCGGTGTCGATGTTGATCTTGGTGACGCCCAGTTTGGCGGCGGGCAGGTACTGGCTGGCATCGACGCCCTTGGCGCCCTTAAGGGCTCCACCCGCGGCGTTGATGCGGGCCACCTCGTCCTGGGGGACGGAGCTAGAGCCGTGCATGACAAGCGGGAAGCCGGGCAGGCGCTTCTGGATCTCCTCAAGCACCTCGAAGTGAATGCCCTGGGTTCCGGTGAACTTGAAGGCGCCGTGGCTGGTTCCAATGGCGCACGCCAACGCATCGCAGCCGGTGGCCTTCACAAAGCGCTCGGCGTCCTCCGGGTCGGTGAGGAAGGCGCTGCCCTCATCGACGGACACGTGCTCCTCAACGCCACCCAGGCGGCCCAACTCGGCCTCCACGCTTACGCCCTTGGCGTGGGCCCGGTCCACCACTCGCTTGGTGATCTCCACGTTCTTCTCGAACGGCTCGGCGGACGCATCGATCATCACGGAGCTGTAGAAGCCGGAGTCTATGCAGTCGTAGCAGGTCTCCTCATCACCATGGTCCAGGTGAACGGCGAATATCGCGTCCGGGAAGATCTCCTCGGCGGATCGGATCATTCCCTCAAGCATGCGCTTGTCGGTGTACTGGCGCGCTCCTTTGGATATCTGGATGATGAAGGGGGCCTTGGAAGCCATGCAACCGCGGAAGAGGCCCATCGTCTGCTCCGCGTTGTTGATGTTGTAGGCTCCAAGGGCATACTTGCCATAGGCTAGCTCGAAAAGCTTTTTGGTAGGAACGATCACTTATACCTCCTCGGTGAAGCGTAAGAGAAGCACAATGCCGACCGCTAGACCGGCAAGCTACAGTGCCAACACGGGCACATGGGATGGACGGGGCAACCCACTCCGCACCCCCTCTATTCTAGCATGTTCGCCGCCCATTTGGCATGCTCCTGGCGGTTCTCCGGGAGCTTACAGGCGCCGGGAAGCCCGGCGTCAGACCCATTATCCGTTTGGCAGCGCAACTGGCAGACGGAGATGGCCCCTTTCGCGAGAGGCATTGGGGGGAGGGCCAGAGACGGGGGAGCGGGCACCAGCCGCGTCACGGGGGGCTCTGCATGAGCACCCATGCGGTTTGGCGAGTTGGGCTTACAGGAGCAAGGGCCACCACACGTGAAAGTAACAGCATCGGGGGGCGTTCCGAGCGCCCGCCAAGCGGGAGGTTGGGAGATGGAGTGGCTGAAACTCAGCAGCGCCCAAATGGCTAGCGCCATACGCGAGTGCGGCGGCGTGGCGCTGATACCGATCGGAAGCATGGAGTCGCACGGGCCGCACCTGCCCTGCGGCAACGACACCCTCACCGCGGAGCGCATCGCGGCGCTTGCGGCGGAGCGGGAGCCGGTGTTGGTTCTGCCGTCCATGGCGTACACGTGGGAGCCGCAGGGAAGGCGCAATCCAGGCGCCGTGTGTCTGCAGGCCAAGGTCCTCATAGACCACCTTGAGAACGTCTGCGACGATGTGGCGCGAAATGGCTGCCGCAAGATAGTGCTCCTCCAAGCGCACGGCGGCAACGTGCCCATGGAGGCCATGTTTCTGGGGCACGTGGCGGAGCGGCGGAAGCAGTACGCCGTGTACAGCATTCCGCCCTGGGCCGGCCTGGAGCCGCTGATTCGTGAGCTGAAGGAGAGCGCCTGGTACGGCCACGCTTGCGAGGTGGAGACCAGCATTTCGCTCTGCCTGTATCCGGAGCTTGTCCATCTCGAGGCGCTGGGCGGGCGTGTTTACGAGCCGGGTCCGGAAACGCCCTGGTGGCCGGCGGTAACCCCGCTGGAGTACGTGGTGCGAAACCCGGAGATGTGCAAGGGCGACCCAGGCAAGGCCTCCGCGGAGAAGGGGAGACGGCTGGTTGATGCGTGGGTGGAGAACGTGGTGAAGGTGCTGCGGGCGGTGAAGGAGGACGCCTTGCTGCCGGAGCTGATGCGGCAGCTGTGATGTGTCGGCAGGTGCCGCGACGGAACCGAGGCCCGGAGGCGCCACCGCCGCCCCCGGGCCTCCCATACCGCGCCTAGCTGGCCAGGATCTGCTCCGCCTCCTCGCGGTCAACGTCCATGATGTACGTGATTCCGCTGATCTCGGCGGCCTCCCGCGTGAGCGCGGCGATATCGTCGCGGGTGATGTACTTCAGTGCGAACTTGCGCTCGCCAGCCATCAGCTGTCGCAGGCCTTGCGCCAGACGCTGATAGTAGGTGTACAGGCCGACGGCGCCAAGTGGGACCTCCGAGAAGGTGCCGTTGAGCATCCTCTTGATCTCGATGGAGCCAACGAACACCTCCTCCACGGAGTTGCCGTACTTCTTGTAGATGCCGGGCACGTTGCCGCCAGCGATGAGGGAGCCGACGTTCTTGCCCACCATTGCCGCAGCGATGGGGCCGCGCGCCATGCCAACCAGCTTGACGTACGGGGCACCCAGCGCCAGCACCTTGAACACCTGGTCCTCCATGGTGATGCCGCCCGCCAGGGCCACTGGAGGGATATACTCGCCACGGGCGGCAAGTGTCTGCAGGTACTGGTAGGTGAGGCTCCAGATCTCGATGGTGGGCACGCCCCACTCGTTCATCATGCGCCAGGGGCTCATTCCGGTGCCGCCGCCAGCGCCGTCAACGGTCAGCAGGTCGATCTTGTACTTAGAGGCGTACTTCACGGCGCGGGCGAGGTCGGCTGGGCGGTAAGCGCCGGTCTTGAGGAACACGTGCTTAGCGCCCAGGCTGCGCAGCTCGGCGACGCGGGCGGCGAAGCTCTCCTCCGAGACCATGCCGAGCCGGCTGTGGCGCTCGAACTCGCGGAAGACGCCCGCGTTGAACGCCTCGATCACCTTGGGGTCGCGCGGGTTGGGGAGGACGATGTAACCGCGGTCGTACAGCCGCTGCGCCTTCTCCAGGCTGGTGAGCTTGACCTCGCCGCCGATGTCCTTGGCGCCTTGCCCCCACTTCAGCTCGACGGCGGTGACGCCGAGCTTCTCGATGGCGTACTCCAGCACGCCCAGCTTGGTGTCTTCCACGTTGGCCTGGACGATGATCTCGCCGTAGCCGTCCCTCTGCCATCGCTTGTACAGCCTAACGCGCCGCTCCAGGTCGGGGCTGGTGACGATGTGGCCGTTCTCGATGACCGCGTCGTCGTCCATTCCGCACACGTTCTCGCCGACGGTGAGCGGGACGCCGGCCAGCGCGGCGCCGACGGCAAGCCCATCCCAGTTGTTCTTGGCCACGTCGGTTGACCCCAAGCCAGGGATGATGAAGGGCAATCGGCACTTGATGGCGCCATCGCGGCCGACGGCGGTCTCCAGGTCGACCGCAGGAAAGACGGCCTTGTCGCTGGTGGCCTCCACGCCGAAGGCGCCAACGGCGGTGCCCATGATGTTGAAGTGGGAGAGGTCTACCGGGTAGTCCTTCTCAGAGGCGGCGGTGATGGTGCCGAACGGCTGCGGATAGATGACCTCCGCTCCGCGAATCGCGCTGCGGCCTATCTCGCACGTGCCGAGGCAGCCATCGATGCAGGTTGTGCACATGCCGCTGAACGGGCAAACGGCGTCTGTTCGGTTCTTGGTAAGGGTAGTAGCTGTGGCGTTAAGCTTGGTGAAAGCCATTAGGTCTCCTCGCTTCGTAAGGGCCGTTCGGGAACGTCCTTTGTACGGTTGTGTTGCGGGCATGCGGCCGTCGGCGATTGCAGCGGCCGTGCCAAGCCGATCGGGGCAGAGGGCACGGTTTGGCGGGACCCCCTGCTAGGCAGGCCTCCCAAAACGTGTACTGGAACTGGGCCATCGCGCGGTGGCGAGTGGCTCACTTATCGGCTTCGCGCTCCCCCTCCGCGTTGGGTAGCCGGGCCTCCGGCTCGTCGATGTTGGGCGGCAAGATGCGGATGTCGGCGGTGGTGCGGGTCATCTCCCTGCGGCCCTTGGCGGTGAGCCAACCGGCAACCGTGTAGTCGCCCGGCGGCACGCGATCCCCGTCGTTGTCCAGCTGGTTCCATTCCTCCTGGAACGTCAGTGTGTCGCCGGGGCCCAGGGTGATGGTGGCGAGCACTTGGGCGAGCATACGGCCCGCCGACCAGCGCCACACCTCTCGCCCCTTTCTGGTGACGGTTAGCTCGAACTTCTGGGCGTTGGCAAACTCCAGCTGCACGGGGAGATCACCTCGGTTGGTGACGCTAAGCGTGATGGCCACCGGCTCGCCGAGGGCGTAGCTGGCTTTGTTGGTTGTAAGCTCAGTTTGGAGCGTGGCCGGCCTTGGGGCGGACGACATGGCAATCCTCTGCACCTGCCGCACGTACCAGGTGGCGGTTGGCGTGCGGCCCCTGGGCAGCGCCACTGCCGTGATGCGGTCGCCCGGCATCAGGTAGTACGCCGCCAGCGACATCACGTTGGCGGGAATGCTCAGGTCCCGCCTCTTGCCGCTGCCGCCGACGTATAGGGGTTCCGCCGTTATGGTTTGGCCGGTGCTCCCCGGGAGAGGGGTAAGCAGCACGAGCGTAAGAGTAACGTTAGGGAACGGTCCACGCCTAACGGCAACCACGCGGGCCTTGATCCCTCTGCCGGCAGGAGCAGCGCTTGGTACAGCGGCGGCGTTGCACCGAACGGCAGACACGGCCAAGCAACCAGCTACCACAGCCCGGCGGAAACGGGTATTCCGCAGCATGAAACTCCCCTAACTAATATATACTCTTTATTGGCAAGGAAGGCAAGCGGCACCTCGCGAGGTGGGAGTTAATTGGTGGGCGCTATCGCCGCATGCGGTCTGGGATAGGCCGAGCATGCCGACCGTGGTTCCGCAACCCGGGGCTTCCCCATTACCCCTTGTATGATGGAGGAGACGGTAGTGGGGTTGCGCTCGCCCCTGCCCCTCTCCCACTCTCGGGGAGAGGGGAGCTGGGAGGAGCGTGTGAGGTGCGGTCGGGTCGCGTAAGCCCTTGGGCGGGGGAGGCTCCGCTCTCCCGGCATCTGCATCTTTGTGCCGTTGGCATCTACCTCGCAGGAGCCACGGTGTTGACGGGCCCGCAGGGCGGGGCGTGCACACTCGGCTCGCTAAGAACCGCCGATGGCCCGCCTTGTCCCGCAGGTGGCGCGGGTGGCTGGCGCGAAATGGGGAACGTAACCATTCGCCGCATCGCTGTTTCGTTTCCCCAGCGGAGTTTACCCAAAGTGCATACACCCGGGAGGCTCGCAATTGCAGCTACTCTAGTTTTCCTGACCATCACGCCAGCAGTGGCGGCCCCGCGCAAGGCGTCCGGTGGGGCTTACCCCGGCCTCACTCAGGCCGCGGAGGGCGGCTGGCGCGGCCCGTTCTTCTTCGTCTACATGGCCGATCCGCAGCTCGGTATGATGGAGGATGACAGATCGTGGGATCAAGAGTTGGCGCTGGTGCGGAAGGCAGTTCGGGAAGTGAACCGCCTCAGGCCGCGCTTCGTCGTCATCGGCGGAGACATGACCAACCAGAGTGCGGGCAGCCCCAAGCACGACGCCCAGGTGCGCGCCCTGCAGCGGGAGTTGGCGCTGGTGAGTCCCTCCATCCCCGTGGTGTACGTCGCTGGCAACCACGACGTGGGCAACAAGCCAACTCCAGCCTCGCTGGCAGCATACCGGGCCTGGTACGGCGACGACTGGTTTCAGTTTTGGGTTGGCGGCGTTCGCTTCATCGTGCTGAACACAGCCCTGTACGGAGACGACAGCGCCGCCCCCACCGACGGGGAGAGGCAGCGCCGTTGGTTGGAAACCCAGCTTAGCGCGGCTGTGGGCCCGAAGCCGGTCCACACCATCGTGCTTCAGCACGCCCCTTGGTTCCTGACGAGCCCAGACGAGCCGGACCGCTATGAGGTTGTGCCACGGGCGGCGCGCCTACCCGCCCTGCGGCTGCTTCACCAAGCAGGCGTTAGCGCCGCCTTCGCCGGACACTACCACAAATGCGCCCGGGCGCGAGATGGCAACCTGGAGATGGTGGTGAGTGGCCCCGTGGGCAAGCCACTGGGGCGAGATCCCTCCGGCTTCACGGTGGTCAAGGTGTATCGCGACCGAGTAGTGCACGCGTACTACCCCCTGGAAGAGGTTCCGCTCAGCATCCAGCTGGAGTAATCCGGACACGCCAACGCCTACTGGAGCGGGCCGACCATGGGCGGCAGGATGAGCCAGGTGCGTGCCCGATACGTTAGGCAACATGGACCGGCTGGCCGGTTGCCGCGGACTGGTATAGCGCATCCAATATCTTCTGCACGCGCAGGCCGTCTTCGCCGGATGGGTCTGGCTGCTTGTCCTCCAGGATGCAGCGGACGAAGTGCTGCTGAGGGTTCTCCAGGTCCGACGGGAACGCCTTGGGGGTTATGTCCTCTTGCGCTCCGTGCCGCTGGCGGTACAGCCTAAGCCCCTGCTCATATCCCTCGCCCAGGTTGCGCTGCTCGGCGCCGCCCTCCGTGCCGAGGAGGATTGTGTACATGTCCTCCGCCTTCTCGGAGTTGCCCGCCCAGCTAGCCTCCAGGAATATGGTGGCGCCGTTGCTGAGCTTGATGAGACCGCACGCCAGGTCTTCAACGGTGTAGACCCAGCCCCGCTCCGCCGCCACCCGGGCTGCGATCTCGTTGTACGTCGAGCCCATCACCCACACGGGTTCCGGCTCGCCCATGAGCCAGAGCGCCAGGTCCAAGCGATGCACGCCCAGGTCGATGAGGGGGCCGCCGCCGGAGCGCTCTCTGTCGGTGAACCAGCCGCCGCCGCCCGGTATGCCGCGGCGCCTGAGCCAGCCGGTCTTGGCGTAGTAGATACGGCCGAGCTCTCCGGAGTCCACGTACCGCTTGAGGATCTGGGCGTGGGGCGTGAAGCGGAAGTTGAAGTGGATCATCAGCTTGCGGTTGAGGCGGTGGGCGGCATCCACCATCTCCTGCGCCTGAGCGGCGGTCATGGCCATCGGCTTTTCGCCGAGCACGTGCTTCCCGGCGTTGAGGGCCGCCAGGGTTATGGGGCTGTGCAGGTGGTTCGGGAGGGCTATGGATACTGCATCCACATCCGCGTTGCGCAGCATCTCCTCGGCGTCTGTGTAGGTTTGGCGGACGTCGTACCTGTTCGCGGCGTCTTGCAGGCGCCCGGCGTCCACGTCGCACAGCGCAACCACCTGGGCGTTATGGCAGCGCTTGTACCCCTCGATGTGAGCCCTGCCCATGCCGAGCCCGATCACTCCCACGCGCACCTTGCGCTCTGAGTTGGTGCCATCCATCGGTTCGCCTCCTTCGAACTGCGAGTTGCCAGCGGCGTAGACGGCGACCTAAGAGATGGCCGCCATCAGCTCCTCTGCGATCTTGTGGTTGCCAAACGGCGGCATAAGGTAGGCGCCGGCGGTCATTGGGCGCGCAGCCGCCAAGAGCTCGCGCGCCACCTCCATGCCGATGGCCCTGGCCTCCTGATCCGAAGCGGCGGCCAGGCGCGTCCTTATCTCGTCCGGAATGTAGATGCCGGGCACCTCGTTGTGGAAAAACTCCGCGTGTCGCGAGCTTCGGAGGGGCAACACGCCCACGAGCATCGGCACATTGAGCTTGCGGGTCTCCTCCGCGGCCCGCTCCACCGCGCCGATCTCGTAGGCGGGCTGCGTGTACACCAGCTGCGCGCCCGCGTCCACCTTGCGCTTCAGGCGGTCCACCTCGCTGGCGAAGTCCGGTGCCACGGGGTTGAACGCGACGGCGATGAGAAACGCGGTGGGCTCCACGATGCTGTTGCCAGCCAGGTCCACCCCCTCGTTCAGGCGACTGAGCACCCGCACCAGCCCGATGGCGTCTATATCGAAGACAGACGTGGCGGTGGGATAATCGCCCACCTGGGTTGGGTCGCCGGTGATGGCGAGGATGTTGCGCAAACCGAGGGCGTGGGCTCCCATCAGGTCGGCCTGAATGGCCAGGATGTTTCTATCCCGGCAGCTGAAGTGCATCATCACCTCGATGCCAACCTGCTCTTGGATGAGGTGAGAGACCGCTATTGGGTTCATGCGGAGGCGTGCGCGCGCGCCGTCGGAGATGTCGATGATGTCGCAGCCAGCATCGCGGAGGGACGCGGCGCCATCCAGCACCTTCTGGATGCTGGTGCCGCGCGGCAGATCTAGCTCCACAGCCACCACGTACTTGGTGCCCAGCTTCTGTGCCAGCCTGGATCGCTCAACTGCTGGCTTGGGGGGCGCGGGCTCGGCGGCGCGGCGTGGCACTGCAGGTGTGACGTCCGCGGCTGGCCTGGGCCTAATCGTCATACCTCTGATGGCGGTTGAGAGGGCGCGTATGTGCTCGGGCGTTGTGCCGCAGCATCCGCCAACCAGCGTAGCCCCGGCCTCAACCAGCATGCGGCCGTACCTGGCGAAGTAGTCCGGGGTGGCGTTGTAATGGACGTGCCCGTTGACAAGCTGCGGCAGGCCGGCGGTGGGCATTGCTGAGACCGGCAGCGTGGTGGTGGATGCCATCATATGCACGATCTCGAGCATTCGCTGGGGCCCCACGGCGCAGTTGGCCCCACAGCCGTCCGGCCCCCACTCCGTAACCGCCTGCGCAACGCGAGCGGGTAGTCCGTCGGAGAGCGTCTCGCCGTCCTCCACGAACGCCTTCTCCACGATGACCGGTAGATCGCACAGCTCCCGAACGGTCTGAAGCGCCAGGTGTAGCTCCTCGAGGTCGGCGAACGTCTCGAGGATGAACAGGTCAACGCCGCCCCCCAGAAGCGCCAGGGCCTGCTCGCGGAACGCCTCAGCGGCGGCTTCGGGGTCAACACGTCCGAGCGGCTTCAGCGGCTTGCCCATGGGCCCAATGGCGCCTGCCACGAGGGCCGAGCGGCCCGCTGCCTTGCGCGCCGCTCTGGCGCCGGCCTCGTTGATCTCGCTGACCAGGCCCTCCCGCTCGAAGGCGGCGAGCTTCATGCGGTTCGCACCGAACGTGTTGGTTTCTATGATGACGGCGCCGGACCTCAAGTACTCAGTGTGGATGGCGGTGACGAGCTCTGGGTGGGTGAGGTTGGCGTACTCATAGGGGTGGCCGAACGGTATGCCGCGTTCATGGAGCTGGGTGCCCATGGCTCCGTCGCACACTACGATCCCGGTTCCTACAAGGGATGTGAGGGTTGGCAACTCGGTTTCCTCGGTCAAAAGCCTTAGGCGGCCGGCCGCGCCGATGCCGGGTTTACCCCGCTGGTTTGTTGGAGGGCGTCCAGGCCTCATCCGCCACGCCGGCAGCGTGGTTGGCCGCGCGAGCCGCCACGAACAGCAGGTCGCTGAGGCGGTTGAGGTATTTCAGCGCTTCCGCACCCACCGTCGCTCCCGCGCTGAGCGTTACCACGCGCCTCTCGGCTCGGCGGCACACGGCTCGTGCCACGTGCAGCGCCGCGGCCTCCTGGCTTCCGCCCGGCAGCACGAACGAACGAAGCGGAGGTAGCCGCGCGTCCAGCTCGTCTATTGCGCGCTCGAGGCGCTCCACGTGTGCCGGCCCGATGCGCGGCTTGGCAAGTTTGGGGCGCGCCAGCTCAGCGCCCAGGTGGAGCAGGTCCCCCTGTACCTGAGCCAGCAGGGGAGCGAGTTCGCCGTTGGGGTTGAGTGCGCGCGCCCAACCTATGGCAGCGTTCAGCTCGTCCAGGGCGCCGCACGCCTCCACGCGGGGGTTGTCCTTTCGCACCCGCTCAGGCCCCAAAACGCCCGTTTCGCCTGCGTCTCCGGTGCGCGTGTAGATCGGCGGCATCGCATCCTCCACCTTTGCAATTATCG
>Ga0078972_1009486_pt1 | contig 19163 bp, 27 predicted proteins | sample YelNatPaOPGAMG01_FD_67568 | JGI IMG/M metagenome (GOLD analysis project Ga0078972, IMG submission 67568) | Hot spring thermophilic microbial communities from Obsidian Pool, Yellowstone National Park, USA - OP-RAMG-01 (SPADES assembly) (version 2) | ecosystem: Environmental > Aquatic > Thermal...
TATTTAATTATTATATTAAAAGCGGGAAGCATTTAGAGTATGACCGTGAAGTTGCAGAGGGCGTTATGGCTGCGGATTTGTATGACTTAATGAAAAAACATTATGGGCTTGATACACTTAAGGATGTGCAAAAGCACATTGAACAACTAAAAACAAAAATCCCCAATAATAATAATGCCCCGGTCTTTTGGGAAGAGGGAAAAGGGCTCTTCGCAAACGTGGGCAAATTAGTTGATTACAATACGATTAGGACTTGGCAACTGCAATACTTGCGCCCTGACTTGGTTGATGCACAAATTAAAGCGCATGTTGAGGCAAGGGCTGCAGAGATGGGCTCAGGGACGCAAATAATAAAGTTCGTGGGCATTGGCATGATGGTAATGTTGTCGCTTGTAGGTCTAATGATTTTGTTAAATAGCCCATATTTCCGTTCAATGTTGGGCATGGGCGGGTGAACATAATGCCATACTGGGGAAGCCCTGAAAAAGTTCCATTCATTAGCGCCACTGAACAGATCATCGTGGCATGGCAAGAGGCTGCTACAGAGGTAGGAAGCTGGACAGTTGAGACACTCATAGCGGAAAAGCGGAGGGCAATCTCGGCCTTTCGTGATTTTTTCATTTTGGCTTATCCTGTATTGAGGTCAAAAAATAAGGTACCCGAGTGGGAAGAATGGTTCAAGTCGGTTGATCTGGAAGCCATGAAGCCGATTGATTTGCAGCTAAAGTTCATTGAATTTTGCGCCGACTTGATAAAATATAATGTAATCCCCGCAAAATTGAAGCGCATGATTCCAAAGGGCGGAATGACCCTTGAAAGTTTGGAGGGCGGGGAAGGCGAAGATGGGGAAATATAAAGGGCGGGGAAGGCGAAGATGGTGGATATAAGGGTGCAGTTAAAGGACGGCACAGTCTTTGAAATGCCAATTAATACCACAACAACAACTCCTCAAACGCAAATGTTCTTTATCAAAGATATTAATGGAAAAGTTTGGGAAGTAAATGCTTATGCAATAAAACAATATATGCCTTATACACTTGGTTTGATGACAACTAAAAAAATACTCATGGCGCATAATGATGGAACGTTTTACGGGTTATTCGTTTATGGCGACTTGAGGAGTGGAAAAAGTGTTTTTGCCTTGCATTTGCTAAGCCAAGTTTACGGCGAAAGTTGGGAAGAGAAGAATGTTTGTTATAATGTTGATGATGAATATGCACTTCCTGTTATTGTTGTAAAAAAGCCTAATTGGTTCGCTTTTCGTGATTTCATGGTATTCCTTCCTGACGAATTTGAAGAGGCGCATAGGACTATTGCAGAGCAGGGTTATGAAAGTGGCGCAAGAAAACCCTTGCTTGTTTGGGATGATGCAGGGGTTTGGCTAAATAAACATGAACATTACAAAGAGTGGGCAAGGAATTTAGTGAAAAAAATGCAGATAGTGGGGAGTGCTTTCGGGAGCATTTGTTTCACCAGCCCCAATTACGAGGAGCTGCTGAAGGGCATTAGGGAAATTCCGGGTTTTCGGTGGGGCTGCCCTGCCCGAATTTTATCACAGACAGTAACGCCTTTTTACAAAGGCATTAAAATTTATACTACAAAAAATGTCGGTGGGTTAAAAAGAATTTATTTAGAACATGAAGATCGTTATGGTATATATTATCAACAAGCTTTTGATGAATACCAACGCTTAAGACGGAAATATTTGGAAGAAATGGAAGCAGAAATGTCATCAAAAGAAAAGCACGAGGTTAATGTGGATGCTATTGAAACTACTGATTTGCTGGAAGGCGAACCTTCACAGGAGTTTGCGCCTGATATTGCCCCCAACCCTGAATTTATCGAAGATATCCCTCCAAAAAAGAAAAGGGAACGAAAGAAATGGGAAAGGCTAAAAGCTAAAGAAGATAAATTGTCTGATTGGAAAAAGTTATACAAAGGTGTGAAATTGGAGGACTTGGTATAAATGATACACCCACAATATTGGTCGCTGGATTCAATCTGGAGGAAGCTCCACAACCGTGATCCTTCAGCACTCGGTAAAGACGACATCGCTGCTTATTCGCTCCTCCCCGTCCGCGGGAAGGTGGTGCTCGACATCGGCGCCTATGACGGCGACACCGCCGAGCTCTTCCTTCGCCTGGGGGCGAAGCGGGTCATATGCATCGAGCCAGACTTCAACCGCTACATGAAAATTATACGAAATTTGTACTGGGAAGGGTCACCTGTAATCGCCGAGAATAAGCAATATGACGAAACAGATTTGAAAAATTATAATTGGGATTGCATGAAGATGGACTGCGAGGGCTACGAGGCGCTGCTCTACGAACGGGGATGGCACAAGTACATACAGGGTCGCCCTGTCGTGGTGGAAGCACACAATTGGCATATCAAGGAAGAGCTCGAAAAAGTTGGTTTCGCAACCATAAAAGTGCTCGATCAAATGATTGGGTTGTCACTCATGGCGAATTTTTCAGTACCTGATGTCGAAAGGAGGTGAAATAATGGATAATAAACTTTTAGCCGCTGCAATATTATTAGGCATGCAGAACAGATTCTACGAAACCGAACATCGGGATTATATAAATGCAATTGTAGACCAACTTGTTGATTCCATGGGATTGCACAAAGAAATTGAAATCGCTGATATAATAGCACAGGCGTTTGAGCAACCAAGAAAGAAAAAGGCATATGAATAAAAAAAAGAAGGAGGTTAAGCAATAATGCCATATAAGCATCCTTCCGAAATAAAAGAACAAGCAGTAGCTTTATATAAAAATACTCCTCTCACACTTGAAGAAATAAGCAAACGCCTCAATGTCAATAAGCGCACTATTTGGCTCTGGGTAACTTCCGCCCGACAACAGGGCATTATCCCAAAAGAATTAAATAAAGGTCGCTATGATGAGGATTTTAAAGTTAAAGCTATTCAATTGGCGCAAAAAATTGGCATTGCAAAAGCTGCAAAGCAAATAAAAGTGAAATACACCACATTAAGAAAATGGTGCATTGAAACCAATTGCTTGCCGACCTTTTTCTCATATTTGAAAATACCATTAAACAATTTTGAGCTCCTTCAAATAGATGGATGTGTTTTTGCCGTTACCCCTAAATGGTATTGGTTAACAATTGCTGCGCAAGAATTGCCTGAAATTATTTTCAGTATTACCCCGCCTGATGAAATAACTGAAGATGATGCTGATGAAACAACAATTAAAAAATTCTTGAGCACAGCATCATTGAAATGCTGGATGCTTTCAAAGGAGCCAAAATATGCCAATCTTTTTGATGAGAAAATTGAAGACTTCCAAAAGCTTGCAATTGAAAAATGTGTTAAGGTTTTCACAGAATTAAAACGAGCAAATCGCTATAAATACTTCCGCACTGTTTCAGTAATGCCGCATAATAAGTAAAAGGAGGTAAAATAATGGATAATAAGCTTTTAGCAGCCGCAATATTGTTAGGCATACAGAATAGATTTCACGGAAACGAGCACCAGGACTATATAAACACAGTTATAAACCATCTTATAGACTTCATGGACTTGCATAAAGAAATTGGAATCGCGGACGCAATAGCGTGCGCGTTCGAGCGCCCTATGGGAGGAAAGGAGGATGAATGAACAGAGGAGCACGGTGAGGCGCATCCCAGCGGTCTGCTTCGGCGAATATGACCCTTCCAGTATGGAGTGCCAACGGTGCGCGGTGAAGGAAGCCTGCGCCGTTGATGCGTGGTTCAAGGGCGAGGAGGGAGGTGAGGGCGATTGAGAACCTGCGGCATGTGCGGCAAAGGGCGGGGGTGCGTGCCGTTTGGGCACCGCTACATCTGCGAGGAGTGCGAACGGCTGGTTAGGTGGTTCTAATGGACGCCGTTGAGCTATTCGAAGAGGGCAAACGATGGATCCGCGCACATTATAAGGAGGGGTGCTGTCCCAAGTGTGGCAAGCCGCTGCCCAAGCGGCGGCAGACGTGGTGCTCGGACGAATGCCGTGATTGGTGGTGGAATACGTTCCACTGGGGCATGATTACGAAGCGCATAATGGCACGCGATAATTTCACCTGCAAAATTTGCGGCCGAGCGCAGGGCAGTGGCGTGAGGCTCGCCGTCCACCACATCCGCCCCTGGTCGGTCTCACGTGACAACTCGGACGGCAACCTGATCACCGTCTGCTACGACTGCCATGCGAAGCTCCACGCTAATGACAATTGGAAGCTGATGGTGGACGCGAAAAAATGCAGGAAGCTGGAGGACTTCAAGTGGGGTGATCGGAATGGTTGAGCATTGGGCCAGGTCGCTCGATTGTGTGTTTGCCATATTGCTCTGCGGGATATTCGAAGCCTTCATAATCGAAGCGATTTATACAATCTGGAAATCCGAACGCTAGATCTTCGTCAGCAGGCGCCAGCAAACGCAGCCTGTGTCACCGCTTCCACTTTTCGCCTTTCTTCAAGCTCTTCGACCTGCTCTGCCATTTTTTCTCAGGGCTCTTCTTGTTGCCAAGTGCATATGACCCAACGATTATCACGACTATGAACGCCAAGCCGATGGTCATTGCCGCCCCTGGCTCCGGTGGTGTCGGTATGGGTGTTGGTGGGGTATAGCCGCCTCCGCCGCCACCTCCACCGCCTCCGCCGCCGCCTCCGCCCCCTCCTCCGCCGCTCGCCTGCCAAAGCAGCGTGACATTGCTCGAGAGGCCGCTCAGCACCACTTCCTGCCTGCTTACATCATAAACCCAGCTTGTGTATATTTCGCCATCAACTTCCACAGTCCGCGGTATGCCCCAATCGCCGACTTTGACAATGCAATCCCCAGATGTCGCAAACGCCAGCTTCTGGTTTACGTCATCCCATGAAGGCGCGGCAATCTGGTGGTCTCCCCGAATGCTGAAGGGGGGAACGGCAATTTTGTGGAATGCGATGGTCTGGTTTTGCGCCTTATAGGTTAAGCCATATGCAGGCTCAGAGACTCCATAGCTTACGGTGTTCCAATCTACACCAGATAAGGCTGAAAGGTCGAATGCCGCCCACCCTGTGCTGTTGGTTAAAGCATAAAGCCCGCTGTAGGATATGTTTGCGCTTGGGATCGGCGCATTATCGCTGGCGTACACTGCTTTAACATAAACTTTCTCGTTTTTCAAATCTAGCACGTACTGGCTGAGCTTAAGCCCATCAACGATTATGGCTCTTCCACTGCTCCACGCGCCTTCAGCATTGTTGTCATCCCACGTCTTCATACGCCAATAATATACTCCAACCGTCATATTGGTGGGAAGGGGGATATTTGCATATGTATTTATGCTATTAATCTTCCCTGTATCCATATAAATGATAGAAAAGTCATTATTTCCTACCTGTATCTGATAAGCCCCTTGCATATCCCAATCATCAGGGTCATTGAATTGCCATAGGAAGTTCACGGTTGCATTTTGGTCAAACCTCCACAATGCGGAAGGGGATAATAGAGTGGGGATATTAGGGGCACGGTTGGGAAGGGTAAACTTGAAGCCCGCCCCTGTGTAAACTTTATACTGCACATTTCCATAAGGCACACCATGGTTATTATTTCCACTTAAATCGACGAAATGGGTACCATTCCATGACTGCGGGGAAATCCAGAGCTTAAGATTGTTAGTTACATTGCCATAATTATAAAGATTAAGCATTTCACTATCTGATAGCGCCTGATTATAAACACGAACTTCTTTGACATTGCCATAATACCATTCACTTGGTGTTCCAGTTTCTGCTACTCTATAATTCCCAATTGCAATTTTATGATTAGCATCTGAAAATAATGGAGTATTTTCGCTATAAGAATTTGAAGTTATTTTATTCCCATTAATATATATTTTATATTCATTAGTTGCAACTACATAAGCAACATGATAATAAGTATTTAATGCATAATTAAAATAAGCATCTGCACTTATTGTTATCCAAGCCGTGCCATTGCCGATATCACTATGGAACATAGTGCCAAATTTGCCCAATTGGAATTTATAATCAAAACCGTAATTATTAGGGGCTCTTGTTCCAATAATATCCCGAAAACCATTATCTTTTACAGTTGACCAAGATACTGCAGTAAATGCGCCATATATTACAGGATTACCACAATCTATATAATCATTCACACCATCAAATCCAATAGCTGGGTTATTGGTATAGTAAACTCTTATCTTAAGCAATTTCTGCACATTAGCAGTGAGCGGAACTGCTAACTGCACCCGCTTTTCAATGCCCCACTGCCCCGACCCTGTAGTTAACCCAGAGGAGCCCCAATCATAGGCTGGGGTTCCCGATGCGTTCCAGAGGTAGGGAACCGATAACGCCCAACCTGAAACCCCATCTTTCAACACCCAAGTGGAGCCATTCCATTCCCACACCGACAGCCCCATGTAGCAGTCGGGGATGGCAATTTCAACCACACCTGTGCCGTCTGTCGCACGGGTCATGTTTAGGTAAAATTCAAAGTATTCAGCAGTTATATTAAATGTTGGTGTTGAGTAGGAAATTGTTGCAGAAGAATTAAGTGATTGTATATTAAAATATGCAATAAAATTATCAATGTCAGTAAATTCTTTAGCGTTTACATTTGCGCCTTGAAATGGGAACATAAGCAAAATCAATAATAAAGGCAAAACCCATTTTTGAAAGCATTGCAATTTTTCAATTATTTTCCCTATTTTCATGTTTTAAAACCCCCATAATAAATAATAATCCTCCAACACATGCCCAAGCAACGAAACAAGCAAGCAGGACAGGAAGATGAAGGAAACGCCCATCCGGGATTCCCAGAGCATACGATAACGGATGGTCAAGATCAATGGCGACAGCAGCAATGCAGCCCATAAGAAATGCAATAGTGAACATTTTAAGGCGAAACCCCATGTCCACCCCATTGCGCTCAGGTAGTCGCTTATCACCCACATGCTTCAGCCCCCGATAAAAAACTATTCATGATCAAGCCTCCTCGTAATCAAGGCGGCTACCAGCCAAGCGGCCAATATCACGACAAAATACCCGAGCATCGTCTCGCCCACGCCCGTTGGCTTGCCCATGTTTTCGAGCCAGGCGTTGTATAGCGGCTGCACGAATACCTGCCAGACTGCAAGCGCCATTGCGAGGATTGCAGCTTTCACTATTGTCCCAATCATTCCCTATACCTCCTGAACACCACCACGGCAAGCGCCAGGAAGAGGAAGGACAGTGAAGAGAACAGCAGGAGCGGGCCAGTGTCGGTGTTCGGCTCCGCATAAAGCTTGTATATCAGTGAAGGGTCGGGGGCGAAGATGTAGAACATCGTCACTGCCAGGAAGCCCAGCAGGAAGTACAAATCGCGCTTGCTTCTCGTCTGCTTGAACATTATCCACACTATCAACACTGCCATCACTGGCATCAGGACGACCATCAAGGTCAGCGTTAAGGCCGCGTCCATTGCATTTTTCCTCCTATAATTAATTTGTTTACAAATATATTATACCTATCCATCACCTTTCCCTCCTGCTTGGCATCAGGATGCCTGCGGCTGCCGTGACGCAGCCCAATGCAACCAGGGGTTGGTTGGGGCCTGCAGAAGCTTGGCTTTGGTTTACAGTTGTTGAGTTGCCAGAGCTTGATACCGTGACATATTCAATGACTTCATCCGGCGGGTAAGGCTCCCCTGGTGTGCCTTCGTAAACAAACCTTATTTCGTGCGTGCCCGCAGACAGCTTGTAGAGCGGCGTATAGAAGCGTGCCTGGTCTCTGTTAGTCACCAAAGTCGTGTAGTACTGCCCATCAATGTAAACCTTCACTTCGCTTCCGTCAATCAAGTGGTACACCCCTGGCTCGGTGTCCGAGTAGCCGTACCAGTAATGTTCAATCACCCAGTTGGGCTCACTCGGGCTTGCAATTGGGTAAACGCATAAAGTTGCGTTTTCAGGGCCCCAATAAGTATTAACTACCTCAAGCCCTGGGATGCCAAGCTTCCCGCCAAAAAACCCGAGGGCAAGCATTGCCAAGCCGACCACCAATAGGGCAGGGCGGGCGACTCCCATTTGGTTATTCCTTCTCATTTTCGTTTCCCCCTGTAGTATGACATTGCCCCGATGAGGCAGAGCCCCGCGCCACCGATCTTCAGGGCGTCCGAGATCTCGCCGCTCGGCGCGTTAGTGGTGTTCTGCTGAGGGGCTGGGTTCTGTGGCTCATTGACGACAAAGCCGATGCTGCGCTCGATTGCTGGGTATTCGCTATTGCCTTCAAACATAACTCTGGCTTCATAATAGCCTGGGGCAGCTGGGGCGGGGAATGTGCATTCTGCATAGCCATTGCTATCCGTGACCTTCGTGCCCATGAGCTCGTTGCCAAGGTAAAATTTCAAGGGCACCCCGCCTATCATGTGATAGTATGCCCCATCTTGATAACCATACCAATACAAGCCAGCAGTGAGGCGCTGCTGACTACCCGGGGCGATGTTCGTGTATGCCCCCACATCCAGATAAGGATGTTCAGGGCCTTCCAGCAAGCTCAGGCCTTGGATTCCAAGCTGCCCACCAAAAAATCCCAAAAACATTAGTGCAATGCCGATCAATACCACCATTTTGTTCATCCATCGCCCCTCCTGGAGTGCTTGATCAGCGGCCCTATGCCAAAGAAGTACACGAGCACGATGATTGTGACTATGGCGATTGCCAGCAGGGCGAAGGCGCTCAAGCCCGCGATATTAAACGGGTTGGCAAACCATTGGGCGATTGCAGTGAAAAAGTCACCCAAGCCTGTCCAGCCCCATGTCCCAAGTTTTGATAACCGCCCATAAAAGTCCAGGTCGCCCAAGTCCTTCACCTTCCACTCGCCCACTACGAACTGCGTCACGGTGAAGCCCATCGTCACGACATCGCCCTTTGCCTTCAGCGCGAGCCAGTCCCACCACTCGGTCGTGCCGAAGTCGAGCAGCGAGACGTAGCAGTACACTTTATCGCGGAAGTACTGCGGGTTCAAAGTCGTGTTCTGGTAGTAATATGCGGTGAATGCAGTTTCACCAGGTGCAACGGATCCAGCCTGCCCAAACGGCTGCGTGTAAAGCGTGAGCACGCTGCCAGGGCTCATCGGCAGGGTGCGGCATGTGCTGCTTGCGCTATAAGTTTGCCCAGTGGGGTCTTTGGCGCCAAATTCAATATTGCTCAGCTCAACTTTAGCAATCGCGAAATAAGCCTTGTCCGCGCCTTCAAAGTACCAAGTTGGTGCAGTGTCAAACTCGAACCACACGTCCGTGTTGCGGTATCTCTGGTTTGATGCTTCAGTCGATATCACGGGCGTTGGCCCGCTGTCCCACTCGGCTGAGAAAGAGACATACCATTTTGTCTTCCATTCTTCCATCCGATAAACGGTATATGTCCCATCGGGGTTCTTCACTTGCCACTCGTAGACCCGTGAGGGGTTCGCCCATGAAGTCGCATCCCTCCACCAAGAGGATGGCACCCAGTCAGGCGGGGCCCAGCCGCTCTGGCTTAATGGCACCATGACCGAAGTCATCTCGCCTACCAAGTTCGGCATCCCCGCATAAGGGTCATCGGGGTCGAACTTGAGCGCCGTCCCGTAGAGCTGGCAGAGGGAAGCAGAATCGGGGTCCGATGGGGTGTAATATTTGTTCGCTTGTGCGTCATAGATGCCGTAGAATGAAGCCTTCGCCCCCTCATATGCGGTCGTGTAGCCAACACTTTGCATGAGTGCCGGCTTGAACGCCGCAAGCAGTATGACGGCTAGCGCCGCCACCGCTATTAGTTTTTTATGATTTTCCATAAAGTGCGTTACGCTGTTGCTACCCATTAGGGCCACCCCACAGTGGAGATCAGGTTGTTTATCATATGGGCAATCATCGGGACGGAAAGCCTCCCGCTCCTTTCGCCCACCCAAGCCAGGATCATTCCGCCTATCAGGACGAACATCAGGGCCGACATTGCAGTCCCGTATACGGCCAAGTGGTAGACGGTGAATATCATGGCGCTCCCGACAACCCCGACGAAGAAGCCCTTTTCCATCAGGAAGTTTGCCAGGAACCCCCGGAAGAACTGCTCCTCTGCGATTGCCATCAATATTGAATAGAGTGAAGCATTCACCCCAGACAGCGCAACCGCATATGTGGGGATCTTTATCATTGGGCTGACGAAGCTCGCGATGGCAAACCCTGCCATGCCGATGATGGTGTAAAACATGATGTCCTTCGCTTCCCCACGGTCGAGGTCGGGGTCGTCCTCAACTCTGCGCAGGATGAAGTACTGCATCGTGATTCCGCTTATGAGCAGGATAATCGGGAACAAAATCAGGGCTTCAAGCTTGAACGTGCTGAGGTAAAGTGCGATCATTATCCCCAGTATGCTCAGCATTTTGCTTATTACGTCTTGCCCTATCATCTTTCTTCCTTTCCTACTTATTGTATTGCCTTTGCAACAATAAAAAAATTGGGATTATGTGGGCATTCAGTCTGGCTTCCTGTAGCACAAGAACGCACCAGTGAGCATGAGGGCTGCCCCGATTACCTGGAGCGTGTTGAGCTCTGGGAACACGATGCCAGGTATGTCCATCTGGACTATTGACATTGTCACAGTCTTTATGCCATCAGCTGCCACGAGGGCAAGCGTGTAGGTCCCTGGGCCGAGTGACATTGTGCCTGTCCAAGTGCCCGCCGCCGTGTTGGTCAAGCCGAGCAGCACCTGCCCATCTGCCGAGCCTTGCTTGACCGCGCATGAGACCTGGCTGTCAGGCGGCCCCGCTGTCTTGACAAACTTCACGCTCAGGGTCGTGGTTGAAAGGTTGAGCCTTTGCGAAGACGAAGTTATTTGGATGTCATTGATATACCATATGCCTGCTAAATCCGATCCGATTGTGAACGATCCGCTGCTGGTTGCAGACAGGCCGGCATAGTTTGTCACCGTATACTTGAACGTATGTGACCCGAGCGGCAGCGAAACGACGTAATTCCATATTTGCTCACCCGTCTGCGTGAAAGTCGTGTTGTAGCTTAGCGTGTAAGTCGTGGAATCTATTTGCACGGTTGCGGACTTGATGTCCGTCTCAGGATCCTTGCATTTGACCCAAATCTCAGAAACCGAATAGTAAAGCGCGCCGTTCGTCAAGCTCGCACCTGTGATGGTTGGTGGCGTATTGTCGATCGTGATCGTGACCATTGGGAAGAACCCAGATGCCAGCAGGACTATCCCTGCTAAGAGTATTGCAACGCCTGTTATGTTCATTCCCAGCACCTCAATATCCTATGTAAAGTGGCGTGTAGACTGTGTCTGACTGCACTGATACTGAGATGCTGCTCAGGGTTCCGCTAATGGTGTTAGTGAAGGTCGCGGTAGCAGTTGCCTGCCCTGTCTTGGTGTCAACTAAAGTGCTGCCTGCGTAAAGCTCCACCTTGTAGTTGTACGTTATTTTGTAGTCCGCCGATCCGCCTGCAGGGGGCGGGTTGTCAATGACGGTTGAGCAGCCGAAGACCCGCATGGCACAGGTCAAATTGGCAGCGGTGTCTGACTTAGATTTGGTCGCCTGGGCAAAGTTTACCACGCCCATGGGAGTCATGTCGTTGATTGGTGTGCCTTTCCACGTCTGCATGACTGAGGTGACGGTGACCTTGGCCGTCCACTGATCTTCACTGATGTTGGAGACCTTGATCGCCCACGTGGGCGTGAAGCGCAATTCATATGAGCCTTCACTTGGGTCTATGTCGATCCTTGTGTTCCCGAACATTATCGCCAGCACGTTGGGGGGCGCATCCCATGTTTTCACGACCTGCCCATTTTTGAGCAGCTCCCCCTGGATCGTCATGGTCGCCGAGCCCTGCCCTGTGAGCTTCGACTCAAGATCGTTCAGCAGATTGCCGATAGAGCCATAATAAAGCATCGCAAAAGGGACTGCAAGCAGAGCCAATACCAGGATGGCTTTCACCGCATTGGATTTGTCATCGCTCATTGCCGATCACTCCAGAAAAAAGCAAAGAAAAAGGCATGGCGCTCACCTGCGCTACGCCTTTTCGCCGAACTTTTTCCATGCTACATAAATCAACATAGTTGGCACAAGGAACGCTACGACTTGCCCAATTAGGTTGTCAGTTGCAATTTTGAAGAGTCCAATGAGCCAATTGCCGACTAGGCCTCCAATGAAAACAATAAGGGCAAAGATGAGGAACTCCGTCAGCCTCATTTCGCCCCTACGCCATAGGCGCATCCTCACTCACCTCACACTGCCAACGTTAGCGAGAATGAAGCAAGTGAAGCTGCGTCTGGTCCGCCGATGCCATTCTGCGCAAAGTAGCCAGAATCAAAGTAGTCCATTAGGTTGAAGGTGAACGCCTGTGTAGTGGTGAGTGAGCCCTTGCCGAAGGTGATTGTCACTGTTGCAACGCCTGGCTTGACGTACTGGTTGCCAACGAGCTGCCTTGTGAGGGCGTCATCGCTGATCGGGGCAATCCAGTATGAAGTTGTGCCGCGCGTGACACTTGAGCCTGCACCAGAGACCGTCACTGCGCTGCCCGCCGTGCTGGTCAGCAGTACGGCGCCCAGATTAATGCTGTTGAGCATGTCATGTGAGCTGATATAGCCGCTGTTATCCTCGGTGTTGTAGATCGTTATGGTCAAAGTTACTGTGTTGGCTCCTAGATTGGTGAAGTTGAGAGTTCCGCCAGAGGTGTAAGAATTGCCGAACTGGTCAGTTACCTTTATCGTGTAAGTGCCGAGGTTGTATGTCTGGAGCGCGATGAAGTTGGTCGTCAAGCTCTGTGCGTCAGCGGGCGTCATCTTGGGCACAGTGACAGTGTACCACCGGGTCACATAGCCAGTCTTGGCAATCTTGACATATATCGTGTCGCCAGAAGCATATGGGAGTGCAGAAGTCACCACACCTGCTGAATCAGTTGTAAGCGATTCTTTCAGCACGCGGTCAGAGCCATAGATCTGCACCATTGCTGATGCGATGGCTGACCCGCCCAGTGGATCGCTAAGCGCGAACTTTAGTGGCTTTGTCACCGAGACCAGGTTGCCATCCTGCTGCCCTGGGGGCTGGATGCTCGATGGGGCATTGAAGGACAAGTAGCCGCCGTACCAAAGCAGGAATATGACTGCAGCGATTGCAAAGATATGCCAACCCTTTAGTCTAAAAGCCGTTTCCATCATCCTCCTTTTTTAAAATCCTTGATTAAGATATTTTATATAACACTATAAAAAGTTTTATATAAAAACGTTTAAATATATTTAAACATGATAAATAGCCGCCAAGATGGCCAAGACCTCATAAAGAAAGAATACTTCCTCCTCATCAGGAGGAGCGGCGGCAGCATCGTCTTCGAGCCGAGCAGCTGCGTCTACCTTCTCGTCCCGGCGGACATAAGGAAAATGCTCGAGTCGGACTTTGGCTTCAACCTGCGGCGTGACAAGGACCACATTGAAATCAGCTGCGAGCTCGTCCAAGAGGTCGAAGGCGGTGCCAAATTAGTCTATTCGTTCAGGAGGATTAGGAATGCAAGACCCCACTAGTTGGATTAATTATCTTTTAGAGCCAGAGGTTATACTCATTCTGCTGCTGGCTGGTGCGTGTGCCAGTGCAGCAGTGTACATTCTGATGAACCGCAAAAGCAAGAAAGAAGGTGAGCATACGGGTGCAGAAGCTCCCAGCACCCTGCCGATCGTCGAGCAAGCACAAGAACCGGAGCGTACGCCGCTGCGTGGGAGTGAAGGCGCGCTGAATGGGCTGCTTGAAAGCATCATCTTGGAAAAAGTGAGAGCGGGCGAGATAGACGTGATTCCTGAGATCTCGCTGAGCCGGACGGGCAAGCTGGAGCTGCTTGGCGAAGAGTGGCAGGGGAAAGTCACGATGCAGATCAGAAGAAAGAAAAGCGCGCAGCCGCAAGAAACTCTGCACAAAGCAAGCGCTGCAGAAGGCGCCCCCAGTGAGGCTGATGCTGAGGCCGGAGCAGAAGGCAAGGATGAGGATGAGAACGAAGGCAAAGAAGACATGCCAATTTATTAGGTAGGGTGATATTAATGAGCGATTGGCTTGAGTCACGGCTTCAAGATTTTTTGATGGTGTCAGTGCTGCTCGGCAGCTTTGTCTGGCTCGTTGCTGCCAGCAAGCTCATCCCGCCACCATACGGCGAAATAGTCGGGCAGGCCGGTTACTTCATCATAATCTTCTTGGGCATTTTTGGCATCGAGGTAGCAGTGCGCGAGTATGTGAATAGCTACCCATACATCCGTGCCCTAATACGGCCCGACAACAAGTGGATCCACCTTTTCCTCATGCCCCCCGGCACGACCAGGAAGATTGGCAGCAACCAATATGCAACTACGCTTGATCTGCGCTTCCCCATCACGCTGCCTGGCTATGGGAAAGTCAAGCGGATTGAGCTCCACCACACCGGCCCATGGGCGAAGAGGATCAAGTTCAGGCGCGGGTACGCGACCTGGAACGGGTTCATCGTCAGCCACCCACAGACGGAAATCATCGAAGTTTTCCAGTCCGAAAGAAGTACAACAATGCTGGACCACGGTGAGCCCGTCCCGATCTTCTTGCTGCACAGCGCTAGCCAAGATTATTACGGCGAACATCTGGCTGCGCCAAGCGAGGCGGGCGCTTATTTAGTGAAAGAGCTTGAAGAGCTGAAAGCCCAGCTGGCAGAAGCCGAGCGGCAGAAGCTCGAATGGCACCAGCGGGCAATATCAGCCGAAGAGATAATAGAGCAGCAGAAGAGCGAGATCCGCGGGCTCCTAGAAGCAAAGGGCGGCCTGAAGGACTTGGCGTACGAATACATGCTGACCATATATCAAGCCTGCCACTCGATTGACAAAGCCCTTTCTACGCTCCGCGGGCCGAGGTTTGCCAACTGGCTAAACAAGTACGTTGTGGCGCTAGTCTTGGGTGTTTTAGCCATTGCCTATGTGTGGTATAACCCGCAGTTTGGGGGTGCGCTGTATGCCTGGCTGAGCAACCCGATAAACCAGCTCTTCGTCATCGCCTTGGCTGGCATCATAGCTTTGGCAATATATTACATGTCAAGGAGGAGGTAAGCAGTGGGCTTCCTCGATAAGCTCTTTAGGCGCCGAGAAGAAACGGACTTTAACGGACAGATGAAGAGGCTCGGGCTATATGTCTATAATGACGAAAAGCTGGCGACAAGGATCGAGATGTACGAGGACTTTCACCAGTACGTGCAGAAATGCACAGCACTTGACCCTGATCCAGAGAAGGCGCTTGAAGAAATCATCCAGCAGACGCATGAAATAAATAACAAGTTGCACCAGCTGGCAGTCCCATTCGGCAGGGCAGGCAGTGAAAACTGGTATGCCGAAGCGATGAGCGGGTGGAGCAGGCTTTACAGCATGATGGTGCAGATCAACGAGGCAGGCAAGGCGCTGCAGGCGCTCTACTCCGAAAGCAGGGGGAACCCGAACGCCCCCTACGTGCAGAAGAAAGAAGTCGTGGACAAAATTAAAACTTTGTACCAGGACATATTCCTGCGGTATGCGCTCCTGATAGCAGAAATCTCATGGATGAAGGAAGACGTCTCGCCGAGCTGGAGCGCCGTCATAAATCAGCCTACCCCGCCTGCAGAGAGGGTGCTGACCACCATGCAGGTCCCACGGCAGTTCAACAGCACGATCGATGAATTGAAAGCGTCCCAACAGCGGGGGCAGGGATGATTAAATGCCAGTCTCGGATGACTATATTGAGAGGAAGCTTGCGAAAATAACAGAGTACGAGTCGCTTCTGCCGCAGGTCCAGCAATTCACCGACCCCTACACGCTCTTCAAAGGGGGCTACCACGCGCTCATCTGCGGGATCACGGGGTCAGGGAAGTCGACGCTCCTTTTAACCCTGTTAAAGAAGATGTGTGACCTTGGCTATACGGTGCTGGCAAGGGATGACGGCGGGCTTGAATCCATGTATCTGCTGCCCCACGTGCCGATCAGGTTCTGGGTGCCGAAGGGGTGCGAGCTGAAGCTCAAGACTGAATACAAGCATGACATCGCCATTTACGACCCTGGCAAGCCAATGGAAATCATGGAACGGGTCTTTGAATACCCGTTCAACCTGGTAATATTTGACGCGTACAGCATCGACCCCGGCCTATCGGCGAAGTTCTGGGCCGACATGCTCAAGACGCTCATATTCAAGTGCATGCAGACTTCACGAAAGGATAAGCGTAAATTAATATTGTCAATGGATGAGCTGAACGACATCATCCAGCCCAAAGGGTTCGAGTTGACAAAGAGGCATGCGTCCGTCAGGAGCCTGCTTGAATACAATATCCGCAAGCTTAGGAAGCACGAAGTCACATTGATCGCGACAACGCACAGGTTCACGCAGCTCGGCATTTCAGCCAGGTCGCAGTTTTCCTACATCTTCCTGAAGAGGATGTACGGGTGGGACGCGTGGGACTTCCTGTCGAAATCGCTGGCGACCTCGAACAACAAGACCTTCTGGGCGATCCTGAAGGATGTGACGAGCATGGACAGGCAGTACTTCTATATGTTCGACCCCTGGAACAGGTTCGACCGCTACGAATTTGCCGACATCGACCGCCCGGAGGCGGACTACGAGCTGATCGGGTACTTGACAGAGAAGCACAAGACGAAGGACGAGGTGGTCTGGAAGCCAAGGGTTGCAAGGCTGGTTCAGGAACTGAACAAGCTCGGGTATACGTATTACAAGCTTGGACCTATGCTGGGCTTGACGGAATCAAACCTCCGCGCGGTCGTTGCCGAGGCAGAAGAGCGGGAAAGGGGCGACACTATCGAGGAAGAGATTGTCCAGGTGACTCAATGATGCTTTCTATGATGATAAATCATAATAGAATGATAAATCATAATAGAATTTTTCTGCACAGACCCCCAATGGCGCCTTTACAAATATACACTATTGTAATGGTAAATAATGGCAGTTTTCTCATCAGCCAATGCAATCTTACAAACGTAAGATTACTAAAAAGAGGGAATTTTAATGGTCGACGTTGAACCGCTCTTCAAGTCTTTAAGGCCGGACTACGAGAGGCACGCGGCAACAAAGGACGTGAACCTCTTCGTGGGCTGGGACTATATGCAAGACCTTGTGAAGCAAGTTGAGGCTTTGGTGATAAAGCTCAGGCGTGAGAGAGCTGAATGGGAAGAGGAAGTCAAGCGGCTTAAGCGAGAAAACCCTGGCAAGTGGTTCAGGGCAGATCGGCCGCCGCGCGAGCTGCCCGGCTCGACAGACGAGGAGTCAGTCACGATCCACCAGGGCGCGATAGCGCTGTTCTTCCTGACCGGCTGCAGGGCGAGTGAAATTCTCGGGATCAAAGAAAAGAAAGAGGTGCCGGTGTACAAAGGGAAGCGCAAAAAGAAGCTGGTCAAGACGATCGTGACTGAGGAATGGCTGATAAAGCCGCTGAGGGCGACGAACTTCCGGCTTGACCTGGACCCCAGGTACGTATACGTGGAAGGCTGCCCTGTGCTGAAGCGGTACAAGAAAGTCGACTACGATGTCGTGAGGACGAGCGAGCCGGACCACGTCGCGCCTTCACACTCCGCCCTCTGGCATTTCGACCGCGAGGAGCGGGTCTTTGAGCGCCGGAAGTGGATGACGAAAAGGCTCTTCTGCTACAGGACGTTCTACTTCCGCAAGGACGAGCCGCTGGTGCCATACCTGCTGAAGCTCATCGACCTGCGCAAGAATGAAGAAAGCCTTCTTCCTGGAAAATATTATTATTGGTATTGGTTCATGCGCCAGCTCGATCCGATGAAAGAGAAATACGGCGCCCGAGTGAGGTGGAAGTGGATTTACCCGCACTGGTTCAGGGCGCAGCGCGTATCACAGCTTGCCGTTGATTACGACTTGAGCCTGCACGAGATCAGCCAGTGGGGCGAGTGGAAGTCAATTGAGGTTGTAAACGCCTACGTTGGGCTGACGGGCGTAATAAAGCAGAAAATGGACAGGGGGAGGCCGCAGTTCAGCCCCTGATAAAAGTTCAGACTTCGCCCCTGATCGCCTTTTCGAACAGCTCCTGTGTCTCCTTGTTCTTCTTCAGTTCGTCCATGTCAAATTTGACCGCCTGTGTCTCCCACTCCTTCGTCCGGGGGTTATAGCCCAAGACGAGCTGAGTCTTGCCAGGTCTGCCTACGTCTTTTGTCCTATAGGTGGTGAACCTGCCAGGATCTTTGAGCCGCACTTTAACACTCCTCCCCTTGACCTCCACCTTTGGGAGGCGGCGGTCTTCATATACGTAGAAGCGCGTCCCAGCCCTGAGGTTCGAGATCGGGACGCTGGCTCCGGATGAGCTGCTGCTCCTCCTGCCCCTCGTCCTCCTAGGCCCAACCGTAAGCAATCATCCTCGTTGTTTACTTTACAATTTCCACGTTGTCGCCGTACTTTGCCTTCGTTTTTTCCGCGATGCTCTTCGGGACTCCCCTGATTTCGAGCACTGTGCCGGGGAGCGGCTCAAGGCGGGGGTGCTTCATGCTTCCTCCTGACTGCGGGAAGCCGCCTTCGATTATGGCTATGTTATCGCTCTTCCGCACGGACCAGTCCCTGCTTGGGCGGGAAATACTATATTGCCCTATCCGGAAACTGGTCGTGTGCTCCAGGTCCAGCCCGTCGGTTTTTATGCGCATGTCAACACGCTCTTCGTCGTTCGCGCCGAGGCGTTCTGTCAAAACGCTCTCAACCTTGTCCTTATAGCGTGCGGGGATTACCCACACGTTTCTTGAAGGGTCCCACCTACCATTAATTTTTTTGAACTCTTCCGGAAGCGATGGATGATAAGGCGACTTGACGATTACAGAGTCCCCCACTACCTCCGTAGTCCAGATCGGCTGTCGCGTGGCCTTCGGGGGAGGCTCTGATGCTGGCTTGGAAGGCTCTGATGCTGCGGCACCACTTTCGGTCTTTGCGTAGGGCGAGGGGTGCCTTACCAAAGAAAAAGTTCGCACGACCGTTTTCCCGTCCTTTGTTGGGACTGCAACTTTAATCGTGTCTTTTTCCAAGTCGGCTTCTTTTATGTCAAGCTTTTCCCTCACTGGGGCGTATTTAACCCTAGGCATCCCCCCAGCAGAACCGCCGCTTGACCTGCGCCCCCTTGTCCTTCTTGGACCAACCATAGATCATCATTTTATTTATAAACAAAACAACTTTTAAACGTTTTTATCATATCTTCCG
>Ga0078972_1009488_pt1 | contig 19160 bp, 20 predicted proteins | sample YelNatPaOPGAMG01_FD_67568 | JGI IMG/M metagenome (GOLD analysis project Ga0078972, IMG submission 67568) | Hot spring thermophilic microbial communities from Obsidian Pool, Yellowstone National Park, USA - OP-RAMG-01 (SPADES assembly) (version 2) | ecosystem: Environmental > Aquatic > Thermal...
AGATTACCTTTTTTTATTCCATCTAAACTGCCTTTATAATCAAAATAGATTTCATTTATATTAGTATTTTGGTTTTGTGTTAGGTATATAATTTGATTTTTTTTAAGTTCTATTTCTTTTTCTAATATACCTATTCTTATTCTATAACCCTCTAAATCTTGCATAATTTTTATAGATCTTTTATATTTTTTATTAATTTTTCTTATTAATTCTATTCTTTTTTTATGTTCTTCTATTGTTCCGTGAGAAAAATTTAATCTTACTATATCTAAACCAGAAAATACCATCTTTTTTAATATAACTTTATTGTCACTGGATGGACCTAAGGTTGCAATTATCTTTGTTTTTGGCATATTTTTATTATATATTTAAATTTACTTAATTACAACAATTTTTTAAAATTAACTTGCAAAAACTAAAAATAAATGTTATACTTAATTTAAATACAAATAGTGGTTGAGGAACGGCACTATTCTGTTTAGGGTAAAGTTAAAGAAAAATTTTAAAAGTTAAAGGAGCACGAAGATGGAAGAGGATAAAAAAATTTATATTGGAAATTTGGAGTATAGCGTCTCAGAGACTGATTTAAAAAAGGCATTTGAGCAGAAAGGTATAGCTGTAAAAGAAGTAAGGATAATAACTGATAGATTTACAGGGAAATCAAAGGGTTTCGGATTTGCAGAATTTGATTCAGAAGAAGAAACCCAGAAGGCTATAGATGCTTTAAATGGCCAAGAATTGAATGGTAGAGCTTTGCGTGTAAGTAAAGCTAGAAAAATGCAGCCGCGCTTATCCAGAAGAGACCATTCAGATTCTCAAAGAGAAAGATTTAGAAGATAATTTAAAAAGGTAGAATAACCGTTCCTCTTCTACCTTTAATTAATAAATTTGAAGAATTTTTAAACCATCGGGTAGTTGTTCTGTGAGGGAATTTAAAACTTTTTTGAGTTCTATGGGTTTTGAGAAATAAATTGTTACTTCCTCCTCTCCTTCTATACCAACTTTTATGGCATTTTTGAAACTTAATTTTGGATGAGGTCTAAATCCTTTTGTAAAATAAAGAGTTAACTTTGTTCTTCTTAAAGCGCGCTCAAGAATTATAGTTAAATCTAATTGAGAAAAGTAAACCATATCTTTTGTTTTTAATAATTTTATTCTTATCGGGTATTTCTCTTCCATAAATTAGTTAATAAATGACCAAGGAAAATTATCTTTAGGTTTGTATATATAAGAAGTATAATCTAAATTTTCTTCTTTGGCTACTTCTTTCCAATTGAAATAAAAGTTAAATTTCTCTTTTAAGTACCTAATAAAGATTTTATATAAAAATTTATCCAATTTATCATCTCCCCTTGATAAAAATGCCTCTAAAACACTCTTTTCTATAGAGGATATGGAGACTTTTATTTTTTTATTATTTATATATTTTAAAATTAATTTTTGTTTCTTTTCTAATATAGATTCTTCTTCCATAGGTATATTTTCCCATATTGAAAATGGTTTTGGAATAAAAGCGTTTATGCTTGTGTTTATTTTGATTTTAGCCTCTTTATTTAATTTTTCTAAAAAGTCCCCTATAGCTATTAAGTCGCCTTCTGTTTCTTCTTTAAATCCAAACATAAAATATGTCTTTAGGTGCTGGATTTTTAAATTATTTAAGATTTTAGCAGTTTCAAAGAGTTTTTTTATATCAATTTTTTTATTCAATTTATTGCGTAAATTGTCATTCGCTACTTCTAAAGCCACTGTCAATGAGATTTTTTTATGCGATATTAATTTCTTATATAAAATTCCAATAATATCATCTATCCTTAAAGATGGTAGAGACAGTCCAATTTTATTTTCTTTAAATAAAAAAAGGATCTCATCTATCAATTTCTCGATGCAAGAGTAATCAGATGCGGAGAGAGCTAATAATGAAAAATTTTCATAACCACTGTAGTCGTATATTTTAGTTATTTGTTCGCAGATTGTAGAAATTTTTTTTTCTCTATATGGTTTATATAAACTACGTGCTTGACAAAAGACACAACAATTTGGACAACCTCTTGCGATTTCAACAGTTGCCCTGTCGTGGACTATTTTAGTGTGAGGAGTAAGCCATTTTACCGGGTAATAAACCTCATCTAAATTTTTAACAAAAACTTTTTTTATTGGAAGTTTTGCGTATGGATATATTTTTTCAAAGTTATATTTATTGTTTTTCATATAAATGAAATAAAATTTTGGCACAAAAAAACCATCTATTTCAGATAATGCTTTTAGTCTTTCTTCTTTATCTTTATATTTACTTAAAACTTCTATGAATTCATATACTTTTTCTTCAAATTCTCCTAAAAAAAATACATCTACAAAATTATTTAAAGGCAATGGATTTGCTATGCCACCAACTATCACTAAATTTTTTCTATCTTTGGCATATAGAGGAATTTTTCCCAAATGTAGAATATATAAAAAATTTATAAAGTTAAGTTCATAATTTAAATTAAATCCCAATACATCAAATTCATCTATAGGAGTTTTGGTTTCAAGAGATACAAGTTTATTATTAGTATTCTTTAAATATTCTATATAATCCTCTCCCGGTAAAAAGACTCTTTCGCACACTATGTTTGAAAATTCGTTTAGAAGTCCATAAATTATTCTTAAACCCAAATTACTCATCCCTACTTCATAAGTATCAGGATAAGATATACAGATTTTTATCTTATTAGTATGATCTTTTTTGATCACATTCCATTCGTTTCCAATATATCTTTGAGGTCTTTTAAAATTTAAGAAGTGCATTATTAATAGGTTTGTTTAGATATGTTAAAAAATATTCCTATTAAAATAAAACCGCTAACTAAATGGCTTCCTCCATAACTTATAAAAGGAAGCGGAATTCCTACAACAGGTAGAATTCCCATAGTCATACTTATATTAATAAACACATGTAAAAAAATATTTACCCCTATACCTAAACACAAAAATTTTGCATATACATCCTTAAGTTGACTAAATATATCTAAAATCTTTTTTAAAATTATATAATAAATTAAAATCAAAAATATAGAACCCAAAAATCCCCACTCCTCAGCTATAACTGTAAATATAAAATCAGTATGTCTTTCCGGAAGGAAATTAAACTGATTCTGTGTGCCACCTAAAAAACCTTTACCAAATATTTTACCTGAACCTATAGCTATTTTAGATTGGATTATTGTGTAGCCCGCCCCCAAAGGATCCATATCTGGATTTAGAAAAACTAATAATCTTTTTTTCTGATATTCTTTTAAATTTTTAAAAGCAAAAGGTAAAAACACTATCCCAAATAAAATTAAGACAATAAAATATATCTTTTTAACCCCGCTGTTAAATCCGATAAAAAAAAATAGAAAGACAATAAGTAATCCCGATCCTAAATCCGGTTGTTTATAAATAAGAAATACATTTATAAGTATTAAAGTCAAAACAAACAATATTTTTCTAAAATTTATTTTTCTATCTTTAGAGAAAAATTTAGCTAAAATAAATATTGTGGTTATTTTTGACAATTCGGAAGGTTGTAAGTTAAAGCCACCTATAGAAAGCCATCTTTGCGAACCCATAACAGTTTTTCCAAATATGTCAACTAAGAATAAAAGTAGAAGTGTAAAAATATAAAGTGGAATAGTTAAATTATAATACAATCTATAATTAATGAAGTAAAAAATTATAAGAAAAATCCAACCAAATATAAACCATAAAATCTGTTTATAAAAAATAGAACTTTGTAATTCAAATTCATAATATATACTACTATATAAAGATAATAGACTAAATATATTAAGTATAGCGAGAGATATAATTATTATAATCTTAGGATCTTTTTTAAATTCAATCATTTTTTATTAGATTTTTATTTTTTAATTCAAAAAGAAAATCATATGTCAATTTAACAGCTTCATGACTTGTGCCAATATTTTCTAAAAATACGCATATAGTATATTTTGGTTTATCGTAAGGAAAAAAACCAAAGAACCAGCCATGTGCCTTTGACTTTGTTTGTGCAGTCCCAGTTTTTCCTGCTATTTTTAAATTTAAGTCGTTTAATAAATGCGCTGTTCCTTCTTTGTTTTCCACAGTTAAAATCAGCCCTTTTTTAATAATCTCTAATGTTTCTTTTGATACACCTATGTGTTCTCTTTTTATATCAGTTTGTTTTTTAACTATATATGGTTTTATTATAAAACCTCCATTTGCAAAGGTATTTAATGCTATTGTTAATTTTAAAGGATTTACCTCAAGAGCACCTTGACCTATAGATAAATTTATTGTATCCCCCAAGAACCATTTTTTTTGTTCGCTTATAAGGGGTATAGTAGATTTTTTTTCATATGGCAGATCTATGCCGGTTAGATTATTTAAAGAGAATTTTTTTATATATTCTATTATAGATTCTATTCCCAGAATTAAACCTAAATTATAAAAATATATATTACATGAATGCATTATCGCTTCATATATATTTTCTTTACCGTGTATTCCCAAACATTTAAATTCTTTGTCAGCAATTTTTATTTTTCCTTTACAAAAAAAAGTGGTATTTGGAGTTATTTTACTCTTTTCTAACGCAGCCGTTGCTATAATTGGTTTAAATGTTGAACCTAAAGGGTATGTTGACTGAATTGCTCTATTGATTAGAGGTTTATCTTTATTATTTAAAAATTCTTCTATATTTTTGCCTAAAACAAAGTTATTTGGATTAAAAGACGGACTAGATACTAAAGCAATTATTTCTCCCGTATTTGAATCCATAAATATTAAAGCCCCTCTTCTATTATTAAATAATTTATATGCTAAAATTTGAATATCTTTGTCAATTGTAAGATATATATCATTGCCATTTTTTGGTTTAAGCCTACCAATAAAACCTACAATTTCTCCTTTTGCATTTACTTCTACCAAATCCCCCCCATCTTTTCCTGCAAGGTAATCGTTATAATATTCCTCTATTCCCAAAAGGCCAATTCTTTCATTTGGGTTATAACCATATTTTAAATCTAAATATAAACTGGGCACTTCTTTAACATAACCTAAAAGATGCGCAAATTCATACGGATATACATAAAACCTTTTAGGAAGGGTATTAATTATAATATTTTCTCCAAAACTCTCTTTTAGTTTTAACGCATCTATTTTATTTATATCTATTAGGATATTTGTTGGTGTAAAATAATTTTGAAAATTTTTTTTATAATTTTTATGTAGAATATTTTCGTTGCAATTTAAAAGTTTAGCTATATCTTTAAAAAAAATATCTTTTACCCATTTAACTTGATAAGGTATAACTGCGATATTAAAAGATATATCATCATATGCACAAACATTAGAGTTTCTATCAAAAATTTTTCCTCTCAAAGCACAAGTTGGAATAATTTTTATATAATTATTTTTTGACCTAATATAAAAATAATCCCCTTTTAATATCTGATAATAAAAAAGAAAAGCTATTATAATAGAAAAAGAAAACAGATATAATCTTTTTATATTGAGCATTTTTTATTCTCTAAAAAAAGATAGTATATAACAATAGATTGTATAAAAAAACTCATAGAAAAATATGGAGCTTGAAAATGATATATATTGTTTATAATAATATGAAAAAAAATTAAAAAAGACAATAAAAGAAAATTTATAAATGAATATTTTAGTCTATTTTTAAAATAATATATAAATATTGTAATAAAGGGAAATTCTAAAATACTTATTATAACGTTCTCTAAGGAAGAAAGGCTTTTTATATATCCAAATATAAATGCAAGTAAAATACTATATTTAAATTCTATATTTAAAGCACAAAAAATAATACCTAAAAATAAAAATTCAATATATAAATAAAATCCAAAAGGTTTAGTTATATCCAATAAAAAAAAGAATAACAGAAGAATAAAACTTTTTAAAAATTTATTCATACTTTAGAATAAAGATTTTATGTAATATTATATTTTTTGAATAAGGCTCCAGTTCTAAATCTAAGAAGGGTTCTTGAGGATTTTTCTTTATATTTTTTATATTGCCCACATAAACTATAAAATCCGTATTGGGAATTTTAAAATATACTTTGTCATTTATATTTATATCTTTATTGTTTTCAACATACAAAATTTTTATTCCCTCTAACCCCCCGTGCAATAAACCATAAGAATCTTTTCCAACAAAAACAACGAGATTAAAATCTATGTCGTTTATTAAAGACACATAGGAATAATTTTTTTCAGTTTCAATCACTTTACCAACTAAATAGCCGTTCTCGTCAACAACACACATTCCTTTTTTTATTCCTTCATTTTTTCCTGAATTTACAACTATAATTCTTCTTAAAAACGATGGGTCAAAAGTAATAATTTCTGTTCCGATACAATTTATTTTATAATTTTTTTTGAAATCTAAAGCTTTTTTTAATTTTTCATTTTCTTCTTTTAAATATTCTAATTCTTTTAATTTTAGAGAAAGCATTAAATTTTCTTTTTCCAATTTTAATATTTTTATATCCTTTTCTTGATAAATATTTAAAATATTTTTGGAGAGTAGGAATATAAAATCCCTAAAAAAATTTTTTAATGGTATTGTAATAAGAAATAAGAATAAAAGAAAAATTAAGTTTAATTTTGGTTTTATTTTAGAAAACAAGTTAGAAATTTTCAGAAGCTAAAGTAATTTTTCTTAAAATCTTCGGATCTTCTAAAATTTTACCAGTTCCCAAAGCAACAGCAGTTAAGGGATCTTCTGCTACAAAACAAGCCAATCCTGTTTGTTCAGAAATTAATTTATCTAAACCTTTAAGCAAAGAGCCACCGCCTGCCAAAACTATACCACGTTCAATTAGATCGGCAGCTAATTCAGGTGGAGTTCTTTCTAAAGTTACCTTTGTGGCTTCTAAAATTTCCTTTAGGGGAACCTGTAATGCTTCTCTTATCTCCTCTGAATTTACCCTTATAAATTTTGGTAAACCTGTAATTAAGTCTCTTCCTCTCACCTCTATAGACAATTCTTCATCTAATGGCCATGCAGAACCAATTTTAATTTTTATTTCTTCCGCAGTGCGTTCGCCTATCATAAGATTATAAGTTTTTTTCATATGTTCAATTATAGATTCATCCATCTCATCTCCGCCAACTCTTATAGAACGTGAATATACAGTGCCACCTAAAGAGATTACAGCTATTTCGGTAGTACCTCCGCCTATATCAATAATCATATTTCCTTGAGGTTCTGCTATTGGAAGACCTAAACCAATAGCTGCGGCGATAGATTGCTCTATTAAAATAACCTTTCTTGCCCCTGCTCTTATAGCAGAATCTTTGACAGCTCTTTTTTCAACTTCTGTTATTCCTGAAGGTATTGCTATAACTATTCTTGGCATACTAAATAATTTACGTGGTAAAGCCTTTTTTATAAAATACCTTAACATTGACTCTGTAACATCAAAGTCTGCTATAACTCCATCTTTCATTGGTCTAATAGCAATTATACTTCCCGGAGTTTTACCAAGCATTTTTTTTGCCTCTTCACCAACAGCCAATACTTCGTTGGTATTTTTATATATTGCAACTACAGAAGGTTCACAAAGAACAATACCTTCTCCTCTTAAATATACAAGGGTAGTAGCAGTTCCTAAATCTATGCCAATATCATTAGAAAAGGCTCCTATAACATTCTTTAAGCCACTTATTAAATTGTTTACAATCTTTACCATATTTATCAAAAAAATAATATCAGAGTATAAACATTTGTCAATAAATTTTTATAAGTCTTTTAAAACGGCTCCATCTGAAGCTGAAGATACATTTTTAGAATATCTGTATAAGAAGCCTTCTTTTATTTTTGGAGGTAAAATTTTTATCTCTTTTTTTCTTTTTTCAATCTCTTCTTTTGATACTTTTAATTCTATTTTACGTTTTGGAATATCAATCAGAATTTTATCATTGTTTTTTACATAAGCAATTAATCCGTCTCTTATCGCCTCAGGAGATATATGTCCAACGCAGGGACCTCTTGTTCCACCGGAAAATCTACCATCTGTTATTAAAGCCACTGAATTGGAAAGTCCCATTCCAACAATAGCACTTGTCGGAGAAAGCATCTCTCTCATACCGGGTCCACCGCTGGGTCCTTCGTATCTAATTACAATTACAGAATTCTTTTTTATTTTACCTTTTAATATATCACTCATAGCTTCTTCCTCTGAATCAAAAACAATAGCTTCCCCTTCAAATCTAAGCATATTTTTTTCTACTGCGGATTGTTTTACTACACAACCTTGTTGTGCTAAATTTCCATATAAAATTGCTATCCCACCTTCATTACTATACGCTTTTTCAATTGGTTTTATTACATCTTCATCGTATATTGAAGCATCTTTTATAATTTCATATGTTTTTCTTCCAGAGATATTTAATGTATTATTTAGTTTAAAGACTAATCTTTTCAATACAGCAGGTATACCTCCGGCTCTATCTAAATCCTCCATTAAATAATCTCCGGCTGGTTCTAATCTTACAATATTTGGAGTATCTTTACTTATCTTGTCAAAATCTTTTAATGTAAGATTTATTTTTGCTTCTTTAGCTATAGCCATAAGATGTAAAACAGTATTTGTTGAACCTCCTAAAGCCATATCTACTCTTATAGCATTTTTTAGCGATTCTTCTGTAACTATATCTTTAGGTTTTATATTCTTTTTTATCAACTCTACTATTCTTTGTCCACTCTCATATGCAATTCTAAGTTTTTTACTTGAGACAGCAAGACTTGTTGCACAATATGGAAGAGATAACCCCATAACCTCTGTTAAACAAGCCATAGTATTTGCAGTATATAATCCTTGACAAGAACCACATCCCGGGCATGCTTCTGTTTCTAAACTTTCTGCCTCCTTGTCTGTTATTTTACCTGCTTTTAATTTTCCAACTGCCTCAAATGTGTCTCTGACTAAAGAGAGTCTATTTTTTTTATAATAACCTCCAAGCATAGGGCCAACAGTTACAACAATTGCAGGGACATTAATCCTTAAGGCACCCATAATCATACCGGGGGTAATCTTATCGCAATTTGTAAGTAAAACTAAACCATCTAAATTATGAGCATTTGTTATTGTTTCTATAATGTCTGCTATTAATTCTCTTGAAGGTAGTGAATATTTCATACCAGAATGCCCCATCGCAATACCATCACATATAGCAGGAACGCCAAATATAAAAGGGGTGCCTCCTTTATTTTCTATACCTCTTTCAATATATCTTTCAATTGTTCTCATATTGATATGTCCGGGTACGAGATCTGTGAAAGATGAAGCAATACCTATAAAAGGTCTATCTATATGAGATTTAGATAATCCTGTAGCATATAAAAGTGCTCTATTAGGTATTCTTTCTATTCCTTTCTTTATATTTTCTGACCGCATTTATACCCCCTTTTAATTTTAATCTGCTCCCTCTAATTTTTGTAATTTTTTTTCTTTTCTTAAAAAGAAATTTTTACCCTTTTTTATAAATTTTGTCTTTACATATTTATTTATTAAATCTTTTGTATTTTTTATGTTTAATTGGTAAAATAAGAAAGAAAATTCCTTTTCTAAAGCTTCTGAAACTTTTTTATGCCAATCAGCCGGTAAAGAGTGTATTTCTTTCTTAAAAGGTCCAAGCGCATTTTTTCTTGTTTTGTATATAAACTGATCATCTGTCATATCCGGTTTTTTTTCATCTGCACAGTTTTTGTGTAACCAACTATAAATTTTTTCTTTTAAGGGTAGTGGAAGATAATCGTAAACTATATTTTGGAATTGTGTTGCTAAATGAATTTCTGCACAATTTACTTCAGGAAATTTATGAAAAGCCTCATTTGGAAGTGTAGAAGCACCATGTTGCACGGCGCCAGCCAATTTATACTCTTTTTGGGCAATATTAGATAGTGTTTTTAATGTTTCAAAATCTATATTTACTTTTGCTATACTACCATCGGGCAGCACTACTCCGCCATGAGTTGTTCCTGTTTGGATGCTTATTTTTGAAATTCCTTTTATTTTTTTTATTTCTTCTAAATAACCGGACATAAATGCTCTTAATTCTTCCGGAGTTGAGTTTTTACCTCCAACTTCTCCAATCTCCCCTCCTATTGATATTTCTATACCTTTAGGTTGTAGTTTGCGAATATACTTTGTAAAGTAAGCACAAATTTGATAATTTAATTTTTGTTGTTCTTTAATATCTTTTTTTGATAAGTCTACCAACGTTGATGAGTCTATATCAATATTATAAAAAGAAGCTTCAATTGCCTCTTTTATTAGTTCTTTTAACAAATTTATCTCCTTTGTTTTGTCTTGAAAAAAATTTTTAGCCTTTATCTGAAAGTGGTCTCCTTGCAGAAACAAAGATCCTGTGAAACCTTCTTTTATCGCAGCAAGCATAACTAAAGAAGCGTATTCCATAGGTCTTTGATCGGTATAACTAATTTCACTTTTTGCTATTTCAAATATAAATGCTCCGGCATTTATATTATTTGCAGACCTAAACACTGCTCTTGCTAAATCATAAGTTAACGTTCTTAGATTGATTGCCGGTACACAGAAATTTCCACACTCATTTTTTCCTCTTGCTTCATATAGAGATTGTATAGAGGCAGGATATACTCCGAATTCTATTGCTGAATTATAGGCAATCCAATAGCAAAGTTTTTTTATTTTACCTGAATCGTTTAATATTATAGTATCTACTAAATTTTGAATAGTTTTTTCTTTAAAAAATTCTTTATCTTGAATTTCTAATTTATCTTTTTTTATTTTTATACCATCTTTTAAAAACTCACTCTCTTTTTTATAAACCATCTTTTACCTCCTTATGTAAGTATTTTTATAAGTTTATAGAAATTTTTTACTTCTATTTTTTTTGGTTTAATTGCCTCTTTTAAATCTATAATAGCCAAATTATTATTTTTAAGACCAATACATTTATTGGTTTCATTTTCTCTTATAAGTTTAACAGCCAACTCTCCGCAACGGGCAGCTAAAATTCTATCAAATGCAGTTGGTCTTCCTCCTCTTTGGATATGTCCTAATACAACCTCTCTTGTTTCAAGTCCTGTAATTCTATTTATCTCTTTTGCTATATAGGGAGCTTTTGCTTTCCCTTCAGCAACTATTATTATCCAACTTTTTTTACCTTTTTTATTTCCTTGGTATATTTCTTCACACATTTTTTTAATATTGAATTCTTTTTCCGGAAGTAAAACTTCCTCACATCCACCGGCTAATGCAACATTTAAAGCAATATAACCACACTCCCTACCCATAACCTCAACTACAAATATCCTTTCAAGCGATGTTGCGGTATCTCTAATTTTATCTAAAGCATCCAAAGCAACATTGATTGCCGTATCTGTTCCAAGTGACATATCTATTCCGTTTATATCATTGTCAATTGTAGCAGCTATTCCTATTATCTGTATTTTGCATTTTTTTGAAAGTTTATAAGCACCTGTTAAAGAGCCATTTCCTCCAATAACAATTAATCCATTAATTTTATTTTCAAATATAGTTTCAATTGCTTTTTTTCTACCTTCTTCTGTTATAAATCTAAAAGAGCGAGAGGTTTTTAATATTGTCCCTCCTAAATTTATAATTCCTGAGACAGAACGTCTATCTAATACCTTTAAGTCCCCGTCAATTAACCCATCATAGCCTCTATTTATACCAATAACTTCCATACCACAATGATCCGCGCATCTTACTATAGCTCTAATACAAGCATTTATTCCAGCACAATCCCTTGTTAAAATCCCAATTCTCATCTTAAGTTCCTAATTCCCAGTCTTGTAGATATTTTTTCTGTTGATTAGTTAGTTTATCTATTTTTATATCCATTGATTTTAATTTTAGTTCTGCAACTTTATCATCAATCTCTTCCGGTACTTTATACACTTTTTTTTCCAACTTATCAGCATTTTTTACTAAATATTCTACAGATAATGCCTGATTTGCAAAACTCATATCCATAACAGATGCAGGATGCCCTTCGGCAGAGGCTAAATTAATTAATCTACCATCTCCTAAAAGATAAATTTTCTTTCCGTTAGATAATGTATATTCATCTACGAATTCTCTTATCTTTCTTTTTCTTATACTTATTTTTTCTAAAGATGGTATATCAATTTCTACATTAAAATGACCTGAATTAGCTAAAATTGCACCATCTTTCATTGATAAAAAATGCTTTTTGGAGACTACATTTATATCTCCTGTAGACGTGACAATTATATCTGCTAATTTTACCGCCAAACTTAAAGGCATAACAGAGAAGCCCTCCATAACAGCCTCTAATGCTTTAATAGGCTCAACCTCACATATAATCACATTTGCTCCCATACCTTTTGCCCGCATTGCAATACCTTTGCCACAAAAACCATACCCACATACTACAAAATTACTCCCGGCAATTAATTTATTTGTTGCTCTAAGTATTCCATCAATTGTAGATTGACCTGTACCGTATCTGTTATCAAAAAAATGTTTAGTCCTTGCATCATTTACCGCAATGATAGGATATTTAAGTTTTCCTTCCCTTTCTAATGCTCTTAATCTGATTACACCTGTAGTTGTCTCTTCTGTTCCGCCCATAATATTGTTTAATGCGTGATGTTTAATGTGTAATGTTGAGACTAAATCAGCCCCGTCATCCATAGTAATATTAGGATTTATCTTCAAGCAAGCTTTAATATGTTTGTAATAGGTATTTCTGTCCTCCCCCTTAATCGCAAATACAGAAATCTTTAAATGTTTTACTAAAGAAGCCGCAACATCGTCCTGCGTGGATAAAGGGTTAGAGGCGCAAAGAGAAATTTTAGCACCACCTAATTTTAATACGTCCATTAAATTAGCTGTTTCAGTGGTCACATGTAAGCAGGCAGAGATCTTTATATTTTTAAGTGGTTTTTCTTTTTTGAAACGCTCTCTAATTAATCCTAAAACAGGCATATTATTAGCTGCCCACTCAATCCTAAGTCTACCTTTTTTGGCTAAGTTTATATCTTTAATATCGTAATTCATATTATTTTCCTATATATTACTTTAGAAAAATAAAGTTTTCTATTCATATTTGTTTATTTTCAATTAATTCTTTTTAATTTCTCAACCCTATCTAATCTTTCCCAAGCAAACTCTTGTTCTTCTCTTCCAAAGTGTCCGTAACAGGCTGTTTTTCTATATATAGGTCTTAAAAGGTTTAGGGTTTTAATTATACCCTTTGGAGTTAAATCAAATTCTTCTCTTATTATTTCAGATATTTTTTCATCTGAAATTTTTCCTGTTTTAAATGTGTCTACCATTATAGCTAAAGGATCTGCCCTACCTATAACATAAGCAATCTGTATAAGACACTTTTCTGCGATACCTGCTGCAACTATATTTTTTGCAATATATCTTGCCATATACGCTGCTGATCTGTCTACTTTAGTCGGGTCTTTTCCTGAAAATGCACCTCCTCCTGTAGGAACCACTCCTCCGTAGGTATCAACAATGATTTTTCTTCCGGTCATTCCTGTATCTGATTGGGGACCGCCAATTACAAACTTTCCGGTTTCATTAACATAATACTTTGTATTTTTATCAATATATTCTTTTAATACTTCCTTGGCTATCACATTTATAATCTCTTCTCTTGCGCTTTTTTTTAATTTTTCTTTTTTTATATCAAGAACATCTTCTGTATGTTGACAGGCTAAAACTACAGAATCTACTCTTTTTGGTATTCCATCAAAATACTCTACAGTAACTTGAGATTTACAATCAGGTCCAAGATATTTCAATATTCCAGTTCTTCTTACTTCTGCTATACGTTTTACTAATTTATGTGCTAACATTATAGGTAGTGGCATAAATTCTTTTGTTTCTTTGGAGGCATAACCAACCATAAATCCTTGGTCTCCTGCGCCACCTTTATCTACTCCTTGTGCAATATCAGGAGATTGACTATGGATAGTATTTATTATTGCACAAGTTTTATAATCAAAACCATATTTTGGATCAGTATAACCTATTTCTTTTATAACATCGCGGGCAAGTTTATGTATATCTACATAACCCTTTGTAGTAATCTCACCGCCTATAATTAGCAACCCCATTGTTACATAACTTTCACAGGCAACTCTTCCATTTGGGTCTTGTTTTAAAATTTCATCTAAAACTGCATCTGATATTTGATCACAAAGTTTATCAGGGTGCCCTTCACCTACGGACTCTGATGTAAAAAAATACCTCATTTTTAACCTCCGTTTTGTTGAATATTTTCTTCTATAAGAATTTTATCTTTATTATCAAACAAATGTTTTTTTTCTTCAATTGAGGCAAATTCTTCAAGTTTTGGTAGCTCCTTTAGACTATTTAATCCAAAATATTCTAAAAATTTTCTTGTTGTAATATATAGAAACGGCCTTCCAATTACCTCTTTTCTACCCTCTGTTTTTATTAAGCCCAATTCTAATAGATGTTTTAAGATACCCTCTACATTTACCCCCCTTATGGCTTCTATTTCTAATCTTGTTATAGGTTGTTTATATGCAATTATAGCAAGTGTTTCAAGAGAGGCAGAAGATAATTTTTGTTTGTTTTTTTCTTGATATAATTTTTTTACCCATTGCTCATTTTCCGGGTTTGAGCACATCTGGTATCCGCCTGCAACTTTTAATATACAAATACCGGAATTTCTGTTTTTAAATTCTTCTATTAATTCTTCTATATTTGTTTCTATTGTTTTTTTATCAACTCCAATCGCTTCTACTAATTCGTTAATAGTTATAGGTTTTTCATTTATAAAAAGCAAAGATTCAATTATTGATTTTATGTTCATAATTATCTTCTCTGTTTATAAATTTCGTTTAATAGTTCCTCTACATTATCTATGTTTGGTTTTGCTTCCAAGGCTTTCTTTATCATCTCATCTATTTCTTTTGCCTGATATTGCAATCTTTTTAAAATTTGTTTTGCCTCCTCTATTATTTCTTTTTTAGAAAAAGATTCTATCTTCTCCGGTTCCTTTAAGAGAGCAAATCTACCAACTTTTCCCTGAAGATACGCTACAATTTGTTTTGCCTTTTGTTTACCTATCCCGTCAAGGGTAGTTAAAAAATCAATATCCCCCTCTTCAATCGCTTTCGCAATAGATGCTATAGGTTTTTGGAATGCTTTTATAGCACTTTTTGGACCTATACCTGAGACTGTTATAAATTTTTCAAAAAAATCTTTCTGCAATTCATCTATAAAACCAATCATAACAGGGATAGCCTTGCTTTTATCCATAGATAAATATTCATAAATAATCAGCTCAATCTCTTTATTTATCTCAGGAAGTGATGCATATACGCTTTTTGGTATATCTATTTGATAATATATTCCGCCAACATCTATTATTACTTTATCTTCCTGTTTTTTTACTAATTTGCCTCTAATTTTTGAAATCATATAATTTTTCTATTTTTTGCATATTAGAAAATGCTACCGCTAAAGAAAATGCATCAGCAGTGTGCGTAGATTTGAAGGTTTTATTTGTTATATTTTCTACCATTTTCTTTACTTGAAAAGATCTAACATTGCCTCTTCCCAATAAAGCTTTTCTGGCATGAGTGGAATGATATTCAAAAATTTTAAGAGAAAATTTATAGGCTAATAAATTAATTATACCTATTATTTGCGCTAATAGACCCAATGTGATTGGATGTCTATAATGTGAATATAATTTTTCTATTACTAAAGCCTTCGGTTTAAAGTTTTTTATATTTTCTTGTAAAGTTTCAAAAATATAATTTAATTTTTCTTGCATTGTATTTTTTTTAAAAACCTTAATTTCTTCCTCTTTTATTAATTTTATTTTAGAATCTACGATATCGCAGATAATGTATCCTGTGATTTTTAAACCCACATCTATACATAATATTCTCATTTGTTAAATCTCTGAAGCTATTTTTTCCAAAATATCATCAGAAATATCAAAATTAGCATATACCTTTTGAACATCATCATGTTCTTCTAATGCTTCAATTAAGGAAAGCAGTTGTTTTGCGTCATTTTCTGATAGTTTTACCTTTGAGGAGGGTATCATACTTATTTCAGCCACTTCATATTTTATCCCTTTTTCGTTGAATATATTTTTTATCTTTTCAAAATCTTTTGGATCACATAATATCTCATAATTTTTCTCTGTAGTTTGTATGTCTTCTGCTCCAGCCTCTATACTTATTGTATATATCTCATCCTCGGTAATTTGATTTTTATCAATTAAAAAATATCCTTTTTTCTTAAATATCCATGAGACACTCCCTGCGCCGGCTAAATTCCCCCCTTTTTTAGAAAAAATATTTCTAATTTCAGCAGATGTTCTATTTTTGTTATCAGTTAAGCTCTCAATCATAATAGCAACTCCACCCGGACCATAGCCTTCAAAATTACAGCTTTCATAGTTTACACCCTCAAGTTCACCAGTGCCTCTTTTTATTGCTTTTTCTATGTTATCTAAAGGCATATTTGCCTGTTTTGCTCTCTCTACGGCTGTTCTTAATCTTGCATTACCTTCTGGGTTGCCACCGCCTTCTCTCGCAGCTACAGTAATTTCTCTTATTAATTTTGTAAATAATCTACCTCTTTTTGCATCAGCTACTCCTTTTTTATGTTTTATACTTGCCCATTTTGAATGACCACTCATAAAAAACCTCCCTTATAATTTATAAAAAACCTATCGATTCGTTTGCCAATTTATCCGCTTCTTTATTTTTTTCTCTATCAATATGATAGATTTTAAAATTTTTAAATTTAGATATCATTTTTTTTGCCAAAACATATAGCGGATAGATATTTTCATTTTTTATTTTAAAATTTCCATTTATCTGTTCACAAAGAAGTTTACTATCAGAATAAATCTCAACGTCTTCTTCTTTCATTGCTAATACCTCAAGAAGTGCAAATATCAAAGCCATATATTCTGCAAAATTATTAGTTTGAATCCCTAAATAAATACCTTCTTTTTTTACAAGAGTATCTGATTTATAAATCAGATAACCTATACCAATTTTACCGGGATTCCCAAAAGACGACCCGTCAATATATACCTTAATCATCTATTGTTATATCTTCAGGAATATATAAAATCCTAACACAACTTTCACACAAAATTAAATCTTTATACATTTTAATCTCATTTATAGTCTGATGGGTTATTCGCATATGACAAGCCCCACAACTTTCATTGTTTACTGCAGCCAAAGCTACTCCATAACGACTTTGAAGCAAATTTTCATATTTTTTTAATATATTTGGGTTAACTTCTTTCGTAAACAATTCTCTTTTTTTCTCCAACTCTTTTATTTTAAGTTCAAGTTCTTTTATGTAAGAATTTATCTTTTCTTCTTCTGACTTTGATTTTTTCTCCTCTTCTAAAAATATCTTTTTTTCTTTCTCTAATTCTTTATTTATTCCCTCAATTTCATCAAAAATTTTAATCAATTCTTCTTCTAATATAGAGAGGTCAGCTTTTAACGAAGCTATCTCTACTAATTTAGCTTGATATTCTTTATTAGTCTTTAATTGATATAGTTGAGTTTGAGATTTTTTAATTGCCTCTTCTTTTGTTGATATATCTAATTCTTTGTTTTTTTGTTTTACTTGAAAATCTTTTAGTTTTTTTTCTATAGATTCTAATGTTTTCTTTCTTTCTAAAAGAATATTTTTTAGTTCTTCTAATTCCTTTGGTTTTTCTATATCTTTCAGCCTTCTAAGATGGTTTATTTCTAAATCTATTTTTTGTAATTTTATAAGTTTAGAAATCTCTTTTTTAAGATCCATAATAAACACCTTTATATGGGCGTGATAGGATTTGAACCTATGACTTCTACAATGTGAGTGTAGCGCTCTACCACTGAGCTACACGCCCACAATATGGGCCCGGGAGGGCTCGAACCTCCGACCAATTGATTATGAGTCAACTGCTCTGCCAACTGAGCTACGGGCCCTAATTTTTTATATTATATAATACTATTTTAAAATATCTTTGCAAGAAAAATTTATATTAAAAACTACTTAATTGTTTTTAAATAAATTTTTAAAATCTAAGGCATTTTTTATAGCATATCCATAGGCGTCATTATTAAAAAACACAAAAGTATCTAAATTTATTTTTTTTATAAAATCAGCATACTCTTTTAGATAATCTATAGAGTAATTCCCACTATATAAACCATTTTTTCCATGAAAACGTATATAGGTAAAATTAGCGGTTATTTCTCTTATCGATTGCCAGCAATCCGAATCTATTATGCATAGTGCGAAATTATAGGACTTTAATAAATCATAAGTTTCTTTGTCAAACCAACTTGTATTTCTAAATTCAAATGCTCCTTTTATTTTATATTTTTTTATAATTTTTAAAAAATTTTCCAAGATTTTTAAATTTTTTTTATATTTAGGGGGGAGTTGCCAAAGTATGCAGGTTAATTTTTCTTTTAATAATAAAACATTTTCAAAGAACAAGTTAACTTCTTTTTTTGTATTTTTTAATCTTTTAATATGTGTTATTAGTCTTGGCCCTTTTGCGACAAAATAAAAATTTTTTGGTGTTATTTTATACCATTTTTTGAAGGTATTTTCTTTAATATTTCTGTAAAATGTTACATTTAATTCAATTGCATTAAAAAAATTTGCGTAGTATATTAACCATTCTTTTTGATCTAAATTTTCCGGATAAAATATATATTTCCAATGAGGATAATTCCAACCGCTTGTCCCAATAAAAATTTGCATTTAATCCAAATTTTACATTAAGTTATTATAAAATTTAAACACTTATTATAAACCCCAATATAAAAATTCCAAGCACCAATTTTTAAAATTTAAAATTTTAATCATTTAATCTGTTTAAAATCTGTGTTCTGGAATTTAGATATCGGAATTTGGAATTTAATATCTTGTTTAATCAAATTAAACATTTTCCTCGTCGCAAAATTTTGGGTTTATTTTGGTTCCATATGGATTATTACATCACTAACTCCATTTATTTTCTTTTTGATTATCTCTTCAATTTTATAACTTATAATATGGGCTTTTTCTACGCTCATATCTTTTCTTACTTGTACATGCAAATCTATATGTATATCGTCAGGTC
>Ga0078972_1009489_pt1 | contig 19159 bp, 6 predicted proteins | sample YelNatPaOPGAMG01_FD_67568 | JGI IMG/M metagenome (GOLD analysis project Ga0078972, IMG submission 67568) | Hot spring thermophilic microbial communities from Obsidian Pool, Yellowstone National Park, USA - OP-RAMG-01 (SPADES assembly) (version 2) | ecosystem: Environmental > Aquatic > Thermal...
CTGCGAGCGGTGCACTGGTCTTGGTCAAGTCCTCTGCCCTGGCTGATTATCCTGTGGTGTCGCATCGGTATGCGGCAGACCCGGCAGCGCTCGTGCATGGCGGCCGGCTTTATGTTTATTGCTCGCACGACGATGAAAACTGGACAAACAGCTACACCATGCGGTCCATCGTCTGCTTTTCCACCGATGACCTGAAGAACTGGACCGACCACGGTGTGGTGTTCAACGCGACAAATCATACCACTTGGGCGAGCCTGGCGTGGGCGCCGTCGGTGGCGTATCGGAGCAACCTGTTTTATCTGTACTTCGCCAATGGCGCAAGCGGCATCGGCGTAGCCACAAGCAGTGTACCGACCGGCCTGTTTAGGGATGCCAGAGGCAGCGCATTGATCAATTCGTCCACACCGGGCGCATACAGTCCCACACAATGGTATTTTGATCCATGCGCATTCATTGACGATGACGGGCTGGCATACATGTACTTCGGCGGACAGTACCCGACCAACTCGCGCGTGATCGGCCTAAACCCGAATTTGGTTGCAGTATTCGGCTCAGCGATGCCACTGGAGACTACGAATTTCTTCGAGGCAATTTACATCAACAAACGTGACGGGACGTATTACTTGAGTTATTCGACACGTCCGGAAGCTGGCATGGTGATAGCATATGCGACTTCGACAAACCCAACCAACGGGTTTGTTTACCGTGGCACCGTCTTGCCCAATCCACCGCAGAACCTCTGGAACAACAATCATCACTCGATCGTTGAGTTTAACGGGACCTGGTACATCGCTTACCACAATCGGGCTGCAGCGATTGCGGACGGTATCCCGAACGATCTCGCAGTTTACAAGCGCAGCATTTGCATTGACAGGCTCGAGTTCAATGCCGATGGCACTATCAAACAGGTCACGCCGACCGAGGACGGCCTGCCACAACTCAAGTATCTAAACCCGTACACACGGGTTGAAGCCGAGACCATAGCCAAACAGAGCGGGATCAAGACCGACGTGTGCGGTGAGGGCGGGATGATGGTCGCCTCGGTTACGAACGGCTCTTGGATACGGCTACGCGGTGTGAATTTTGGTGCTGGCGCAAGACGGTTTCTTGCACGGGTTGCGAGCGGCAGCCAGGGCGGTACAATCCAGCTACGACTGGACAGTCTCCAAGGACAGATCATCGGCGAGCTGAATGTTCCGGCGACCGGCGGCTGGCAGAACTGGATCACGGCAGCCACAACTGTGACAAATGCCACGGGTGTGCACGACCTGTACTTTGTGTTTACTGGCAGCTCAGGGAATCTGTTCAACTTTAACTGGTGGACATTCGACCCGCTCGGTGGGATCGAGTCTGGTCAATCGGTTACAATCGAAGCCGAGTCTGGTCTGCTCGGTAATGACTGGGCCGTTAGCAACTACACAGACACAGTCTCGATTACCATTCTCTCGAACCTGACAACAAACAACCCCGGAAACTCGAATCGGATTGCCACCTACCAGGTTACGTTTCCGCAACCGGGCGATTACGAGTTGTATGCGCGGGTTCGGGTCGGGTCGGGGGCATGGAATGACGACAGTTTTTTTTACGGGAACGGCTTCGGTTACAAATCCCCCACCAATCCAGATGACTGGATTTTGGTCAACGGACTCGCCTCCGCCGGCTTCACCAATGCTACTGACGTTGTCATGGGCCGTGGCTCGGCAGGTAGCACGGTATGGAAATGGGTAAACCTGTCGCAGTACACCGACAGCAGCAGCGAACCGCCGATCACTTTTGCTGTGCCATCGAATGCACTTACACAAGTTTTTCAGATTGCAGCGCGTGAGGACGGGCTTGAGATTGACAAGCTTGTCTTTGCGCCTACAGGCTATTTTTTCACGGTGGCTGACCTCGACGCAGGCAATCCGGGTCAGCCGCCAAGTGTGACCGTCACGCTCGACCTGACAAAGACGTATCAAGTTATCGAAGGCCTCGGCGGTGCAATCTGCTTTTACAATGGCTGGGTTACTGCGCATCCGTACAAGCTGGAAATCTATACAAACGCCTTTGCGGGGTTGAACCTCTCGATGCTACGGCTGGGCAACTGGTTCCGCTACACGAATAGCCCCGATTATTCTGCATACGAAATTGTGTCGAATGCGACCCGTGTCTTGGGCAGACCGGTGCCGATCCTGATGAGTTCATGGGCGCCGCCGGCCTTTTTGAAGAGCAACGGCCAATGCGGTGGTGGGGGCACACTGGCCACAAACGCAAACGGCCAGTTCATGTACGATGAGTTTGGCCAGTACTGGTACGACGCGCTCCAGGCGTATCGCTCCAACGGTGTCTGGCCGACATGGATCAGCATCCAGAACGAGCCCGACTGGGAGGCAGATTACGATTCATGCATTTTCCGGCCAACGGAGGGTGTTTATAATGGCACAAATTACGCCAGCTACGCAAAGGCACTCGAGGCGGTTTACAAAAAGATAACCAATCTGCCGTCGCCACCCAAAATACTTGCACCGGAAGTCGTCCACATCAGATGGAACACGCTCAGCAATTACTGTCGTACGCTCAACCCCAACTACTTCTACGGCGTCGCCTACCACCTTTATGGCGACAGTATTGACGGCACGATTGACGGGTTTATCCCGTCGTTGCGTGAGTCCACAAATTACTTTCCGGAAAAGGCGCGGTTCATGACCGAATATGGCGTGTCGAACATGGTCGAGGCTGCCACGCTCATCCACAACTGCCTGACTGAGGGTCGCGTGAGTGGATTCAATTACTGGAATCTCGTGTGGCCCGGTGTAGATGGCGGGTTGATCCAGATCGAGTTCCCATGGGACAGATCTCGCTGGACAAACGCGCCGCCAGGTACACCCACACAGTCTCGCGGCTACTGGCTCGCGCCGGCGTATTGGGCAATGAAACATTACTCGTATTTTGTCGAGCCTGGCAGTGTGCGCGTAGGGGTCACCTGCACCGACACAAACGTACGCGCGACAGCATTTTTGACGCCGGGTAATGTCCGACTGGTTGTGGTCCTCATCAACCGTAGCAGCACAGCCACATTTATTTTGAATTTTGATTCCGAGCCGTTCCCTTATGTTGCGTCGGCGGCTTATCAAACGCGCACTGCCGATGTGTACACGCCCGGGAATACAAACAGGTTTGTGTATCTCGGGACTGCGGCACAACCGCTGATTCTGCCACCTGAATCACTCACGACGCTGGTGTTTGATGGGCTGGTAACCGTGGGCCGGGCATCCAATCCTTCGCCTGCTGTGTCAGCATCAAATGTGTCAGTTAACACAGTGTTGAGCTGGACACCGGGATCGAATGCGGTCCTGCACGCAGTGTACCTCGGGGCAAATTCGAATGCGGTGGCCGTGGCCGGTCCGGCGTCACCAGAGTTTCAAGGTGTGTTTGCGACGAATTATTTCTGGCCGGGCGAACTGGCAGGCAACACAACCTATTACTGGCGTGTAGATGAGGTTATTGGTGTCAACACGAACGCAGGCGAGGTGTGGTGGTTTACAACCGGCCTAGCACCCGCGCTCAAACACCGCTACAGTTTCAATGAACCTGGCGGTAGCGTTGTGAATGATCTGGTAGCCGGCCCGGCTTGGAACGGCACTCTGCCGAATGGAGGAACATTTACCGGCAGCACGTTACGGCTTGCTCCAGGCGCGCAACAGTACGTGCGGTTACCGGTTGGTATGATGAGCACGCTGACGAACTTTACAATAGCGTTGTGGGTGCGGTTGAATTCCACGGCCAATTGGGCACGGCTGTTTGACTTTGGCAATGACACCACGGTGAACATGTTCCTGACACCGCAGAACAGTGTGAATGGGCGACTACGCTTTGCTATAACCACATCCGGTGCCGGTGGCGAACAGCGGATAGACGGCACATTCGGCTTGAGCACAAGCGTGTGGTATCACGTGGTTGTGACCCTGTCCGGCAATCGCGGCGTGCTCTATGTGAATGGAACACCGGTCGGGACCAACAACAGTATCACGCTGCGCCCGGCGAGCATGGGAGTGACAACAAACAACTACATCGGGCGCTCACAGTACACATGGGACCCGTATTTGGATGCTGAGCTGGACGAGTTCCAGGTGTATCGGGTTGGCTTGAGCGCAACGGAGGTTGCTGCGCTGTATGCGATGGGGGCTGAGGGCCTGTTAAGCTGGGAAGCACCTGTGGTTGTGGCTGAGGCGACAAGCGAAGGCCTGAAATTGAGCTGGCCTGTTGCGAATGCCGGTTTTATGGTACAGGCGCGGACGAACCTGTCGCAAGGCCAGTGGTTTGCGGTTACCTCGCCTGTGCCGCAGATTTCAGGTGGTCGCTGGCAGGTGATCATGCCACTGACAAATGACATGATGTTTTTCAGGCTCGTGAAATGAGCGGTGGCATGTGACTGATGTGTTGGGTATGATCGGCTCAAACTCGAGTTCCGCGCGATGATGTGCTGGGTTTCGCTTCTCTTAAAAGCCGTTTTTGGAAATCGCCGGTTGTAATGGGGCGGGGACAAAGCTGTGCCACACATTTTCGCGTGCTGGTCGGTGACAGGCTCGAGCCAACATGAATTCAACGGGCAAACTAAAAGGGCATTTTCACGATATGAGAGCAAAAATCTTAAGAGCTGTATTGGGCGTGATCGGCGCATGCCTTGTACTCGGGCTTGTCAATCCGGTGTGTGGGGCAACTAATCCGATCATTTGGTCGGATGTGCCAGACATGTCAATGGTTCGCGTAGGCGACACCTATTACATGAGCAGCACTACAATGCACATGAGCCCCGGTGTCCCGATCATGAAATCCAAAGACCTCGTAAACTGGGAGATCGTCAATTACGCTTACGACATCCTGGATGATGTTGACGAGCTGAACCTAGCAAACGGCAAGGACGATTACGGGCGTGGCTCGTGGGCAAGTTCAATCAGGTATCACAACGGTAAGTTTTACGTGTCCACGTTTTGCCATACTACTCGAAAGACCTACATTTACTGCACGACAAACATCGAAACCGGGCCGTGGGAAACACGCTCGTTCAGCCCAGCCCTGCACGATCACTCGCTGTTTTTCGACGACGACGGGCGGGTGTACATGCTCTATGGCGTTGGTAATCTGCGGCTGGTCGAGTTGAGAGAGGATTTGTCGGGTCTGAAGGATGGTGGGGTCAATCAAGTGGTTATAACGAACGCACACGCAGTTGCCACAACTAATATTGGATTGGCAGCAGAAGGCTCGCAGCTCATCAAGCACAACGGAAAATATTATCTGTTCAACATCTGCTGGCCGCGCGGCGGTATGCGCACGGTCACCATTCATCGGGCCGACAAACTCACCGGGCCATGGGAAGGGCGACTTGGCTTGCAGGACAAAGGCGTGGCGCAAGGTTGCATCATTGATACACCCGACGGCAAATGGTATGCCTACCTGTTCCGCGACTGCGGTGCGGTGGGACGAATCCCGTACCTTGTGCCGGTCAAATGGGTGGACGACTGGCCTGTGCTTGGCATAGCTGGCAAGGTGCCGGATGAACTGCCTGAACTGCCCACGAACAAGGGTCCGGTCCCTGGCATCGTGTCTTCTGATGAATTCGAGCGCAAGCCCGGTGAGCGCCCGCTGCCATTGGTGTGGCAGTGGAATCATAACCCGGACAACCGGTACTGGTCAGTAACGGCCCGACCCGGCTACCTACGTCTGATTGCCGGACGCGTTGACACCGATTTCGAGCATACGCGGAATATGTTGACCCAGCGCACATTCGGCCCAGAAAGCTCAGGTACAGCCGCGCTGGATGTCTCGGGACTCAAAGACGGCGACATTGCCGGGCTTGCGTTACTGCAGAAGCATTACGGTTTCGTGGGGGTAAAATCCGAGAACGGAACCAATTACGTCGTCGTGATTAACGCTGGTGGTGATAGGCCGGTCGAGGTTGAGCGCGTGCCGCTGGCGCAGAAGATAGTTTATCTCCGTGCCGAATGTAACTTCCGCGACCTAGCTGATACGGGGCGGTTTTCCTACAGCCTGGACGGGCAATCCTGGACACGGCTCGGTAACGAGTTGAAGATGCGCTACAGTCTGCCAAAGCATTTCATGGGGTACAGATTCGCCCTGTTCATACAAGCAACGAAAACAGCGGGTGGCTATGCCGACTTCGATTTCTTCCGAGTGAGCGATCGTGCCCAAGTAACCCGAGCCGGAAGGTCAGAACCATGAAAACCTGTGTCTTAAATCCGGTACTCGGAACTGTACTCACCACCGCTGCAGTGTACCTGAGCCACTTTTACGGGGTGGCTGCGCCTGAGTTCAGCGTGAAGCCCGGCAAAGGTTTCGTCTTGGACGCGCGCGGTTCCACTGATCCGGACGGCGACAGTCTCAGTTACCTGTGGTTTAATTGCCCTGAAGCCGGTTCATTCAAGAGTCCGATCGAGATTGATTCGGGCAAGAATGCTTCCGACGTTTACATAAAAGCGCCTGATGTAGAAAGAAAAGAAACCGCACACTTCAACCTAAAAGTCATCGACGAAGGCAAGCCGCCATTGACCCGCTATAAGCACGTAACTATGACAATTTTACCAAATGAACTTTGTTGCAACTGTTCAGGGAAATCTCTAAAAGGACAGGCATATGCACAAAGTTGCACAACTATTCGGTAACGTGCCTGTTCGGAAGACAGGTATTTTTTTGCTGGCAATTTGGATTGTTATTCCGAGGGCGGTCATGTCGAACACATACGAAGTATGTAGAACATGCGGCCACCAAGTAACTGTGAGTGGCAGTTTTACACATCACAAAGTTGACGAATCTGTTGCCATTGAAGGTGCTGGAGAAAATCCCGCTGCGTACCGCGAGGATGTCAATGGCACAAACTTCACTGTGACAATTTCAGGGTTACCGGCGCGTAAGTACGATATCGTTATTGGCGTGGCGGAGACAGTCGCCAACAGCGCCGGCGCACGCGTGTTTGATGTACTCACGGGTGACCAGGTGCTTGCCAAGGATTTCGACATTTTTGCAACTGCAGGTGGCGCGAACAAAGTGGCCTTTATCACCGGTACGGTCGAAAAGGGTGAGGATGCATTACGCGGCCCGCTGCAAATTTCATTTGTGGCGACTCGCGGCACGGCCAAGTTCAATACAATGCAAATCAAAAATGCCGAGGGCACCGTGGTGGTTTCGTTCAGTGCATCTGAACTAGCCGATGCATTTTCTGCCGCTGCGACGCGCGTGCCCGCGGTAAAAGAACCGCCGATCTGGCGCGACCCGTCGTATCCGTTGAAGGAGCGCATACTTGATCTCATCCGGCGGATGTCGCTGGCGGAAAAGGTTGAGCAATTGAACCATGACGCACCGGCAATACCGCGGTTGGGTCTGCCCGCTTACAATTATTGGAACGAAGCACTACATGGGGTGGCAAACAACGGTATTGCAACAGTTTTCCCATGCCCGATAGGCGGGGCAGCCTCGTGGAATCCGGATATGTTTTACAGGCAGGGCAGGGTCACGGGTGTCGAGGGCCGTGCAAAGCATAACGATTACGCCGCCAAGCATAACGGTAACTCGAAGTGGTGGACTGGCCTGACCTTCTGGACACCTAACATCAACATCTCCCGCGACCCGCGCTGGGGCCGCGGCCAGGAAACCTACGGCGAAGACCCGTTCCTGACCGGTGAACTTGCGGTATCATACGTAAAAGGGTTGCAGGGTGACCACCCCGAATACATGTTGGCTATGGCGTGTGCAAAACATTACGCTGTGCACAGCGGCCCGGAGCCGAAACGGCATCGGTTCGATGCCGTAGTTTCGGAACGCGAGTTGTTCGAGACGTATCTGCCGCACTTCGAGCGCGCAGTACGTGAAGGTAAAGTCGCCGGTGTGATGGGCGCGTACAACGCCGTTAATGGAGTGCCATGTTGCGCAAATTCGTTCCTGCTAACCGAGTTACTGCGCACGCGATGGGGCTTCGAGGGGTATGTGGTTTCAGACTGCGGCGCGATCCGAAACATCTGGGCGCCGGAAGACCATCACTACGTGAAAACCCCCGAAGAAGCCGCTGCGCGTGCACTTAAAGCCGGGTGCAATCTCTGCTGTGGCAGCGATTACAATGCACTTGTGCGTGCAGTGCAGCAAGGCTTGATCACTGAACGTGAGATAGACCAGGCGCTGTATCACACGTTGTGGACGCGGTTTCGCCTCGGCTTATTCGACCCACCTGAACGTGTGCCTTACAGCAAATTCACGATCAAGGATAACAATACACCTGAGCACGCCCAAGTGGCGTTGGAACATGCGCGCCAGTCAATCGTGCTTCTGAAGAACAACGGGATCCTGCCGCTTGACCGGACAAAATTGAAACGGATTGCTGTAATCGGCCCAAACGCAAACTCCAGAACCATGCTACATGGCAATTACCACGGCACCGCTGCACGGCCGATCACAATCTTGGACGGCATTAAAAAGCTGTCTAGCCCAGCTATCGAAGTCACTTACGCAATTGGCTGCCCGATCACTACAAACAAGGCTATCGCACCCTGGAGCAAGCAAGACAATGACACCGATCGGCCTTTGGATGAATTACGGGCTGAGGCATTGGCTCTTGCGGCGGCTGCGGATGTAATCATTTATGTAGGCGGCTTGACCCCCGCACAAGAAGGCGAAACATTCGATCGCGATTCAATTGAACTGCCGTACCCGCAGCAAGAATTAATCCGTGCACTTTACGCAACCGGTAAACCGATTGTCATGGTCAATTGCAGTGGCTCGGCAATAGCACTGACTTGGGAAGACGAACACCTGCCGGCAATCGTGCAGGCGTGGTATCCGGGTCAGGCAGGGGGACAAGCAGTGGCTGAAGTGTTGTTCGGCGAGATAAATCCATCGGGCCACCTGCCCATCACGTTCTACCGCGCAACAGCGGATTTGCCATCATTTGATGATTACTCGATGAGCAACCGCACATACCGATATTTTACCGGCAAACCTCTGTACGCCTTTGGCCACGGATTAAGCTATACAAAGTTCGAGTACAAAAACGGTAAACTGAGTCCAAAGAAGATTCGCCCGGACGACAAGGTGAAGCTGACGTTTACAATCAAAAACACTGGCCGGCGCGACGGTGACGACGTTGCACAAGTCTATTACCGGCATGTGAATTCCAGCGTGCCGCAGCCGAAGCTTGCCCTATGCGGTTTCGCCCGTGTAAGCGTCAAGGCCGGTGGATCAACAAACGTCACGGTTGAGATACCGGCTAACCGGTTCCGGTACTGGGACAGTGATAAGAAACAGTACGTGGTGGACCCGGGTCAATACGAACTCATGGTCGCAGCCGCATCTGACGACATCCGGATCAGGTTGCCACTGACAATTGTGGCGAAATGAACTGGAGCATGAAGCACATGAATTTTTGGCTACATGGACGAAATGATCGCCTGCCCGTTGTTACAGGAGCAAGTGGCTTTATGCACCTTGTGGAATGCGCAGCTCGGCCAGACTGCGTCTGGGCTGCCAAGCCAAGGGGTAGTGGAACCACAACCTAACCACAATCACGTGAACGGACGAAATATGAAAACTCTGCTACTTGGTATTGGAGTCAGTTTAACTCTGTCTGCCGGCATCTGCCTTGCGCAAACAAATCAAGCACCGATCGAAGATTTCAAGCCGTCGGTGCTGAATCAGCCCGGTAAACAGTATCCACAAGTAAATTCCGAGCGCCGTGTGCGGACACGCATCCACGCGCCCCAGGCACAAAACGTCCTACTGGACATTGGCGGTGTGAAATATCCGCTCAGAAAAGGTGATGACGGATTGTGGGTGGGCGAGTCTGCACCACTTGATGAAGGGTTCCATTACTATCAACTCGTCATTGACGGTGCGCAGGTGCCTGACCCCGGCACGCTCTATTTCTACGGTGCGGGACGATGGGGCAGTGGTGTCGAAGTCCCAGCACATGACAGGGAGTTTTACGAGTTAAAAAACGTGCCGCACGGCCAGTTAAGACAGGTTTACTTCTACTCCAAAGCTTGTGACGCCGTCCTCCGGTGCTTTGTTTACACGCCGCCGGATTATGAGACCAATCTTGCACGGCGCTACCCCGTACTCTATCTCCAGCATGGCGGTGGCGAAGACGAAACCGGCTGGGGCAACCAAGGCCGTGTGGGGCTGATCATGGACAACTTGATTGCGGAGGGCAAAGCCAAACCTTTCATAATCGTGATGGCCAACAGTTATGTCCGCGGCGCCAGTTTTGGGTTCGGCCCGGCGGCAACAAATCAACCATCCGATACAAACAGCCCGTACTCACGCCCGATAACTGGGCCGGGTGGGCGCAGGTACAACCCGACTGCGTTTGCCAAGGTGCTGATTGAAGACTTGATTCCGTTCGTTGACACCAACTTCCGCACGCTAGCTGACCAGGCGCATCGCGCAATGGCGGGCCTTTCAATGGGTGGGATGCAAACCAGGTCAATCACGCTGGCAAATCTCCACAAGTTCTCGCATATTGGCATCTTCAGCGGCGGCAGCATTAGCACAAACGACATCCCTGACATGGACACCTTCAAGCAAAAGGTCAAACTTGTGTTCGTCAGCTACGGCAGCCGTGAAGTTGACCCCGGCAGCCGCAGAGCTTTCGGCGATACGCCAAAGGCGAACGTCGAAGCGCTCAAAGCGGCTGGCATAAACTGTCATTACTACGTATCCCCGGACACAGCGCACGAGTGGCTGAGCTGGCGGCGCAGTTTGCGCGAATTCGCCCAGCTCCTGTTCCGGGATTAGTGGGTAAAAATTTTTCGTTACAACCAAACCGAGAACAAACATCCAAAAATGAAACCACTGAGTCTATTCGTGATTGTTACTGCACTGCCGCTGGCTGTGCTAGCGGCTGATATCACCGGCACCTGGAAGTCCGAGTTCGACTCGCAGATCGGCCTGCAGAAATACACCTTCACGTTCAAACAGGACGGCACAAACTTAACCGGGAAAGCCAGCTCGGAAATTGGCGACCGTAAACGCGAAGTTGAATTGCAGGAAGGCAAGGTGGAAGGCGACAGAATTTCGTTTGTCGAGCTGCTGAACTTCGACGGCAATGAAATCCGTATAACTTACACCGGCATAGTTTCAACCGACGGCAGCGAAATCAAATTTACACGCGAGGTGGGTGATTTTGCCAAAGAAGAAATCGTAGCCAAACGCGTACAGTCAACGGCTGCGCTGGTTAGTTCTGAACTCAAGCCGGTTCGGATCAACGCCGGCCGTTTCACACCGTATACAGACTCAAAAGGCAACGTTTGGTTGCCCGACCAGGGATTCGAGGGAGGCGACACGGTCGAACATGACCCACCAGTGCAGATAACAGGGACCGATGAGCCAGGCCTGTTTCAGAGCGAGCATTATGCCATGGAGTCTTTTTCGTGGAAGGTCCCCAATGGCAGGTACATCGCGAAGCTTTATTTTGCCGAAACCTACGACGGCATTACCGGCCCTGGCGAACGCGTCTTCTCGTTCAACCTGCACGGGCACGAGTTCAAGGATTTTGATGTGTGGGTGAAAGCTGGCGGGCCATATCGCGCATACGTGGTGACAGTCCCGGTGGAGGTAACCAACGGCGAATTCCGCATCGTGTTCACTCCCAAAGTCGAAAACCCGCAGATAAACGCAATAGAAATACTCCCAGAGGCACGGGCCAGCCAAACTGGCACGGTACCCGCGACAACTTTGACTGCGCCGGCGCTGAAGCCGATCAGGATTAAAGCCGGTCGGTTCACGCCTTTTACAGATTCAGATGGCAACGTGTGGTTGCCAGACCAGGGCTTTGAAGGCGGCGAAACGGTCGAGCGCGATCCATCTACTCAGATTACCGGTACAAAAGACCCGGGGTTGTTCCTGACTGAGCGTTATCTGATGGACTCGTTTTCGTACAAACTGCCCAACGGCAGCTATCTGGTGAAACTGTATTTCGCTGAAACCTACGATGGGATAAGCGGGCCTGGCGATCGTGTGTTCTCATTCAATGTCCAGGGGCGCGAATTCAAAGACTTTGATATCTGGGTCAAGGCAGGGGGACCATACCGCGCGTACATCGAGACTGTACCGGTCGAAATTACAAACCGCCTGCTCAAAATCACATTCACGCCGAAGGTGGAAAACCCGGCCATCAACGCCATCGAAATCATACCGGTCTCAATCACTGACACAGAAATGCCATGGCCCGGCGCCACCGTTTCAAATGTACTAAGCCCGGGCGCTGCTCAAGTACCGGCAGGCGCGCAGCAGCGCGAGCAGCCCGTTGGCCCTACGAAAAACCCTGTGCTTTACATTGATGCAGGGAAAGTCACGGGCCGCATCAGCCCGATGTTTTACGGGTTAATGACCGAGGAAATCAATTTTTCGTACGAGGGCGGCTTGTACGCCGAACTGATTCGGAACCGCTCATTCAAGGCTGATGCGGTTGTTCCGCGTGTTACCCCCACAAATTACGTTGCCGGCGAATATCTGCCGGTGTCATTCCGGCCCGGCACCAAGCCTAGGTTTTGGACCGAGGTGGGCGGCGCTTCGATGGTGCTCGACACGAACAACCCTCTGAACAAGTTCCTGAATGTCAGCCTTAGGGTGGATGTTACAACTGCCTCGGCCAAGTCACCTGCTGGCGTAGCTAACGGCGGCTACTGGGGAATCCCTGTCAAACCAAATACAACCTATCGCGTGAGCTTTTTCGCAAAAGCTGCCGGCGGGTTCAAAGGGCCCCTAACCGCTAGCATCGAAAGCGCGGATGGGAAAACCAAATTTGCCAGTGCGAAAATCTCCGGGCTGACAACCGAATGGAAAAAGTTCGAGACCACACTCAAGACCGGTCGTGTGCCGCCGTCCAAGGACAACGTTTTCAAGCTTACCACGACAACCCCTGGAACGATCTGGCTGCAGAATGTCTCGCTCTTCCCGCCCACATACAAAAATCGCAAGAACGGCTTGCGCCCGGACATCATGCAACTGCTGGCTGACCTAAAACCAAAATTCCTGCGCTTTCCGGGTGGCAATTATCTCGAAGGTAACGCATTCAATCAGCGTTTTAATTGGAAGGAAACAATTGGCCCAGTCGAGGAACGGCCGGGCCACCCCAGTCCGTGGGGGTACTGGTCCACAGACGGTCTGGGCCTGCTCGAGTTCGCTCAGTGGTGTGAAGACCTGGGCATGGAACCTGTTCTAGGTGTGTTTGCCGGTTATTGCCTCGGCAGGGGCGGTGTTATCCCTGCAGGACCGGACCTCGAACCGTACGTTCAGGAAGCGCTCGAGCAAATCGAGTATCTAATCGGCGACCCCAAAACCACTAAATGGGGCGCCCTACGTGCAAAACACGGCCATCCAAAGCCGTTCAAGCTGACGTATGTCGAAATCGGCAATGAAGACTTCTTCGACCGCAGCGGCAGTTACGATGGTCGGTTTGCGCAGTTTTACGACGCTATCAAGGCTAAATACCCACAGTTGCAAGTGATCGCAACTACGCCAGTCAAGTCGCGTGTGCCGGATGTCTTGGACGAGCACTATTACCGTTCGATGGAAGAAATGATGCTACATGCGTTCGATTACGACAGATACGCACGCACAAACAAAACAAAAATCTTCGTGGGCGAATGGGCCACGCGCGTCGGCTCGCCCACACCCAATATGGCCGGTGCACTCGGTGACGCAGCATGGATGACCGGGCTGGAGCGCAACGCTGACATTGTGGTTATGCACTGTTACGCGCCGCTTTTTGTCAATGTAAGCCAGTTAACCGGCCCAAATCGTTCGATGCAATGGGCATCGGATCTTATCGGCTACGACGCTCTAAGAAGCTATGGTTCGCCATCGTATTACGTGCAAAAAATGTTTAGCACAATGGCTGGTGATGAGGTATTGGCCACTGACCCGGATAACGTCCCGACACGTGTCTGGCAACCGCGCCCAAGACGCGGCGGCACGCCACCACCACCGCAACAAATTCGTGAGCTGTTTTTCAGCGCCACCCGCGACAGCAAAACCGGTGTCATATACGTGAAAGTCGTCAATGCAACGGGGTCGGCACAACCGATCAGTATCCAGATTAGAAACGTCAGGAAAGTCCAGCCTACTGGCGAGGCAGTTGTGCTCGCCGGAGAATCGCTCGAAGACACGAACTCGATCCAAAACCCGAAGAAAATCGTGCCGCGGTCAGAAAAGATCGCCGGCTTAAGCACAAACTTTACCCGCGTGTTCCCGGCGTATTCCGTGACCGTACTAAAACTGCAGACTAAGTGACGCAGCATCGCACAGCCATGCTGTAGGCGGATTGGTTCGTTCTGGTGCAAACCGGAAAAGTTCTTTTCCGAGTATGTCAGTGGGGGCAAAAAACCCTCGCACAAGCGAAGAAAAACGATTGGGCAATTGGGGCCTAGAAAAATCCTTTAATGCAATCCGATGAAATTTAACCTCGACAAACTGGATTGGTCTCACCCGAAAATGGCAAGCATCCCGCATGTGCAGAACGGCGCTGTTCGTTGCCTGCCACGCGTCAGCATAAGAAAGTGTGTTTCTACACGCACAACCAGCAATCGCCTTGGGCGAAAAAACCCGGCTCCGAACATTTTGCGGGGCGGCTTGTTTACACGCCTCTTGGATTACGCGGCGCAGCGTGTGAGCCGCAGCCAGGAACACGAACAGTTGCGCAGTGGCGTGCGGCGTGCGCCAGCGAAGTGGTCGCATCAGCAACCCACGCGCACTCGGGCGGTCTTTCGAGCCAAATTCTGCCTCCTACAAAGCCTTTTATTGTGGCTGGTTCTTGCAGGTTATGCACAGCCGGCTGTGCCAACCGCATACATCAATGCCGCCAAAGAACGGGCTCCCATTTCACCGTACATTTACGGCCAGTTTATCGAGCACATCGGCAACATGATGTACAGGGCGTTGTGGAGCGAAATGCTCGATGATAGGAAGTTCTATTACCCTGTAGCCCCCAAACAGCCTGGCGAGCCGGAAACGCGCACACGCGTCGAGGGCGGATTTGGCGCCGGGCGCCGGCGCGGCGTCGGCCCTGGCCGGTGGAATCCGATTGGCCCGCCGGAGTCAGTTGTGATGGACACGAACAATCCGTTCGTAGGCGAACATAGCCCGTTGATCACGCTTGCTGGTAATGAACCGCGTGGGATTTCCCAGGAAGGGGTGCATTTTGTTAAAGGCGCAACTTATAATGGTCGTATCCATCTTGCCGGAACACCACAAAGTAGGGTCTTCATTAGAATCAGTTGGGAAGATGAAAAAGGAGACATTAAAGCCAGCACTGTTGTTCCTGTGGCTGAATCCGGCCAACTGAAAACAAACTTCCGTAAGTTCACTTTCTCGTTTGTTGCGACCGAATCCGGACCCGGCCGATTCGAAATTGTCGGTACAGGCACCGGCTGGTTAAAGGTCGGAGCGGTTTCACTTATGCCTGCGGATAACTTGTACGGGTTCAAGCCCGCAGCTATCGCAGCGCTTAAACAAATTAAAGCCGGTGTGTACAGGTTCCCCGGCGGTAACTTCGTTTCTGCCCATGAATGGCGTGACGCCACCGGTGACCCGGACAAGCGCCCGCCCACATGGGACCCCGTCTGGCGCGCGATGCAACCGAACGATATCGGCACACGCGAATTCATAACCCTCTGCCGACTGCTCGAGGTCGAGCCGTACATAACCGTCAATGCGGGTCTTGGCGATGCATGGTCAGCCGCACAGTATGTCGAGTACGCAAATGGCAGCACAAACACGCCAATGGGCGCGTTGCGCGCCGCACATGGTGATCCAGACCCGTACCGGGTAAAGTTCTGGGGCATTGGCAACGAAATGTGGGGGTTCACTTACCAATTCGGCGCAATGAGACCAGAGAGCTTTGTATTCAAACACAATCAGTTCGCAAAAGCCATGCGGCGTGTGGACCCCAACATTGTTCTTTTGGCAAGTGGCGCCATGCCGGACACCATGATCGGGTCAAGGGAATCGTTGAGCTTCGGAACAAACCTGATTCCCGAGTATTTATCAAGAGCAGACTGGACGGGCATGTTACTGTCCAACTGTTTCGACCATTTCGACATGCTCAGCGAACATTTTTACAACTATTGCGGCACGCATTTTGACCTCGCTCAGGGCAAACAAGTGCCAAACGATCCAAATGAACCAATCACAGACTGGATGCGCCGCCCCGCAAATCACGTCCGCATCAAATACGAGCATTACAAGGATTACGAACGGCTCTTCCCGCGCCTAGCTCAAAACCCTAAACCAATTGCCATTAGCGAATGGGCTTATGCAGGTAATTGTAAGTACCCAACTTATCCTGCAATTGCATTGGCACTCCACGAAATGATTAGGCACTCGGACCTGATCAAGATGGCAACTTACACGTTCGCTACGTCGCTCCTGAAGTTCGATGGCACAAATGTAATGCTCAATGCCAATGGACTTGTGTTCATGCTTTACTCAAGGTACTTCGGGACCGTACCGGTGGAAGTTACCGGTGACTCGCCTCAGCCCCAACCCACAGCACCATTCGGCGCTGAACAACCGGCTGTCAACGCGGGCAGCGATACCTTCCCACTCGATGTATGTGCGGCATGGACGCAAGACCGCAACGCGCTTGTGGTGGCAGTGCTGAATCCAACCGATTTGGAACAGGCACTGAAGCTGCATATTGTAGGCGCCAAACTCTCCGGACAAGGTGTCGTTCGGCGTCTTGCTTCAGAGGGAGCGGATGCTAGGGAGCCCGTGATAACAGAGTCACCGCTTACAGCCGTGCCTGAAACCGTCCATACGCCGCCGTTCAGTATCAGTTTGTATGAGTTTCATGTGAACCGATGAGTTTTGCCGGCACCTATGGAAGCGGTCCACCACCATTCGAAACCGTTTCCGTTGTAGTGCCCGTCCCACGTCCGCAAGATCAGTGCCGTGTGAACTGATCGGATTGAATGGCGCGGGCTCTCACCTGCGCGATCGCCGCCGCAAGAAGTTGGTTATGACGGCGCGTGCACCTTTAGGGCGCAGTAAGAACCACGCGGACGAGGGCGAGGCTACCTCTAAGCCGCCTGCCGTGCACGGTTCGGCCCGCACCAGACCTCGCCGACGTGGAAGTCGTCCCTCCAACCGAATCGAAAGCGGTGTCGGCACTCGCTTTACGCGCGCTTTGCCACCGCACTTCAAAATCTCTCGTCTAATTCTTCACCGCAAAAACGCATAGAACGCAGAGTAATGTGGGACGCGCACTTCACTTGCACGCCGGGGTGGTCATGCAGGCACGGTTTCTAGGTTTGAATCTTGGTTTTCCGCGCCCTTACGGGCGCGGCTACGTTTAACGGCTGAGGCGCTGAGGCGCAGAGCAAGGTACGGCGCGCAAGTCCACTGCGCGCCTGGGTTAGTCGTGCAGACCCGGCTTTTTGGGGTTTGAATCTTGTTTTCCGCGCTCTTACGAGCGCGGCTGCGGCGCGCGACCCTGCAGGTCGAAAAAAGCCCATGACACACTCGACCCACCTTGAGAGCCCTGCGGCCAAGAGCGCCGCGCCGCCAAACCTGCCCAAAGGCGCAGAGAATCGGTAGGGCGCGCAGTCCACTGCGCGTCGGGGTCGGTCATGCAGACCTGGCCTCTCGGCTGGAAGTCCGCGCTCTTACGAGCGCGGCTGCGTCAACCCAAAAAACATTCGTCGGGCCGTTCCTGCAACTGCGCGACGAGCTGCGTGCGCTATCCATCCCACTTCAATTTTTCAGGTTCGAGTGGTCGAGCCCAGTACGAATAGGGGGGCAAACGCCGGTGGCACGCCACGCATGCCGCAAAGGTTGTGTTCACATGTGCTCGATTATGTTGTCGGCGAATTCAGAGCACTTGATTTCTGTTGCACCGTCCATTAAGCGCGCGAAGTCGTAGGTGACACGTTTGCTTGCAATCGCACCGGCAACACCCCTGATGATAAGATCGGCTGCTTCGCTCCAGCCCATGTACCGCAGCATCATTTCACCGCTCAAAATCACGCTGGTCGGGTTAACCTTGTCCAAGCCTGCGTATTTTGGTGCCGTACCGTGCGTTGCCTCGAACACGGCGTGCCCGGTTTCGAAATTGATGTTGCCCCCAGGCGCAATCCCAATGCCGCCAACCTGGGCAGCCAACGCATCGCTCAGGTAATCGCCGTTCAGGTTCAGTGTCGCAATTACGTCGAATTCGTCCGGTCGGGTCAACACTTGTTGGAACGTGATGTCTGCAATAGCGTCTTTGATGATGATGCGGGCGCCGGGCTTGCCTTCGGGTATCTTGCACCACGGCCCGCCATCAAGCTCGACTGCGCCAAACTCGCGTTTTGCAAGCGCGTACCCCCAATCGCGAAATGCGCCTTCGGTGTATTTCATGATGTTGCCCTTGTGAACGAGTGTGACGCTTCTGCGCCCGTAGCTGATTGCGTACTGGATTGCGGCGCGTACAAGCCGTTCGGTGCCGGGCCGGCTGACGGGTTTTATGCCCAGGCCAATTTGATCAGGCGCTTGCTGGCCAAACCTTATTTTGGCAAAGCTGGCCGGTAACTCGCATTGGAGAAACTCGAGCAGTTTCCTTGCCTCGTCGCTGCCGGCCTGGTAATCAAGCCCGGCATAAATATCCTCGGTGTTTTCGCGGAAAATCACCATGTCAACCTTCTCAGGATGTTTCACCGGCGATGGCACACCCGTGAAATACCTGACAGGCCGCAGGCACACGTACAAGTCCAGTAACTGCCGCAGAGCCACGTTAAGTGACCTGATCCCACCACCAACAGGTGTTGTGAGCGGTCCTTTTATGCCAACCAGAAACTCCTTGAACGCAGCCAGGGTATCGTCAGGCAGCCAGGTGCCGAATTTGTCGTACGCAGTCTGCCCGGCATAAACCTCGAGCCAGGCGATCTTGCGTTTGCCGCCGTATGCCTTGGCAACTGCAGCATCGAACACACGCACACTTGCAGCCCAGATATCAGGCCCGGTGCCGTCTCCGCGAATGAACGGGATCACAGGCTGCTCAGGCACAAACAATTTGCCGTCTCGGATACAGATTTTACCGCCTTGCGGCGATGCAACAGATGTATAACTCATGTCGTGTGTCCAAGTGATTGTGCAGGAAACAAATTCGGCTCTTGTGCAACCGCGCGCGTCAACCCCAACC